>Ga0209543_1000823_pt1 | contig 34608 bp, 36 predicted proteins | sample MesohylFT_FD_187296 | JGI IMG/M metagenome (GOLD analysis project Ga0209543, IMG submission 187296) | Host-associated microbial community of the marine sponge Aplysina aerophoba from Gulf of Piran - sponge mesohyl, lysed by freeze-thaw... | ecosystem: Host-associated > Porifera > Sponge >...
AGAAGCGGGAGGGATGATCATGGCCAAGTCGAACGCCCAGCGGCAGCGGGAGTGGCGGGAGCGCCAGAAGAAGAAGCGGATCTGCGCCTACGGCGGCTGTGGTGAACCGGTCGTTCCGCCGGCCACTATGTGCGCCGAGCACCTGCGGCAGGCCAGGGAGAGCCGGGCCGGCCAGGTCCGCCAGCTTCGCGCCGAGGCGGAGGCGCTGCGCCTGGAGAACGCCGAGTTGCGCGGCCGCTATGCCGAGCTGGAGGACCGTATCGCCGAGCACGCCGAGCTGATCCGGTTGCGGGCGGAGCTCGCCCAGCTGCAGCAGGACTTCGAGCACGTCAGCGAAGCGCTGCGCTGGTACGTTTGGAAGGAACAGCAGGACGATCCCCAACCGGACGGCGGTTGGGGCGGGATCCCGTTCGGGTGCGGCTGAGATCGGCGACGATCCGTGCGCGAACACGGAGACATGATGGCCAGGGCGCCGGTATGGTTCTGCTGGGCCGGTATGCCCCGGTGAAGGGGCATCCGGCCCGCCTTGATTCCATAACAACCGATGTACCGCATTGGCATCCCCTATTCCGGGTAATCCTTTTCACTGCAGGCGACATCGGTACCGTCTGGGCTGAACGGCGGCTTCCGCCCGGCCATCTGGGGCAGTCGCGGGTATCGTCGCCGATGAACAGGGAGCTTCTGAGCCCGTCATTGACACCGGCCCAAGTTGCATTCGGCTTCCCTGCTGCGAGTATAGGCAGTTGTCCTGCCGGCTTGTTTCCCTTTCGATTTACTCTTGATTCCTGGCAGGATAGCCAGGTCTCACCGCCGACCGTAGAGGCGTCCCAATAGACCGGACGGTCAGTCGTTCTCCATGCTGTGTTTTCGCCTGACCCATTCTTTTCCGCCGGGTCGTTCTCATTTTCTCCTGACTGCCCTCTCCCTCCGCTCATCCCACCGCTTCCTCTCCAGCCACCGGGACTTGCTTCCTGCTCCACCTCCCTTGATCCTCACATTTCGAGATGACACCAGAACATAGTTGCCCGCGCCTTCCGCGGCCCGTCCCGGCGCTCCAGCGCCTCATCCGAAACCTGTTAGCGGTATTAGCCCCCCATACGTGAGCCCAGCGCATGGAATGGCGCGCTCGCACACAATGACAAGCGAGAAAACGACGAATGCCGAGCCGTAAGTTCCATGTCCCGGGCGCGCAGTCGCATAACGACACACGGGATTTTAAGGCGCGCCTCCCGCTAATGGGTATGGCAAAAAACGACATTTGTGTCCCCGGCGCCGGGTATAGGCGCGCTTTCACATACAACTCGGCGCGTTGCTAAATTCAGGGATATCAGCCGGCGGGTGAACGACCCGGGTGGTTCAGCAACCAGCCGAGTCCACGCCTTCGCATTGGGCGTGCCCGGCCGGCAGATTGGCCAGGCACGTTGTACGCGCCGCGGTCAGCGGCCTATCGAACGGCATCGGTCTCGCGTGGATTTTCGGTCTCGCGTGGATTTTCGGTCTCGCGTGGATTTTCGATGTGCCGTTCGCAAGGGTCGTCCATGACCGGGACGTTACCGATGACAGGGGCCCGTGTCTTTTGCCCGCGCAACACCGTGAACGGTGGGGCCTTCGCCCCCACGTCAACAGGTTCATCTCCATGGGCGAACACTGGGCCAACCGGCATTTTTCGCAGTCGGCAAGCCACCAGGAGTAGATGCGCCGATGTCCGCGCAGACTCTCTCTGCGCCGCTGGTCCCATTTGCAACCGGAGTTTCCTAACAGTCGGCGTCAACATCACGACTGGCGACGCATGTATAGGTGTTTCCCCCGGATGCAACCGGGAGGCCAAAGATTCACCGGGACCGCTTGGGCTCTCCGATGATGAGTTTGTGTAGCTTTTGGCGCATTGACCGTTTATGTTGCGGTTCGGGACCAACCTGTTGGCGGTCTCTGGCATCCGGCAGCGGTCCGGGTGAAGAATTGCTCGTCCGCCCGGGTTGGCGCTGCGCCGCGGGCGGGCTTGGCCGCTCCGCCGGTGGCTCTGGCTGCGCGCGGGTGGTCGCGGCAGATTGCCGGGCAGGCGGCTGCGACTGACCGGCCGTTCCCGATGATCGCGACGGGCGGGCGACAGGGACATTCCGCTTCCACACTGGGTCCCGGCCAGAGCCGCATTGGGTTGCCAATTCTGCGCAGAGTATAACGCTCATGGGCAGCGCCGAACCCGCCGCCAATACCGCCTCCTCGATTTCAGGATTGCCGGCCACGATATACACGGCGGGTGGATCCCCTTCCGTCCACGGTTTGCCAAGGTCGTAACTCGATTGGTGCACGAGTAGCCGCCTCCGGGCGCTTTCGACACTGTTCTCCGTGTCCATGTACTCCAAAGGCGCCCACTGTAGATCTCCCTGCTGAGGGACTCCGATGTACGCATCGGGAAAATGCTCATCCATATAAAGACGATTCCGTCCCAATTTGGACAGGTCCAACCGTCGTCCCAAAGCAGTTGGTGTCCCCGCCCGTTGCAGCAGCAAGCCGATCCGGGCGACTCTGGAGGCGCGTCCCAGTTTCCTCGCCGACATGCTGCCGTCCACATTGCGGAGAAACGTGGTCCGGTTACTGGCCTGTTCCAAAGGGATGCGATCCAGGATTGCCAGCGCCCCGGTCCCAACTTCGCCCAGGTGGTAAATGTCGTTGCTCTCTCCAATCCAGCCCCGTTCGATCAGCCCGTCGGCCACTTGCCGGATTCGGGTCCCGTTGGTCGACCCGAGGTTTTTGACAACGTCCTGATGCTCCACGGCAAGCCAGCGATACACCACCCGGAACACCTTCATATCAAGCTCACCCAACAGATGGCGTCCTTCCCGAATGTCATCCAGCGATTCGCTCAGGTCGCCACCGACGTCTGCATCACGACTATTCACGTATGGAGGGACGTATCGTCCTATCTGCGTGCGCACCCTCATAGGACTCACCCGCTTCCCGTTGGTGTCGAATGACACAGTTGCCAGATGGCTGCCACTCTGATCCACCAGAAACGCCGAAAACGCATCCGGCACCACAGCCACCATGGTCGCCGGGTACGCGATTTCAATAGGATCCTCCCAGGGATCAGTGGATTCAGAGATTTCCGCCTCGAACCTGAGCCCGGCGAATAGAGGCTTACCGTATGGTATCGGCCGGTGATGTGTCCCGTACTGCATCATCGGCACGATGATCTCGCCCTTTCGATCTTCGCTTCTGTATATCCCCAAGACCTGAATCGTTTCACCCCGGCACCACAGAAGGCATTTGAGATTCATGTCGCGCAGATCTTCGGCATTCATCCTCTCACCAGCAGCCGTTCTGATGTCCACCGGCTTTTCCGGGTTGAAATTCTCGTCGTCGATGTTGGCCCAGAACGTCGGCGCCACTGCGTAGAGCACCTCCAGAAACTCGATGTCGATAGTGTGGGTCCGTAGATCACGGTCGGAGTGTGGGTAGACTGGTGGGTCATCAAACTGCGCACGCACCGCCTCGATTCCAGACGGGAGGAGTACGTACCGCTGGACCCTGCCGAACGCGCGCCCGATCGGGGCCCCGAAAATGAGCGCCTCGTCCTGAAGGCGCCTCAGTTGTTTGCGAACGTATGCGGGCGAAAACGTGCCCACACTGGCGACATTGTTGGCGCTGGCCCACGGCATGCACCAGAGAACCGCCAGGATGAAAAGTCTCACATCGCCTTGGAAATCGTCGAAATCGATCATATCTGACTCCCTTCTGACTCCCTTCTGAATCCCTTTGAGCGCGCCGTCACCGGCGATTGCCGCCATCGTAGCGCCCTTGCCCCAGCCCCGTTTATCGCTAATGCAGGCTTCCGGATTGCCCAGCCAACGTCATGGCCGGCAGCGGATCCGCGTTGGTCCCGATGGAGTCCGCCAGACGCCGGGGCCGTCAATGGATCCCGACGTCGCCAGCTGCAACGTCGTCGCCGCTACCTGGTCGTGCTGACCGATCTCGACCACCCTCGTTGCGGCGCGCTCGGTTTCGCAGACAAACAGCACGGGGACGGGTGTACCGGTGGCTGCCACCCGGCGGTAGGTTCGCAGCTTTTTGGCGATCTCCCCGGGCGAAACCGCCGATCTCTCGAATTCGACCCGATACCAACCCGAACCATAGGGACCGGCAGCGAGTTTGATCACGGCATCGGGCTGTATCTGGGTAAGGCCGGGGACATTGGTCGTTGCTCTCCACCCACCCACCAACTCGCCGCCAGCGCTGAAGAATTCTGACGCTAATGCTGCCAACCCGCGGTTGTGTGCGCGGTATTCGTCCCGTTGCTCCCGGTTCAACCACCGTCGGCACGTGTCTCGTACCACATCAACATGGATGCGGCTTACGTTGGCTACGAACTGCATGCCGGCCTCGTCTAGGTAAAAGCCGCCGCCGTCCTCGAACACCAAACGTGCACCGCATAGTGATTCGCGAACGCGCCTGAACACGTCGCCCGACACCCTGAGGATCTTCTTGGCCTCGGCCCGATTTACCGACGGAAACGACGATATCAGCATCACCAAGCGGAACGCCGGCGCAGAATCGATGGCGGACAGGTCCCGCCTGGCGTTCAACCAACCGTGAATGGCAGTTCCCGCGTGGGGGTCGTTCCAACCGGCCTTTGCCGAAATGAAACGGTCGGTTACCATCGACCGGGACCAGCTTATTTGTATGGGCAAATTGTCCCCGTTGCCGGTCCAAAGAGTCGATGACACCACGTTGGGGCCCAGATGTTGCTGTGCCAGCTTGAACCCCCATTCGTCCGCGGGCACGATGACGTGCAGCGATGGTTGGGGCTCGAAACCCTCGTCACTGTCATCATAGTAGTCGGGCCTCCGTTCCCCTGGAAGCCATTCATAACGAGCCAGCCCGTCGAAGCGGCCATCGTGCTTGCCCCTAAGCACCACGCCCTTGGCGTGCGCTCCCACGTAGGTGAATCCGACCCACCAATGATCGGAGTACCGTGCAACGATATGGTAAAGGCGCCCCGAGCGCAGCCAACGTATCTCCGTGAGCCCCAGGCCCGGACCCGTGACCCATTCCGGCTGTTCAAAAGGCAGGATGAGGTGGTCCGACAGCAACAAGTTCGGCGCGATGCGGTAGACCTGCTCCGCCAGTGCTTGCCTGTAGAAAATCACGCGGATTCCCGCCACTGTAGCCGACCAGGGGGCGTGCTGATGGTCTGCCTGATCTCCAAACGGGCCGTGGGTATGCTCCCACGAAAACTGGCGTTCCAAATGTTTCACTTCAGCTTCATGCTTTCCCGTCTGCCGTAACCGTGCGAGCCGCCGCCGATCGTCGAGTGACGGATGTGTGTGGTTGGTGTCGTATAGGAAATCTGCACCGGTGGGAGTAATCCAGTAAACGTCCTGCTGGCGCCGGGTGTAGCTTCTGCGGGCGTGTTCCACGAATTGCGCATCTTCAAAACGCTTCAGCGTTCGTCTCGCCGCAGCTTCGTCCACTCTCCATCGAAGGGCGAAATCTGCGTTACTACCCAATGGCATCTCCCCCAGATGCCCGAGTCGTGAGAACAGGTCGTCCATAAGGCGCGCCGACCACCTCGTCGTACTCATCGTCGATCCTCCTTTTTCCAGCGTCGCCGGCCGCCATGATGTGGTGCCAAGCGGTCCGGCATCAGCCGTGCGCCTTCCACATAAAGTTGCATGACGCCAGCACCTCCGGCTCCGTATAAGGCCCGTTGGTCGGTACTCCGAGGATAATCCCGGGAGTCATATCCCTTTTATCGTTAAGCCCAACCGCACCGGGATCGTCCGAGGACGGGTTCTTTATCGCCAGCTAAGGCTCTCCACGATCGGCATCTCCATTGCCGGAAACTCGCTGCGGAGCCTGACCGGCGAACCCTGACCGTAATCGCCGGCGGGCCGCCCTGCGGTGGAACCGGATTAGAACCCGCATCGACCGATAATCCCAGGCTGAGGTTCTCCACTACCACTCGGCCAAAAAAGCCCAGCGCTGCCGGGAATCGTGTTGGTCGCCGTCGAAGCCGCGGAAGTTTGCGCGACCGCGCCCCGATGGCGGCGGTAGGTCGCCCTGCGGCATGGCGTGGTCGACGTGGCAGTCGACTGATGTCTTCCTCTTGCCGAGGCACCGACCAGGAGTTTCGGCCACGGCCGCCGGTGGATTGCAAAGGAGTATGTAAAACCATGAGGATGTACCCGAGAGAGTTTCCGGCAAACCGCCGTGGGAGACCGAAAAGGCGTGCGGAACGACGAGTTTATGAAGCCCTGGCTGGGAATGACCGCCAGGGCTTTTGCTATTACGAGTGGCGCAAGGGATATGAACACATTGAGCTCGACTTCGCCGTCTGGGTGGAGGGTCTCGGCCGCTTCGCGCTGCAGGTGAAGGGCGGCAGGTACGTGCTCATCGACGGCGAGTGGCGCCTGAAGACCCGGACCGGCGTCAAGTCGGTCCGGTCCTGCCCGCTGGACGAGGCCAAGCTGTCCGCCCTGGACCTGCACGACGACATCGAGGAGCGTGCGTGCACAACCTACAACCCGTACGTGATTCCGGTGTTGATATTTCCCGACATGGAGCCTGATCCGGCCATCGAGAGCCTGGCCAAGCGCACGGGAGTGTACGTGATCTGGGGGGTCCGCAACCTGTGGGCCGACCTGGAGGAGATCGTCCGGAGCCGCCGGGTGTCGGAGGCGCTGGGGATGGACCGCATCGCCCGCGAGGTGCATGCGGTGACCGACGGGCTGATCCGCCTGGAGAATTTCGAGCAGGGCTGCGCTGCCGATGCGACGGATCAGCCGGTTCCCGTCCCAGAGCGACGGCAATGCACCGGGGCGCTTCGGCTGACGCTGGTCGGCGTCGACGTCACGATGACCCGCGCCCGCGGCGTGCGGCCGGCGGGATAACCGCCCGCATCGCCGGGCAGTCCACGCCCTGGTCAACACATGGGCCCAGCTCGCCGTAGCAGTCCGGCGCTGTGGCCACATCCGTGCAGCAACGACGGCGCCGGTCGGCCGATGGCCGCCGGCGCTGGTTCATGCGCATCACGGACTCATCCGGTCCGTCCCGACCGGCAGCGTGCACGTCGTCCACGCCATTGATGCCGCCGCCGTTGCATGTCGCTGACATCCTCCGACCTCAATCCCAAACCCAATTCTGGAGTGAAGCAATTATGAAGACCCTCGCGGGCGTGGCGCCCGTCATATTGTCCCTATACCCGCAGCTGGACGCTGGACAGCTGGAGCTGATCGGCAGCTTGGACGGCCCCACGCTGGGCGTGGCCGGACCCGGCGCCGGCAAGACCCTGACGCTGGCGCTGCGCGCCGCCAACATCCTGTTGCTGCGCAGCGCCGGACCCAGTGAGCTGCTGCTGTGCACGTACAACGCCGACGCGGCGGGTGAGCTGCGCCAGCGGTTTGACGCCGTGGCCGCCGCAGCGGACTACGGCGTAAGCGCCGGCCGCGCTCGGGTCTGCACCATCCACAGCCTGTGCGGACGGCTCCTGGCCGAACACCCCGAGCGGGTGGGTCTGCGGCGCGGTTTCCACCTGCTGGACAACGATCAGCAGTTGAACCTGTTGCTGCAGCGGTTTGACGACGTTTTCGGCCCCGACCTGCGGGAGCTGGAGGGACGGGGCTGGCGACGGCCGCCGGCGGTGGTGAAGAACGCGCTGAAATACTTTGAGCGTATTTGCGACGAGGCGATCAATCCCCGGGACCTGACCCGTTCCCGCAGTGCCTTCATCGCCGCGGTGGGATGCTGCTACCGGCGCTACGAGCGGCTGCTGCTGGACGAGAACGCCGCCGACTTCGCCCACCTGCAGGCTTGGGCCGACCTGATGCTGGATGACGATGACGTTGCCGGTGAAATCTCCGGTGGCGTACGGTACTTGATGTGCGATGAGTACCAGGACACCAGCCACGTGCAGGAACGCATCCTGAGGCGGCTGTCCGAAGCGCACGGCAACCTGTGCGTGGTCGGCGACGAGGACCAGAGTTTGTACCGTTTCCGCGGCGCCACGGTGGGCAACATCCTGGGGTTTGCCCGGCGCTTCCACGACTGCCGGATGGTGGAGCTCACCGTCAACTACCGTAGCCATCCCGACATCGTGAAAGCCTATGACCGGTGGATGGGGTCGGCGGACTGGTCCAACCCCGATCCTGCCGGCGCGCCCTTCCGCCATGCCAAGACCATCGTCCCCCACGACCCGCGCGGGTACGACGATTATCCGGCGGTGATTGTCATCGACGGCCAGGGCCCCGACGACGAGGGCGAGCAATTGGGCGCGCTGCTGCGGCTGCTGAAAAGCCGCCGGGTGATCGCGGGTTATGACCGGGCGGCATTGCTATTACACAGCGTGCAGGACGAGGTGGCCGGACCCTATCTGGACGCCCTGGATGATGCGGGCATTCCCGCCCGCTGCGTGCCGGCCGGCGCCGGTCGTGGGGAACGGGGCCGGAGGCGCGCCCGTGAAGCGGTGACCGTGACGACCATTCACCAGTCCAAGGGGAGGCAGTGGCCGGTGGTGATCGTGGGGTCGCTGGATTTCCACCAGCCCAACGTGGATCCGGTGGGACGGTCGCTGGCGCCGTACTTTCTGCGGTCGGACGCGGAGCCCGCCCGGCGCATCGCGGCCTTCGACCACATGCGCCAGCACTACGTTGCTTTCTCCCGGGCCGAGCGGCTGCTGGTGCTGACGGCCGGCGGTCCGGTGCACCAGCGGTTTGCCGACATCTGGGATGGGGCACGCCGTTGGAGAGAGTTGTGTCCCGGGGACATTGAGGCGCTGGCCCGCCAGCGATTCGAGCCCAGGGCGAAGGGTCCCATGCGGGAGGCCGCGCCGACGGTGGGGCGGGTGACGCTGCGCCTGACGGGCGTGGATGTGCATTTGGGTCAAGCGCCGTCCGGAGGGCGCCCCGCCGGTGGCAGGGCCTGAACACAGGCGGTGAGCCGCGGGTTCTGAACCCCAGCACCTGGGCGCAGCGTCTCTCCGTGATGCTGCGGGCCTTGGCCGTCGTCCTCGGGATGGTGGCCATCGTTCCCCCTGGCGCTCCGGTGCCGGCTGATCTCGGGTCCGGGCCACGGACGGTTGGGTGACGTGAAAACCGGTCGTTGACGACCACGAAGCCAACTGTCGGGAAAAGGTCGCGCAGGTCCGGCCCATACCACACCACAAGGAGGTGAACATCATCATGCGCCAGGAAACCGCGGGCAACGCCACGGTCCGGGGGCCGCCCTCGGGTGGCTGAGCGAGCGTAACCCGCCGGGGGCAGACATATCCGACCCAATTCACCATACCAGCCTGGCCGTTGCTGCTGAGGGCCGATCCGGGACCTTCCTGGATCGGCCCGTTTTCGTTGCTGCGGACCGGGCGCAACCTTCCAATCACAACCGAAACAAAAGGAACCCAAGCATGAAAATCGTGAAAACCGACGACAACCGCCCCATGACCCTGAAGGAGATCGAGATCTGCCAGCAGTTTGAGCAGAGCGACCGGTCCGGCCAGGCGCTGTGGTGGCCCATCGTGGCCCCCGGCGACCCCGTCCCCGGTGACCCCGCCTCCGACTGCCTGGTCCTGCTGGAGGGCAACGGCCGCTACGCCATCACCTTCCTGCACGGCCAGTGGTCCGTGCGGGACGGCGAGTGGTACCGCCACGCCGAGGACGGCGCCGTCACGCCGATGGGCGACGTCCGGGAAGAAGCCTGGGAGGCGGCCATGTCCATCAAGGACCGGCTGTCGCAGGATCTGGACTTCGGCTGCTACGTGATCCCGGTGATGGTGTTCACCGACATGACCCCGGACCCGGACATCCTGGAGGAGATGCGGGGCAGCAGGGTACAACTGCTGTGGAGCCTGGACGACCTGGTCTCCCGGCTGGCCGACCTGCCCGACGGGGATCAGGTGCAGAAGCAGCTGGGCAAGCGGTTCATCTCCCGGGAGGTGGGGACGCTGAGCCGGCGGCCCGCGGCCGTCAGACCGGCCCAGGCGCCGAAGGCGGCGACCCTGACGGTGCGCGGCGGAGCGGTGACGGTCCGGGACGGAGACGAGGTCCACATCGATATCCACCTCCACTTCACCATCACTGCACCCGGCGATGGCGACGACCCGTCGCTGAACGTGCGGGTTCAGTAGCGTCCCCGCACGACTGGCCGGCGCTCACCGCGCCGGCCGGTCGTTTCGCGCGTCGACAGCTGGTACGCGTGGAACCGGCGTCGGGTCAGTCCAACGCGCCCGAGCATTCGCTGCGCGCCGTCCTCATCACCGTTCACGACGGTGATGAGGACGAGGTGCCCCCGCCGATCATGGTGCAGGGCCAGTAGCCGCAAAAGGATGCCCGGGCCACCGCTTTCCACTTTGCCTGGGCGCGTGTGGCGAATCATGCGTTCCTAAGTGTTAGAATGTAACTACAGATATGCACATACAATAAGGCGGGTTTTGGTGCAGTGGATTTGGGACCCGGAAAAGAACGATGAGAACTGGCGCAAACACCGCATTTCATTCGACACGGCCAGGCTGGTGTTCGACGACCGGCTGCATATATCGATTGAGGACCCCTACGAGGATGAGCCCAGGACCCGCACCTTCGGCATGATTGGTCAGGTCCTCGTTCTGATGGTTCACACGTGGCCGGAAATCGGTTTGCGCGGAGAAGAACTGCCTGGCCGCATTATCAGCGCTCGAAAGGCCACCCAGCGCGAGAGGGAGGAGTATGAAGAACGAAGACGCTAGTCTGACCGACGAGCAGCGGGCTGAGCTGGCAGCTTTGGCCGAGCTTCCGGAAGACGAGATTGACACCACTGATATTCCCGAGGTTTTGGACTGGTCCCACGCCCGCCGCGCCGACCTCTACCGGCCGGTCAAGCAACAGATCACCCTGCGGCTGGACGCTGACATCGTGGCCTGGTTCAAGGAACGTGCTCCGAGCGGTCGTGGCTATCAGACCGATATCAACCGTGCTCTGAGGGAACACATGGACCGGGTCTCTTGGTGGGAGGCGATTCCCGCTTCGTGGAAGGCCGTGGACGCCGTCGAGTGCGTCCATGAGCAGGGCGACGCGAAGTGGGTGTTCCGTGGTACGTCGGTACCGGTGTCCACCCTATCCTTGGAACTGAAAGGGGGCGCAACGCTGGAGCGCTATCTGGCGGAGCACCCTGGTGTCGACCGGCAGAAGGCCGAGGCGATGCTGGATTACCCGGCAGACCTCATGGGGATGCTGTTCGCGTCAGGACGGCCGGAAACCTGGCCAGCGGCGGCATGGAATAACTCCTGATGATTGGCGTGTGCTCATAGTTTCCGTCGCCCAGTTTCGGTTGACCATGTCCGAACTCCGGATTCAGCGGCTTCTGGTCAGGCAAACGATGTGCTGGGTCGACCTTCCCGTTGGGGCGGAGAGGACATCTCCGTTCCGCGACCAACGCAGGTTTGCGCGCCGCGTCTGATGTTTCCAACGACAGCGATATCATCACGAGGGGGCCGCCTCGGGCTCGCCCCTGTCATCCTGGCAGGTGGTCATACCGGAAGCAGCGTCCGGGCGTTGCTTCCAGCACCAGCAGTCCGGACGTGACCATTAACGGCCCACGGCAGGACCTGGACTATTCGGCTGAACCGGCTGCGACGTAAGACCTGGCGGCAGTTTGTTCCGTCGGGATTAATTGCTTGGCTGCTTCCGTCACCACCTGCATCATCACCGGCAGTCCCCATTGTTTGACAGCTTCCACGGCCTTGGCTTTGACCGAGGGATTGTTGAGGTTGTCGATGAACTCCTTACCAGCGTAGGTCAGCCTCGCGGGTCGGAGCTCGGATGAAACATTCGGGTCCTGTCCGTGGGATGGCGGTCTTCGTGCCTTGTTCAGCATTCGTGCTATTTGTTCATGCGCGACCTCGCTGAAGCGTCGGGTCGTAACTGCGTCTTGCGGATCCGGGCTCCAGCATTCGACGAAACCGCGGTCGATGGCAAACCCGACGTGGTATCTCCAGGCATCGACGTTGACCTCAGGCATACCGGGCAGATCCCAGGGTTCGACGTCGATCATTTTGCTGTCATCCTCGCCAGAGGTCTTGAGCCACGGCAGGATGTGATAGCCGTCCATGGCTTCGAGGATCTGCTGGAACGTATCCAGGTCGAACTCGGTGCGGTCCACGTTGAATCCGCTTGGCATGAAAGACCTCCGCTGGCTTTACTCGTCCAGGATGGATACATCGAACTGCCCGTTGGCGAGCAGGATTTCCAGCGCGCGCTCGGCGTTTTCGTGCACTTCCGGTTCGGCGCTGGTCAGACCCGCGTTCAGGATGCGTTTCGCGGGTTCGGGAGATACGTACGCGTCGCTCTGGGATTTCTCCACCAGCTGGGCAAAGCATGCGACGGCTTTGCCGGTGTGCTCCGGGATCAATTGCGATAACGCTGCCCAGGGTTGCCGGAAGGAACCGCGGTCGATCTGGCATACGTCCAGGGCGCGTGAGTAGGCCTCCAGCCGCCATTCGGCGCTGAGGCAGTCGGCCCCCAGCCAGGCATCGAACCGCGCCAACTCGGTGGGGTCGCCCACTTCAAGGCGCCACTCGAAGAAAGCCTCATACCGGCTCTTTACGGCTTCGTCCAGTTCTCCTTCGTGGTGGCACAGGATCCGTCCCACGTTTTCGAACAGGCCCGCCCATTGCTGCCGTCGTCCAACGGTGGCCAGGTAGTAACTTTCCAGCGGACTGCCGTCTCCCAGCAGCGGAAACATTCCGCTGGCGTGATATACGAGCAGTCGCTGGCCAAGGGTGTCCAGCACCCGGGAAAGCGAGGGATCCTGTTCGGTGTGAGCCGGTATATTCTGTGCCGCGAAGGCGAAGTCGTCCTCGAAGATCCCAAAGAGTCGGCGGTGGGGGTGATGATAGTGGAGGAAAATGCCGAATGGGGCGACCCAGTTGTGCCAGACGCTCCGCGGGAAGAAGTCGGACTTACGGGCCAGGGCCCAGGATTCATCCATGGCTAGGGCATCCAGATATCCGATGCCCAGAATAGCCCTTTCCGGAGTGGTCAGCGGATACTGAGCAGTTGGAGAGAATCGGCCCTCCAGGGTCGCCGTGATTGCCGCAACATCGGCCTGCGGATCATGATTCCGCAGCCACCGACCAAACTTCAACAGGTCGGCCAGCGCACGGCTTCTGGTATTGCCGATGGCTCTCCTGAACGCGTCTTCGTGTCCCGAGAACGCCCTCCGGTCCTCGTCCAAGGGCCAGTCGTGTTCGGTGCACAGCGTGCCGAGAAGAATGGACAACCTGTCTCGGGCGACCAGCGGCATGGCGAGTCCGTTTTCCAAACCCACCGAGATCACCTTGCCCAGCAGGTCGCCAACCGCCCGGCGGCAGTCGCCCCAATAGGGATTGTTCCTTGTCCGGTCGCTGGGTTCGAGGCTGGGCTGGCGCTCCCGATCTGGGTGTGAGAGCACCCATTCGCAGAATTCCAGCCATCGGTCGAGATCACTTAGATCCTGCGCTTCAACTCGAGAGTTCATTGCGCCGAGCATCTTGCGGACGTAGATGGGGCGTTCGATCCGGTGCCGGTTTCCGAGCCAGAAATGCAGGCGGTCGGGAGTTGGGATTACCGCCTGTTGGAACAGTTGCCCGAATGCGTCCGACAGCGCGTCAATGGTGACCTCCGCCAATTGGTCTTCCGCATCGTTGTGCTCCTCATCCCAGTTGTTGATGTAGGACAGCAGGTCTTCGTCTTCCAGGCCGGCCAGTTCTTCAACGGAAATGGGGCTGTGTTCGCTGATCATGCCTGCTCGCATGGGCCCAACCGGCATGTAATCCTCATCTGAAACGGATATGCCTGCCTCTTTCTCCAGGTCCTGGAGGTAGTCCCGATACTTTCCGAAGAGTACGTTCCGGAACGGCTGCAACTGCAGCCGGTGGAAGTTGCGTCGACGTCGTTCGAACAACTCCTCGGTGTAGTGCTCGCCCATAGACCTGCGGGTTGCCTCGCGGTCCGGTCCGTCCAGGATGGCTTCAAAGATGGGAGTCAGTTCCTCCTCAGTGAGCAGGTCATGGCCCAAGGTCTCGCAGGCGGAGCGCAGCATCTGCTGGAACTCGTAGTGGTATTGACGGTGACCATGATCCTGGTGTTGGAGGATCTCCTGCCGTATCCAGGGTTTCGTCCGCTCATCGGGGTGCAGCGCGTAGAGGTGCTGGCGCAGCCGTCGGAAGATCCTCCACCGCCGGTTGCGCAGTTCCTCATCCAGTGCTGCGGCCGAGTCTGGATCTCTCTCCCACACCTGTTCACAGGCGTACGTCGTTGCGAACACGAGGGTCTCGCTTGGTTGCAGCACCGTATCCGAAGGACCGTCCAGGCGCTGATACCAAATTTGCGAATAGTCGTCATCTCCGCCCTGGTCAAGTTCATCCTGGTGAAGTGTCTGCCGGATCAATCGGTTCACGGCGGAGATGAGGAGGCGTGCGCTCTGATAGGGTTCTGCGGCGGCGAGTTGTCGAATGCCTTGTTCCATCAGCTGCATATAGTCCCATCGATCCAGGCGAGGGAAAGGTTGCAGTGCGGTCGTCCAGTCGTGCGGATTTTGCTTCCGCAAGGTCTCTTTTGCATCCTGCTCAGGGTCCGGGGCGAAATACACGATCTTCTTGGTGAGCTCCAGCGCGGCCGCGGTTTGCCCTTCGTCGGTCCAGTGAGCCAGAAGTTCGACCAGCCGGTAGGACAGGATTGGCGTGACAGCGCGCGTACAGCGGATCACTTCAGGCAGCAGTTGCGCCGATTGTTCCCCGGGGAATTGCCGCGCGATGTCCAGTATTTCGTCGGAGATACTCGGGTTGTTGAACCTCGGCAACTGCTGCACAATCGCTATGACTTCGTCAGGGTCCAAGGCCGCCATCCTGGCCAGGTATCGCATTGGCCACCAGGAAGGTACATGGACCTGTCCATCATCCAGTTCCTGGATGCTGGGAGGATGTGCGAAATATCCTCGTTCTTTGAGAATCTCCACCCAGGACGGATCGGATGCACGGTTGAAGAAGAACGCGTAGTTTGCCCCCCGGCGGTCGATCAGCTCGAAGATGCGGTTCACGTCGGCGGTGGTTCTGCCGGCGTTGTCCAGGATTGACTGGATTTCCTGCTGGTCCTGGGCGGTGATGGGTGCCAGCAGGTCCAACACGGTTCTCTCCAGAGTCCCCAGACAAGCGTCAAAGGCCCCTTCATCGTCAGACTGGTGGTGTGCGAACGATTCCAGTTGTCGCCACAGGCGTACTATTGCGTCCCGTCTCCGGTCGCGCGTAGCGCTGTCCATCTGGCCAGCCAGAGGATCGACATTTGCCACTGCACCCTGGATTTGTTCACTACGGGTCGGCTGCTGGCTCAACCTGAAATACGCCGCGACCTCCCGCAGAGTCCTGGCCAGGCGGCGGTCTATCTCTTGGCCTTCCCATCCGTCAGGGTAGCGCTCCAGGTCCTTGGCGATGAGAGCGTTCAGCTCCCTGCGTTTGCCCTGGAAATCGGTTCGGCTGCCGGCGGGCAGATTGCTTTCCCCTAGAGCCCTCGGCAATTTTTCCAAGAGCTCGCGCAGCGACTGTGCAGCTTGCGAGAACCGGTCAGGGTTGTAGGGGTTGTTGACCGCGTAGAGGGCTCCAAGGTACCACTGGCTCAACCGGTACCGGTCTGTATCGTGCCTCTGGAGTGCACCAACGACCGTCCGTTGTGACGCGGAAAGCTCAAGAGGCGTCACCGCTCTGAATTCCCGGGAATCTTCCATGATTTTTGTATCCGTACTCTTCGGTCGTATAGGAAAAGGTTGCCTGAAAATCGGCCGGACCGCAACTTTGATTATCGCGGGTCATACGGTCTCGTAATTCAGCCCGCGCGGACCATCAATGAGTTCCCGCTCTCAGCCACAACCAGGCCGTCCCAATCCCCTTCTGGACCGAGCTGCCGCTTGGTGTTGCGATCTCCGCACCTTTGCGGTGGCCATCACGAGTTGGCGCAACAACGCCGGCAGCTGATGGCGAGCGTCGAGGGTATCCGACCAGTTGATGATCACTGACGCGTCGAAAGGATCCATGCACTCAGTTTATCAGCGACGTTGTACGCAAGCAGAATGTTGCAACGGGTACGTCCAACCATCTGGGCAGGGGCACTCACTAACGAAAACGGTTCGCCAGGGAAGATCCTGGCAAGGTGAGATTCAGTATCATGGCCCGCACATTCAGACGTACCGTGCCGCCACGTACAACCTCTCCACCGTAGAGGGTTGGGCTCATCACCAGGGCCCAAGGCCGTATCAATCCCCATTCGGTGACATGGCCGCGGCCGTCATGGCGAGCTGGTGTGACGTAGATGCCAATCAGTCGTTGACGGATTGCGTAGTGTATGCGGGCGGGATCCACTTCCAACTCTTCCGCCAACTGGGGCACCGACCGAGGGCCATGGCGCAGGCAGCGCCCGATCTGAAGGCAGAGGTGATCATACCCCATCAGGCTTTTCTCTTCCGCTGTCCCTTGCGGGAATACAGTTGGGCGACGACGCTGCGTCCGGCGAACTGTGCGCCGACGTAACGGGCCACCGTTTGGGATGACTTCCAGCGGCCCACGGCCTGGAGCTGGGGCATGGTGGCACCGGCTTCGGCCAGGTCGACGGCCATGCCCACGCGGCAGCTGTGGCCGCTGTAGCCCTCCCCCAGGCCGGCGGCCAGGGCGGCGGCGGCGATGCGTTCGCTGATGGTGGCCGGCTTCAGGTCGAACACCTTCTTCTCGCCATCGTCCCCATCATCCCCGGTCAGCGGCTGTTGCTTGGGCCGGACCAAGTCCAGCGCCTTCATGGTGGGCGGTCCCAGGTAGAGCACCACGCCCTCGCCCTCCTGGTCGGTCTTGGAGGAGGGTATGGTCAACCGGCCGGAGCCGTCCGGCTCGGTGGCGATGTGTTTCCATAGGACTGCGGCGGCTTCGGAACGTCGCAGCAGGGCGTCCCGCATCACCGAGATGAGGGCGATGTCCACTCGGCCGCGGTGTTGGGCGTTGGAGAAACGTTCCCAACCGCGGTCGGTCTTGCGCTGGATGCGGGCGGTGGCTCGGATCTTCTCCAGATCCTCGGCGGTGAGAGGGCGAGCCTGTTTCTCCTGTTGGCCCGCCTTCTTGGCGCGGTTGACGAAGCCCTTGATGATCATGGCCACCCGATCGTTGCAGGGGTTTTCAAGCTTCATGAAACGGTGCTTGGCGGCGATGCTGGAAGCGTAGCCTCTCAGAGTGTTGGGCTTCTTGCCGACAAAACCCTGTGTGAAGATGAACGTGGCCACCGTATCTGGGTCAGCGGGTAGGGACTTGGAACCCCTTGCTTGGCACCATTTCTCAAAGAAAGCCCAGTGATAGTCCTGCTGATCACGGGTGCTCTCGGCGCGGCTCTCTTTGACGACCTCGTCAATCAGGCCCTCCATCAGCTCATGTACATTCGCTATGTTGGTGGGTGTGGTGAGGACCTCGGGCTCGGCTACCGGTACGGGTATGGTCATTTTATTTTCCTTCGGGATCAGCAGTTAAAACTAGCATCATGGCCCTGCCACATGAGCCGACGCGACCCAACCCTCGCCATCAACGCCAGCCTCTGCCCCGACGAATGGCTTGCCCAGCGCGAACCCCAGCAGCCTGATGTCGTCATCCACGAGCTGGCCCACGCCATGGCCCGCAACCAACTCGCCTATCGGGCAGGCAGGCGCCAAGGCCCCCGGCGCCACGGAGTCTCGTCACCGCGACGCCAGCCATCGGAGAGCACGCCACCATGACCCAGACCACCCACCCTTTCTCATTCGTCATCTTCCGGTGCGGCTGCGCCCACCGGACCATCGTAGATGCCGCCATCGCGTGTCCTGTCCACGGGAAAATTCTGGTCGAGAACCGGACGATACGGTTCCGGAATACCGAGACCCCGGACCTGCCGGGACTCGTCATGAACCAATACTTGACCAACGTCCCCCACGTGCTCCGCAACTCGGGCTCCAACTCCCGGCGCTCGCTGGTCTCCGTCCGTGGTGTCCGAGGCCACGAATGGGAGAAGGTCGCCTCGAGCTGGCCGACCCCTGGTTCGGTGGAACACGGCGGCAAGGTGCTGGCCTTCGGGCTGTCCGGCGCCGGCAAGACCCACGCGGTCTGAGCCCTGGGCCACCGGCTGGTGGAAGGTGCCCACTCCGTACTCTTCGCACCGGCCTACCGGCTGGTGCAGGAACTGCTGGCCGCCAAGCGCGACCTGGACCTGCCCCGCCGGCTGCGCCAGCCGGACAACTTCGACTTCCTGCTCCTGGACGACCTGGGCCACCTGCCCAGGGTAACGAGGAGTCCGAGGTACTCTTCATCCTCATCACGGAGTGCTACGAACACGCAACGCTACCAACGCAGGTCGCTGGGAATCACGTCCAGCCTGGTCTTCTCAGAGTGTGAATGCATCTTCGCCAACCCCATGGCAGCCGCCGCGGCCAATAGACCGGGTAGTCCATCACTCCGTCATTCTGGCGTTTGACGTCCCCAGCAACCGGACTGATGCCACCGGCGACGTGGTCAATGCTCTCTTCCGACCCGAGGAGGCCACTCGGGGCCAGCTTCTGCTGATGGCGGTATCATCTGTCCCGAGTCAACCATTCGGTATTCCTGGCCATCTGCGGTGGCTGCCAAGGTGTCCCCAGGCGCATTGACCAGCCTCGGCTTGTTCCCCCAACGGGTGACCTCAACCCGCCGCACGGCACGGCCCCATCGTCTGGCTCGGAGGCTGGCATGCCGCGCGACCGGTCGCACGGGAAATGCACGCCAGCCCATGAATTCAGGCACGATAACCCATCTAATGTATCTTAGCCTCGCTACTGGGTAGCGTTCAGGCGGGGGATGGCCGCCCCGGCACGCGAAATTCCGCTGATCATGGTGCTTGTAAACTTGGAAATTGCCGTGCATGCCCTCACGGGGTGGGGTCTCAGACCCTGAAACCGCCCTTTAGGGAGATAAAATGGCCGCTTGGGACGCACGCGAAATTCCGTGTGGTTAAACCAACTGGACGAGATATCCGTCCAGGTTCCAGCAGGTATCAAACTGGTCTCCGGCCGTCACCTGGGCGTAGGTGGACGTGATGAGTGGGAACGCAGCACCCAGCTCGCGCTGCAGATTCCGGTGTTGCTCCCGAAATATCTCTGCTGCTCTCTGGGTCTCGCAGATAAAGATCACCGGGCAGTCGTAGCCGCGACGCGCCACACGGAAATAGGGCGTCAGCTTGTTCCGGATGGCGGCGGGAGTGATTGCCGAGCGCTCGTATTCTATATACCAATGCATGACCGTGTAGAACGAAATGCCAAGGTCGGATCTACCGGGAGGCGCTTCTTCCAGGGTGACGGAGTGCTCCAGTACCGCCAGGACATGGAGCGCCACGCCGTGGTCCTTGGAGATGTTTGCAGCTTCATCCCTGGCCGCCTCGACCACTGCCTCGTTCTCGCACCGGCAGGTAACGACCAGGCCGCGGAGCCGGCGCGCCTCGGGCACGTACTGTTCCAGCTGCCGCCGGATCTCCTCCCGGTCTGCTTCGCCCTTTGCGCCCTGCCGGCTCCGATTGCCCGCGCGCATGGACTCCATGGGGAACTTGCTCAGGGATAAACGGGCGGTCAACCGGGCGTCCGGCACGAGCTGCTGCCCGCCCGGCAGATACAGAGCGCCCCGGTACCCGGCAGAGACGCGGTATCCGTGGAGCGACATCGCCACGAGGCAGTCGTTCTGCTGGTGGGTGTGGGTCAGCTGAGGCGCGTAACCATTGTGGTCCTTGCGGATATCCTCATATACCCGGCGGCGTATGGTGGTGAGGGAGGTCGCGTCCCGGTGCTCGATGATGATGGTGCCTTCCACGGAAAGGTAATTCATGTGAAACCGGGGCGCCGGCAGGGTCCCGTCTTCGAGCGGGGGTACCAGGGCCGCATTGGAAGTCAGTTCGCCCTTTGGTCCGGCGTACACGGGTATGCGCACCAATAGTTCGCCGCGGTTGGCCTCTCTCAGCAGAGCTCCGACGACGTTCCTGTCAGCATCCTCATCCTGTTTGGTGGCCTCGTTGAACTGGGCTACCGCGGCTGCGATCCGCTCCTCGTCCTCTCCCTGGTTGAGCTGGGCCAGAGCACCGGCGAGCCTGCTGGGCCTCTCGTTCAGCAGGCTCGCCAACTGCGGGTCGCTCAGGCCCGAATAGTGTTCGATATTTTCAAAGACCCTGTTGGGCAACACCCCGTTCAGTCGCTCCAGCCTTTTCATCTCTGCCGGCAGCTCCGGACGGAACGCGCCGCGTCCTGTGATCACCATGCCGTCTCCTCCTTCTCGTCAGTCGTTCTCGTCAGTCGTTCTCGTCAGTCGTTCTCGTCAGTCGTTCTCGTCAGTCGTTCTCGTCAGTCGTTCTCGTCAGTCGTTATTGTGCAGGGCACAGGTCCTGCGGCAGCCGGTCTCCGAAATTGAGGATTTCGAATGCGTCGGCGACGTCGTCATGAGGGGCGGGCTCCGCCCGGCCCTCGTAGATGCGTTGACCGGGCGGCGGTCCCACGAGGTAGAGATATCCTGCGTCTCTGGACAGGACGCTGCGGGCCAGCTCGACCCCGCGGAAATCGGGCGTGGAAATGACGTAGGCCGAAGGCTTGGGGTTGTAGTCCAAGTCGGGGTCCGGCTGGTCGATCTGTGGGTCTCGCAGGCGCTCGTCCCTTTCGCCGCGGGATCGCATGACCAGCGTGTGGAGCCTGGCGTTGTCAACATCAGGGAAGCGGCTGCTCCACCGGGACTCCAGCATCCTCCCTGTGACCGACCGGCCGATGTGGCCGAAGAAGATTCGATAGTTGTCCTCGTAGGTCGCGACGGCCTCCACGAACCTGGTGTTCCGCAGCCACCGCCAGGACAGGATCTTCCGGGGTTTGCCGTCGTGGGTCCGGTCAGCGCCCTCGCCCAGCAGCACCTCCGGAGCCGCGGGGTACCACATCTCGATCCGCTCCAGCTTCTCCCAGAGGTCGAGAGCTCCGCGATAGCCGTTGAAAAAACCGGGATGTTCATGGTCTTCCCATTCCGGGTGGAGGGGGTCATGCTCGTGACCGCCATAATCGTGCCCCAGGTGAGGATGCTGCGGAGGAAAAACCTGGATCAGCCCTCCCGTGGTGATCAACAGCCTGGCCCGCGGCCGCACCAGACGGCCACCGTGTTTGACGACGACCAGCCCGTCCCGTTTCCACTCCTCCGCCTTGCGGGACACGGTGGTCCGGTTTACATAGCGGAAGCCAGCCAGATCCTGCACCGACGCCCACGGGAGCCTGGTCAAATTTTTCAGATCCTCGTCCATAACTACCTCCTGCAAGCCGTCTCCTTTGCAGATTGCTCAACACCTTGTACTGAACTTTGCCCTTTCGGCGTTTTCGCAAATTACTCATCCTGAGAATAGCCGTCGGAGAAAACTCCGGTCTGATTTCTCAGGCGGGTTCGGCACCGCGCAATCGACACACGGTCGCCGCTTATCGAGGTAGCACCAAAGGTCGACCTCATCCATATCTCGACAGCGGGCCCCCAGCCTGGCCAGGCAGCTGCGGCAGATGGGAATACGCAGAGGCTTGCGGCGCCCGAACCACTCGATGAGGCCTGCGGTGGCGGGTTCCCTGCAGTACCCGCAGATCCTGTCCTCACTGCGCCCTTCCCTCTGCCGATCGGTACGACGACGGCGGTCTTCCGCGCGGCGTTCCTCCGGACTCTTCATGGATTTCCTCCAGTTGTGGTTCGCCAGGCCCTACCCGGCGTTTTTCCGGGATTATGCCGCGACCCAGAAACAAGCCGCTCCGGGACGGATGAGTCATAATTTCGTGCGGGAGACCCTTGCTTTTCGTGCGGGGCGAATGCCGCCATCCCGGGATGAAGCCGAGGACTCTTGACAACCGGTCGTTACCATGTTCTCAACCCGCCCGGCATCGCCGGGGCGCTGAAGATCGGCGTGTGCTCAAACGCCCGGCGCCCACCACGCCGAATTGCTTCATTTGGGGTAGCGGCGCTCACTGGCGCTCAGGAGCGTCTGCCCCGCGCAATTTGACCGAGACGGAGGTATGTCGCCTGACCTGGCACCGTGCGAATGGACCAGCGGAACGTGTGGGAGATCACAGTGAGCTTGGGCAAAGACGACAAGGGAATCCGGCATTGGCGGTCCTGGACCGTTTACGGAACCAAGGCGGAAGCCCAGCAACACCTGCGCCAGTTCGTGGATGAAGTGGAGCGTAGCCGCCTGCGGCGGGGCACGGTGGCGGTCGGCGACTGGTTGAGCGTCTGGCAGCCGGTAGGATGCGGCGCCGCGCTTCAGGATCAAGACCCAGGAACGCTGCGAGGACAGCATCGAACAGGACCTGATGCCGCGCCTCGGCGAGATTCCGTTGGGGGATCTCTCGCCCCGTCACGTTGAGGACGCCTGTCGGCAACTCATGGCCGACGGCTTGAGTCCGCGCATGATTCGCCTGGTTCGAGTGTCCCGTCGGGAGCTTGCAAATACGCCATTCGCAGGGAGAGGGTGAACCGCAATGTGGCGGAACGGGTCGTACTGCCCGCCGTGACCGAAAAGAGCGCATCAGCTCCGTCCATCAGCGCCGTCAATGCAGTCGCCGCCCGCCGGCCCGGAGGCCGCCAGCGTCAGCATCTGGTCTACCGCGTTCGCCCGCCCCGGCGGATCGCCGAGGTCGATGTGATGGTCAACGAGTTCACGCTGGGCCAGGGTGAGCGGAAGGATCAGTCCGGCATCGGCCCAAGCGGTGATCATCGAAGGCGATTTGGATATCGAAGGCGATTTGGATGCGGTCGGGTTGCTCACGTGACAACATCTATTGAGTGTTCCTCGTTTCTGATCGGTTTCCTCACTCGAAAACCATTGCCCCGGGGCACAGGGTCACCTTGGAGCACAGGACCACCTTGTCAGGCCTTCAGCGCCCCGCGACACTCACCCTGCGGTGGATTGGGGTGATTTCGCCGGCAACTACGAGATGCTCACCGCGCGTCACGAGCACGCGGGCATCCGGGACATATCACCGGTGTCACTCATGTCACCTTCATCTCGAGCAGTTTCGACCTCCGCCAGGCGGAAGCGCGGCGGATGCCCTTGGGCCGCGGCCCTCCGGAGCACTTTCACCAGGATGGTCCGGTCGCCGTCCCTCACGCGAAAGACCTGGTCGGATATCCCTCTCAGGGATTTGGCCAAATTTCCCGCCCGCCCCCTTTCGGTGGGGGCGTCGATGCCGAGCGGGTCGCTCTGGTCGGCCGGCAGCGCGAGCGACAGGAGTTCCCGCGGTATGACCATCGCGCTCCCGCGGCAATCCCACCATGCCTGTACGAACTGGGCTGGCTCATCCACCGCGGATCTGGTCCGGTCGACGAACTCCGCCTGGTCGGCCAAAAAGCCGGGGACGCCGATGTGGTGCAGAATGGCGGCGGTCAAATCACGCCACTCCTCAAATCCCCCCAGGCCGGATATCGCCGTCGCCGGTGGGCTGCCGGCGTCCAGCCAGCTTTGGACGAGGCTGCCCACGGCCGACAGGAAAAGGCCGCGGCGCTGCAGTGCTCCGATCACAGGATCGAAGGCGAAAACCCGGTTCTGCGGATCAGGGGCATTGGTATCCAGCCTGATGCCCACGCAACGCAACGCGAGTTCGGTGCTGAGAGTAAGGTTGTTGGCGGTGCCGATCTCGGTCAGAGGGTGTCGGTTCACGATCTGTTGGCGGAAATTGGTGCCCAGCCGCCGCTGCATGTATACCTCAGCGGTCAGATAGGCCGCGAACTCCGGGTTGTCGACACGCCCGCTCAGATTGTCAAATAGCACAATACCGTGAGACAAACTGCCAGCGGCGCCCAGCTGCTTTGCGGTCTCGTCGTTGTCCCGGCCCAGACGGCCCAGAGTAGCCAGCGGTTGGCCGGTGTGGATGGCTGCCACGGTATGGGCCAGCAGCGTGGCTCCCGTGCGGGGCTGCGGCTTGTCCACCAGGAAAAGCGGAGTTTTGGCTACTGCCATCCCCAGCAACGGGGTGATCAGGCACGCCAGGAAGTTCGCCCAATCGGACGGGCCGGCGAAAGGAAATCCCTTGAAGTGCTCGGTCAGATGCCCCAAAGCCTGGGTTGCATCCATGCCAGTGTCAACCGCCACGTCACACCGCATGAGGACTCGCTCATGGGCGTGATAACCATCGTGGGCGCGAACCGCCGATCGGTCAACGGCCAAAAAGGGCCGGTTGACGACACCGGCGAGTACCGGCAGCCGGTCGTCGGGCGTGTTGGGCATGGAATGCACGAGCCGGCGCGGCGGCGGCACCGGTTTTTCCGTGCCGTCCCGGGCGCGCGTCCGCCACGAGATGATGTCCGCCAGGTAGTTCTCCATCAGGTGTGGCGACACCCGTTGGATCGTCGGAGAGCCATCGTCGGCATCGTGGACGGTCACCATTACGCCGTCCCGGCGGTAGAACACCGGCGTGCCGTCCTGCCAGTTGGCCCCGATCACCGCGTCCCAGGTATCCCGACGCTGGTCGTGGTAATCGATGTATTGGCCGTGGTAGATCCGGATGCGGGGGTCCGGGACGCCATCCTGACCAGCGCCAGGAGCTGTCGGATCGTCCGGTCGCGTAACCGCCCTCGCCGGTTCGGCCGGAGCCATGGTTGGAGCAACACCAGAGGACCCTTTATCTGGATACGGTTCGGTGGCCGGGTCATCCGCCGGTGCCGTCAGGGAAGGAATCAGTTGAGTTTTTTTGGCGAGACTGAATTCGTTGGTCATGGCTGATAACCGTGTGGGCACGTGTACTTACCCGGCATGGTGGAGACCGCCGCGCCGATGTATGGTTTTTCGAGGAATAGCCTCGTGCAGGATGATGGCGTCCATCGTGTCATGCCTGGCGTGTCATGCCTAGAAGGGGCGGTCGAGGGGGGACGTCCCGTGGTTCATGGCCAAGACCGGACCGGCGCCGGCCTTGACCTCGGCGATGACACCGGCCGTCACCGCGGCCCTGATGATGTGGTGTCGGCAGTAATCCTGGCCGCCGATCCGGTACAGGGTTTTGACGTAGACGGTGTGGGGCACGCGAACGGGCGGTTCCAGCTCGGCGCCGCAGGCAATGCAGCTGGGCATGTTTCTCACCTCCGGAGGATGCGGGTCATTTGCCCGGATTGTAACGAGCTTTCCAGTCAACTCTTCCCGCTGTCCCGGGAGGCAGGTTTCAGGATGGTGAGGCGGGGGTGGTGAGCCAGGCTGATCCTGATGTGAGGTGCGGTGTGCCAGGATGTGGCCCAGCCCAAATCGCGCGCGGACGACCTCCAGCCACCCAGGACCGGTGTCGTCGGATCAAGGACCTCTCAACGGCGGCTGTGCCCTGGATGCGAACCGAAACGGACGCCGCGCCCGTAACGGCACAATGAGGAATAGTGAACACGGCCTCGCCGCCGAACACGCCAGCACTACCGTCGCCCGGCTCGTGACGAAGAGCTGCTGTCGGAGTTACAACCCTCGCAGTCCCGATAACCTCCTGCGGTGCCGAGCCGGGTTTGCCGAGAGGGCGGCCGGGAACGCAGGGTCCAGCGGCGAGGATCCTGTGGCATCACGAGGACCGGCCGGCGGTGCCACTGTACCGACTACTGCGCCGCCGCCGCGACGAATCTGTCGGCTCAGGTCATGCCGTCAGTCACACGAAAGGCGGGCGCCGCCGCGAGAAGGAAGGACGGGGACGAACGCAGGGAACAGATACGCGACCTGCGCCCAGATGGTTTGGACAATAAAGCCATTGCCGACCGACTGGGCGTTCACGTCAGGACCGTGCAGAGGGCGCTGGGAGGCGCCGGTAATGTGGCGACACACCAGACATGACTCGGCTACACCCGCCGCAGGGGATGCCTGCGTAAGCCAGTGCGCCCCCGTCGGTCAGCGGCGGAGTGTCGTGCGGGCGGCATCCTGGCGACAGAACACGGATGAATGTGAAAGGGACGATGTGCCCTCCACGATGAAAAGCGCAGCCACGGGCGGGATGGCAGCCGACTTCTCCAGTCAGCCCGAGGCGATGAGGCGTTTCGTCGACGTCTTTCTCGCCGCCCATCACCAGAGGGTGCTGGCCGAGGAGGATCCGGCGACAACCTTGACGGCCGATCAGACCCGGGACCGCATCGATCGCGCGGAGGTGGTCATCTCCGAGTTTCTGTCCGCCCAGCCCGAACAGCTCCGGGATTTCGCGGTCCACCTACCGCTGTACAGGCCCTCTGAAGGAATGGCCGGTACCGGCGAGGCTGCGTTCAGGTAGTGAGGTCCGTGGATCTCCATCCGCCGTCCCGGTAAAGCCAGGCGTGGCGTGGGCCATTCCCCAGGATGAGCACAACAGCGCCACAGCCGGCGTGCAGCACCCGCTGGGCCACGTCCATGGGAAACTCGGTCACCGGCTTGACCTCGGCGTAAGCTTCATCCCCGCCCAACACCAGCCGGAAATCGGGGGTCCACCCGTTGAACTGTGCCGGCTCGTATTCCCACGCAATTCCGCGCCGGTCGAAATAGGCCGCCCAACGGGCCTCCAGCTGGCTGCGGAAGGTTGTGCCGCCGTATTCGGTGATGACGGGCGTCTGCTCGGGACCCAGGGTGACCACCTTGGCATTGTCGTAGAGGCAGCGCCTGGGCACGCCGCCCAGGTACTCGAAGGCGTTGACGTGGCACTGGATGAAGGCGGCCGTGTCCGCTCGGCGCACCAGTTCCACGTAGCAGGCTCGGGAGTAACCCATGGTCATCACAAACACCCATACGCTACGCCGCTTCCCGTCCTCGCTGCGATACGACAGGCTCCCCCAGTCCACCTGCGCCTGCTCGCCCGGCCCCGTCTCAAACCGCATCGTCGCCTCGGGCTGACGACGCCGGCGACGCGGCCTCACGTATTCCGACAAGATCGTGTACCTGCCGTCGTACCCCAACTCCCGCAACTCCCGGAGCAACACCACGCAGTTTTCCAGCCCCTCCCCCATCCGCCGGTCGATATGCTCGGCGTAAGGATCCAGTTTCGACCCTCGCCGAGATCGCGCTTTGGGATGCATCGCCTCCGGTGACTTCAGATACCGCAGTACCGTGTTCCGCGCCAGACCCAGCTCACGGGCAATCTCCCGCGCCGAATGACCGGCGCCTTTCATCTCGTAAATCTGTTTCACTTCTCCACCTCTTAGCAATCTTTCCAGCACCTCCGCCAAAAGTCTGGCGATGATGCCTTCGCTATCGAGGTGGCTCAATTCCAACCCGTGATTTTTGGCTCAGTTTAAACCCGTGAATGACAACTGGAAGGCATGGCGCGGCGCCACGATGATGAACCGCCCCGGGCCGGTCCTTCCGACACGTCCGGCACGCTGCTTGACCCGCCCCACCGAGTGGGGCAGACCCAGGTTGAAGCCCACCTGCAGGTCGGGGATGTCCATGCCCATCTCCATGGCGCTGGTGCTGGCCAGCCCACGAATGTCTCCGGCCCTGAGCGCCTCCTCGATGCGTTCCCGTCGCATCAGACCGGACCGGTAGGCCATGGCGTCCCGGGACTCCACGATGATGGCGTCCTCGGTGATGCTGCGGGCCGCCTCGATGCCGGCCGCGGCGCGCTCCGCCAGCTGCCGGTCGTCGATGAAGGCGATGTACGACCGCTCGGCGTCCTCGCTGATCACCTCCCGCACCGCCGCCTGCGCAGGTCCCGCCAGCCCTCGTCGTGAGGCTCGCGGCCGACGACGTGCTGCACGGTGAGCTCGGCGTGGGGACTGCCGTTGTACCGGTCGTCCACCACCTGGAACGGCAGTCCGGTGAGGGTTTCGAGGTGCTGGGCCGGATTGTGGATCGTGGCGCTGGCGGCGATGACCCGCAGCGGCTCGAACTGGGACATCAGCTCTTTGCGCTTCTGCTGCAGGCGGTGCAGCAGGTAGAGGCAGTGGGTGCCCAGCGCCCCGTCGTAAGTGTGGGCCTCGTCCAGGACGAGGAAAGCCAGGTTGGAGATGAACCGGCGCACGTTGTACTGGGTGTTCTGGACTTCTCTCAGGTCGTGGCGCAGCGGCCGTTTGCCGTAGAGTGGTTCCGAGTAGGCCATCAGCCACTGCTGGATCACGTCGGGGGTCATCAGGGCCAGGCGGGTGCGCTGCAGGACCTGCCTACGCTCGGTGAGGTCGCGGAGTCGCCGTCGATGCGGTTGATGCTGGCTGGATCCAGGCCGGCGACCTCGGCCATGTTCTGCCAGCGGATCACCTGGTCCCGGGCCAAGGCCTTGATGGGATAGATGGCGATGGCCGTGGCGTTGGGATTGGTGGCCAGATGGTCCAGGGTGGGGGCCTGGAACACCAGGGACTTGCCGCTGGCGGTGCCGGTGCTGATCACCAGGTTGTGGCCCTGGCCCACCAGTTCCAGCCCCATGGCCTGGTGCAGGTAGAGTTGGCCGTCGCCCGTTTGTGCCTTCACCGCCGGCCATGCCGGACTGGCGATCAGCCAGGCGGGCGCGTCGCCGTGGCGGGCCTCCTGTCCGGTGATGGTGATCTCGTCGTGGATGTCCATGATTGCAGAGCCGGGTCAGACGCCGTGCGTATCGTTGATGCGGTCGCAGCACGCCGGCCCGCAGGCCCTGAGATCACCAGCTCGGGTGTCGAAGGCGTGGCCGGCCGGGATCCGCTCGCCGCACCAGGCGCAGATCCGCCTGAGCAGGGCGGCGCGCAGTTGGTCAGGAAATGACGCTGGGTCCAACGCGGGCCGGTGATTGCGACAGTACCAGTCGGCCAGGTCGTCGGCGATGGCCGGAATGGACTGCTCCAGTATGTCGGTCGTCAGGCCGTCCTGCCACTGGGCGAAACGGCGCGCCTGGTCATCGGTCATCGCGGCCTCCGTGTTATCTTCTTGAGCGCGGCCCCGCAGGCGGCGAATACACGCCTGAACAACACCTCAATCGGCAGCGGGGGCGCCGGAACATTTGCGCCGCCCAACGGCCCAATGTGTGAACCGGGGCTGCCATCAATGATCAGCGCCGGGTGGCTTCCGCACCACGTCATCCGGGTGGTTCTCCGCATACCTCTCGAGGTTCTCCATCCCCTGCACCAGCTTGCGCGACGGCCGAATGGATGGGGTCCAGTCGATGAAGTACTCCGCCGTGAACTCCCGCGGTCCGGCTAGGGTAGCGCCCCGGACCACCCAATCGGGCGGGGGCTGGCAGAAGGCCCCGTCCACGCACTGCACCACCTGGCCGGCCATGGAGCGTTCCCGTCGAAACAGTTCCAGGGCGTAGTTGGCCTTGCGTCGCGTGTCGTACTGCTCCTCAGCGCGCTCCATCGACCGGATCGCGCCGTCCGGATCCCGTTTGTAGTGCCAGATGTGGAAGTGAACGTTGACCATCACAGTCCCCAGCTGCGGGTGCGGACAATTGTACGTAGCTGCGAGTATACATGGAGTTCGGGAATGGACGGAACGGTCAGCCACGGCTTCATTATCGCCCGCGACCGTGGGCTGTCCCGTCGTCAGTTCATGACCTATGGCCCCAGGCAACGTCTCTGCGCCGATGCAGCGTTGGACCTGTCTGTCGATTTGCAGGGACATTAGTCCACTCTGGGAGCGTGGCGGTTTGACCAATATCAGGTTGTGGTTGGGTTGGTCAATCACCTCCGTGGGCAGTCAGCAGGGTATGGTGTGGCAATGGCCGCTCCCAATAGCTGGCGCCTTCGATGACGATCTGGTTGCTGGCGTTGGCCAGCGGGGCCCAGGACCTGCTGGAGCCGTGGGCCGACCGGATCTCCCAGTGACTCACTGGTGACCGGCTGCTGATGACCGGGACCCACGAATTGCTGCTGGCCAGTGGATGTCCGGTATTTTATCCATCACTGCGTCGCTTCATAGTGAAGCGGTACTGGCGCGAGGGCAGCAGGACCATGGTGCGGATGGCGGACACGCCGCCCGGCGAGGTGGCCGAGGCTGGTTTCGGCCAGCCGGGGATGATCAGCGAAAACCATCCGGTACGCACCCCGCCTTACCGGAAGTTCGCAGTCGCCGGGGAGGCGGTCTGCTCACTGGTTCCGCAACGTGGACCCCTCTATCATTGCAGTTGATCAACGAGCAAATCGCCATACCGCCGCGACCAAAACCCGTTTCCTGCCGACACGGTGATCCGCAATCCTCGGCAACCCATCTGGGGAGAACATGATGCCCGACCCAAGCGAAAAGCAAAATGACCCGTTCCGCCCAATACAACGCCCGCTGGTCAACTCGTCCAACGCGCAAGCCAACCGGTTGACGTTTCTGGACGCTCTAGGTAAAGCCTCAGAGACCTGCCGCGCCGTCGCAGGATGGGCAGCCCCGCCCCAGGAATCCCGGGAATGGTCCAGCTTCGAGCGCAACCAATTCATCGAACAACTCTCCAAAGTCCTGACGAACCGCTTGAGCACCATGCGTCAGATGCTCGACGGTGCCCTGGAATGGCGGAAAAGGGGTTCTGACGGCGCCGAATATGCCAGTATCGCCACGGGGCTGGTCAATTGGGAGTACTTCCAATGGATTGCTGATTTTCAAAAGGTCCCGCCCCAGTCGGTGGGCCAAACCTGCCCGGGCTGTGGGCTCCTCAAACCGGAGGGCAGACAGCCCCAATGCCGTTCCTGCGACGAGATCGAAAGCGCGTCAAAATGGACCGCCTGCCTGCTGGGGAAGCCCCTTGAGTTGTCGGATTTCCAGCCCGGGGACGGCCAGCCTAGGGATGCGTACGCCAGCGACTGCGCGGTGAGGGCCCTGAACGAAGCCATCGGCGGCGATGGCAACGTCTACGGCGAGATCTGGGATGCAATCACCCAGAGCATCAGGGACGTTGGCTACGCGGTCGACGCCGATCAGGGCGCCAACTGGCTGGCTGTCCATCTGATCTACGAGAGTTATGGGTTGCGGCTTATCTACGACGACGACAAGATCAGCGATCATTTCCATCGCCGCCTGATTGACCTGAGAGAAGTCCCCGGGGTCTTGAGGCCGCTTTTTGAGGAACACAACCAGCCGTTGATCTACACGGTGGGCACCGATGTCCATTACGTCACGGTATCCAACGGCAGGGTCCATGACCCTTGGGATAGTGCACGAATGGGTGATAGTGACCAGCTGGGCCGGGCTGGCCGGGTCAAGTTCCTCTGGATCAAATCCGACGATGACGAACTCACCGAAATGGCTCACTCCAGGTTCAACACTTACGCGACAGTACGCGGCTACGATAGGGCCGGGCTGCCCTGGCGGTAACCGTGGATTGCTCGAAGGAGTTTCCGGACCAGCACGAGCACGTCCTGCCGGTAGGAGCGGTTGGCATCGTCAAGAGATAGCCCAGACCCTGGGCTACTCGGCCGTCCACGCCGGCCATACTGTACGGTTCAGCCACGCCGCCGACTTCTTCAAGGTCATGGCTCAAGCCAGGACGGAAAGACGATTCGTAACCGCGCTGCCCAACGTAATGGATGTTGCGCGAACCAAAAAGGCACAGACAGGCTCAAAGTGAGCCCACCAGGCGTTGGTTTACAGCGGTTCTTGTCCTGGACATTTCCTCTCTCGGAATTGTCGCTTTCCTCGGGGATTCTGCGCGAGGCGGTTTGGCCAACTGCCCACAGTCGCAAGGAACTAATCGAGCACGTTGCACCGGCCCAAACTCATTGCTCCGCAATACCTGAACGGCTCGCGAAGTTCGGACTACACTGGCCCATACCAGTTGGGACCTGGGTTCGGACCGTATTCCGCTACTTCCTCGGGCGAAGCGTCGGTGGTGATTTCTACGGGCTCTTGACCTGACACCACGACCGAAACGCGCGAATAAACCAAATAATCGCCTACACCCGGCTTATGCAGCCTCTTCAGCGTTTGCGAGTCTTCAACCAACACACGGTCAGCATAAGCGATCTGAAGGGTTCCGCTCATCATCGGCGGTGGAACGTTGACGCTTCCCCGTAATTCAATATCGTTGGGAGCCTTCCATACGGGTTCCTCGGGATTGTTGGGTTGATCTTTCATCGTGGACCTCCTAACTGGCAGGTTGGGGGCGGATCAGCCTATATGAGGTCGGCAAAGCCTTGAACGAAACGAACAATATTGTCACACTCGGGCCCTTTGGTGCGAAGGAAGAACACTCTGCCGTGTTCCTCGGTTATGCTTCTCAACACATTCACGCCGGAGGCAACGGCCGGACGTGCTCTGACAGCCAGGCCGCCAGTTCTGCGAAACGGAAGGAGTTGGTGTCAAACAGCTTCATGAAGAAGGCGTAAGCTGCGAGGTTGTCACAATCGATGAAGCGCCCATTGTCGCGAAGAAAAGCGTCGGTAACGAAAAAAGCGACGCGTTTGTTGCCGTCCACGAAAGGATGATTCATCGCCAAGCTTTCCATCATCGCGGCGGCTTCTTCGATGATCCCGTCGTAATAGCCCATTTGAGGACGCAGGACGGCCGATTCCAAAGCCCCCCTGTCACGCAGACCGCCAGAACCACCCAACTCATCGATAAGTACGTCATGAAGCGCTATCACTTCCTCGGGAGACGGAAAGACGTCGGCCGTCATTGCGCAAGGAGTTCTCCGAGGCGACGATTACGTTCGAGGCTGGCGCGAAAATGGGCCATGAATTGGGGGCGCACATTCCCGGATTTCTTTGTCTCGATATAATCGATCATGGCCTCCTCTAGCACTGCTTGAAGCTGTCGTCCCTCCCTGCGCGCAATTTCACGCATTTCGGACAACACCTCAGGACTTGCCTGGCTGGAGAATTTCTCGCGTTGGGCGACCATTGTCGCAAACCTCCCTGGGAGAGTACATTAAGAACCCCTAACAAAATGGGTTGCTAATCCATAATCAGGCGGCTAATCTCGTGGCAAGTCCGTTCCGTTGTGGTGCGTTGGCGCCATATCTACGGAAAGGGGAGGCCGTACCCGATGGCGAAACCTTTGGTAAGCGACGAACTGTGGGAGATCGTACAACCGCTGCTGCCCAGCCCCAAACCGCGGCGGTTCCGCAATCCGGGACGCAAGCCCCTGGACGACCGCAAAGCCCTGACCGGCATTCTGTTCGTATTGAAGAGCGGCATTCCTTGGGAAATGCTGCCCCAGGAGATGGGATGCGGCTCGGGGATGACCTGCTGGCGCCGGCTGCGGGATTGGCAGCAAGCGGGAGTGTGGGCAAAGCTCCATGAAACGCTGTTGTCCCGATTGCACGGCGCGGACTGCCTGGACTGGTCGCGGGCTTGCGTGGACAGCGCGTCGGTGCGAGCCGTGGGCGGTGGGGAAAAAGACGGGTCCCAATCCTACGGACCGAGGCAAGCCGGGGAGCAAGCATCACGTGCTCACCGAGGCCCAGGGAACGCCGCTGTCGGCCATCCTGACCGGCGCCAATCGCCACGACGTAACCCAGTTGCTGCCCCTGGTGGATGCCGTGCCGCCGGTGCGGGGTCAACGGGGCCGTCCCCGCCGCCGGCCCAAGCGGCTGTACGCCGACCGGGCCTATGACTCGCGACAGCATCGCCAGGAACTGCGGGCGCGCCACATTGCGCCGGCGTTGGCTCGGCGGGGCACAGCACATGGCAGCGGGCTCGGAGTGTACCGCTGGGTGGTGGAGCGGACCCTGGGGTGGCTGCACCAGTTCCGCCGCCTGCGGGTGCGCTACGAGCGCCGCGCTGACATCCATGAAGCTTTCCTGTCCCTGGGCTGTTCAATTATCTGCTTCCGACGACTATCATCTTTTTGTTAGGGGTTCTTAGGCTAAGGCATCGCGGATTGCCGTGTCAATATTCATCTTGACAAAAGATGATCACCGCACCAGTTCCAGGTTCAACTCTTCGATGATACGCTGCAATTCGGATCGATTCCGCTAAGGGGCAGAATCGTACGCTAACCCTGCCAAGTCCGCTATCTGCGCTTTGCCCACCGGTGTTCGCCGGTGAGCAGGATGTGGGCCCACCCAAGGGGTGAATCGAAAGGCGTAAAGCTGAAGCGCGAACCCCAGCCGGTCATGCCCTCGCTCGGATATCCTCGATGTCGACGAACAGCGTGTAATGGCGCAGCAGGGTGGCTTCGTCCGTGGGCAGGTCGAGCAGGGCCTCGCGCTGGCGCGCGCTCCAGATGTTTCGTCTCGGCGTGTTCCAACTCTCCGTTAGCCGTTTATACCGGCAGGCGCGGCGCTGTCCGCAAGGGGACCGTCCAGCGTACGGCCCAGCCCGCCGCCACAACCCCCGCCAGACCGGCACCAGGAGCGTCTCATATGAATGGTACGGAGACAATTGCGCGGGCGGGACCCTATTCGTACACTTCCCCCATGACCGCAACCCTCATGACCGCAACCCTCATCGGATACGCGCGTTGTTCCACCGACCAGCAGGATCTGGCCGCCCAGCGACAGGCCCTCCTGAAGCTCGGCGTCGCCGAGGATCGCATCTACACCGACCACGGCCTCACCGGCACGACCCGCGCCCGTCCCGGCCTCGAACCAGGCCCTCGCCGCCGTGCGCCAGGGCGACACCCTGGCCGTGCCGAAACTCGACTGCCTCGCCAGGTCCGTTCCGGATGCCCGCGCCATCGCCGACCAGCTTCAGGAACGAGGCATGAGACTTGCCTTGGGCCCGGCGCTCTACGACCCGGACGATCCCATGGGCAAGATGGTCTTCAATATCCTCGC
>Ga0209543_1000833_pt1 | contig 34129 bp, 46 predicted proteins | sample MesohylFT_FD_187296 | JGI IMG/M metagenome (GOLD analysis project Ga0209543, IMG submission 187296) | Host-associated microbial community of the marine sponge Aplysina aerophoba from Gulf of Piran - sponge mesohyl, lysed by freeze-thaw... | ecosystem: Host-associated > Porifera > Sponge >...
GCGCCGCGGCTTGCACGGCGCCGAAGACCTCGTCGTCATCTCGGACGGCGCGGAATGGATGCGGAACACCTGCGAGGAGTTGTTCGGGGGCGGGAAGGTCACCTTCGTGCTCGATATATTCCATGTCCTCGAATACGCCGGCGATGCGGTGAAGGCGATTTTTCCGGACAAGGCGGAGCAGGACCGGCGGCTCGACGGGATCAAGGCGGACTTCGAGGCGGGCCGGGCCGCCAAGGTGATCCGGGAGCTCGAGCCCTTCAGCGGCAGGTGCAAACAAGTGGAGGCGTACTACCGCTACTATCAGAACAACATCGAACGGATGCGCTACAACCAATGCCGCGACCAGGGCATACAGATTGGATCGGGGGTCGTGGAAAGTGGCTGCAAGCGGAACGGTCTCCGGCTGAAGCGTCCCGGCACCCGATGGTCGAAGACAGGCGCCGACGCAATGCCTGCGCTCAAAAGCTGCGTCGTAAACTTCAGGCTGCCCGACTTTCTCGACTGGCACGCGAGGCAGGCCATCGTTGCCTGACAGCAAATTGGGCTACACTCCTTTCAGTCGCTTCGGCACGCTCTGGTAGTTCGGAACGGCTATACGTGATCCGCAATCCCGCAAGGCATGGCATGTCAGGAGTTGTAAAGGGGTTCCGCCGCCTCAACGTCTGCAAGCAATTGCCCATAATGAAAGTAGCGTTTGAGATGCATCGCAATCCAGAGACTGGACGATCCGGTTGACCTGACCAAAGAGGCGGCATAACAGCTAACCTAGCGACACTAGATACCGATGATCCAAAGAAAGACAACCAAGCATGAACTTTGCATTATTGACGACTGCTGTCCTCATTCTGTTGTGTCTGCTTGTTGCCCTGTGGTTCATTGTTCGTTTCTTATATCGCTGGATACGCAATGTATCGATTGATGCAAAGAAATGGCTAGAGGCGAAGAAAGAAGGAATTGCGGACGAGCGTGGTGGCCTAGGCTGTCTACCTTTTTCTGTAACATTCATCGCCGGCATTGTTTTTGCAATTATAGTGATTGTTAGCATTCTCTCCGGTCTGGGCTTCGAACTTATAATCGGTATTTTTCGCTTGCCGGCAGGACTGCTCGGATAGCCCGGATCAATGTTGGAATTGGAGTGAACGGTGGCACTGTGTTCTTCGGCGTGGGAATCATGACCAATTGGTCCTGAACAGTTCCGCAGGAGGCCTGCAATGACCCAACGCGATGCCCGGTATCAGAACTCTGCAGGGAACTCGGTGTCCGCCAACAGGCCCGCCGCTGCAGGTCGGATTCCAGCAGCTAGTCGATGATGAAGAGCGTCCGATCAACGCGTCCGAATTCACGAAGAGCAACAGCAAGATCGTGTTGGCGCAGATATGATACGAACTTCCGCATGAACTGGCTGGGCTGCATCATGCCGGCGGCCATCGTGGCCACACTGCTCAGGATGTCGGACCAGTTGTCGGAGACAGTGTTTTCCCTGATCCTGTCATCGATCAGCCCCCTCAGTCCAGTTGGGACAGCTTTCGGTTTGAAGACGTGAAGCCTCTTGGACGGAAGATCGCGGATGCAGGGAATTAAGCGGTAACCTAGGTGGGCAGTTGCAGCGAAGACGAGATCGGTGAAACCACCCGTGTCCGCATATTGTTCCCGGATCCTGCAGCTGGTCTCATTCATGAGCAGGCCATCCAGAATATACGGGGCCTCGTTCACGGTGGCCGGGATAAGCTGGATCTGGCATTGACGAGGTTCATGGCTCCGCCCTAGCATGTCGTCGGAAAAAATTGCCCGTCGCTGGAAGCGGTCAGCCCTTCCCCTCTGTAGTAGCTCGGACTATTCCGTCATGAGCCGGTTTGAAAATCAATGCGAGGAAGTTGTCAAAAAAATTTGAATATCATGGGTGCTACTGTTATCAAGCGAGTTAAGCGATTGAACAACGATTGCATGATGGACTTTGGGCTTTGCCTGATTGTAAGACGATCACGAGAATAGAATGGAGGCTCAAAAATTGAAATGGATTCTCTATTCCATCTCGGCGGTATTTACCCTTTTGGGCATCGCCATGATAATCGGTGACGGAGCCATCTTTCAGATTTTTCAGGGGGCCGCAGGCTTAATCATGTTATTGATTGGTATTATGTCATTTGGTTTCGGAGCGGTAGTTGACAAGCTTGATAAGCTTGCAAGGTAAACTGCCTGAGTCCTCGGGAGTCGGTTGCACATTTTTGGGCTGCGGCTTCCGCAAAATCCGGCAGAATCTGGCCAGAACCCCAAGGCGAGGAGGTCGAATCTAGAAGACTGGGGTCAACATCTTAGCCAAAAGCACAATGACAGTTGACTCTATTACCAATCCCAAAACCCACGAATTTCGTGAACACCATGAACTTGGTCAAGAGAATCCCGCCTGTCTTTCCAATGATTCCGACTATTCCGGCAGCGTTCGCTCCCCCAAGCGTTGATCCCAACATGGTCACACCAGTCACAGCATGTGTGATTGCGTAGAGTCCCGGAGATTTTGCGGCAATGCCTATTCCAGAAAGAACGCCCTCGCCGCAAGCTAGGCGTCGCTGCCATTTTGTATTTCTCTACGATGGATTTGTACCCAATACCAAACATATTCCCACACATTGCCAAAAAAAATTCAGTCGCGGAATCGATAGCAATTTGAACAACGGTCATACGCTTCTTCCTTGTCAGAACATCTTTGCGAAAATGGAAGTTATCGATCCGGATGGATAAATGGGGAGAACCAAAATGCTGGGGGTCAAGCTTCGACTTCGTTCTGCGCTTTAACCACGTTGTCACTGCGGAAGAGGGCTGGATGCTAGGTCAGAAATTTGCCTTCGGAGTATTGTTGAGCACAATGATCTAGTCTGAACCATGAAGCGCACCCCGGTTTTGACCAGCGTATCTGCTTCCCACAACGGCGTAAACTCCCAGCTTTCGAATGAATTTCGGCTTGACAGGTTGAACATGCATCTCCATGCAACCAGATTCCCTGATGTTCCTTTTGGAGAAAGATATGCCACTACCGTTCTTCGCCATTGCCATTCCGGTTCTGCATTCCTCTGGAGCATGGATCGCATCAACCGCCGCTTCCGGCTACATCGCCGGCACGCTTTCAAGCACCTGGATCGGAGCGTTTGTCCTCGGCAACAGTTCTCTCCTGAGCGCTCTCGGCCTAGTGTCGGCAGCCGGGATTTACGGGGCCGCCAGCAGCGGCCTTGCTGCGCTGGGATCGGGCGTAGCACTCGGCATGGGTGCTGCATTGACTAAGGTAGGCCTTGGCGGCGTCGCCAGTGCACTTGGAATTGCCCCTGTTGTCACGTTTCTGGGCTTGACACCGGTCGGATGGGCAATTGCGGTGACTGCCGGAACATTGATCACAACGCTCGGCTATTACTTCTCTCGTAAAACGATGCAGCGAATGAATGAAGAGCGCCAGAAGGGTGGTCTGGATCCGATTACCCTGCTTAAGATCGTGGAGGAGGTAAAACTTCTCGAGGAACAGTCCCTGCAGAACATTCTTGAGCGGCTGGAGAAGGAGACAGACAACGTCTCGCTGTCCAGTAATCGAGAAGAGGTGACAATCGATGGTCAAGTCTATTCGATTGCCCGGCTGAAATACGCCATGAACGAAGACGGTTCGGAAGAGATACTCTTCGCGCGACGAATCGGACGAAACAAACGGATCCTGCTGATCAAGGCGGCGACCGAAGTCGAATTGCTTCCTGCACATCCGGGTGAATTCATCCAGCGCGAAGTCATTGAGGCGCTGGAGTTGGGCGAAGCCGAGATGGCGCGGATTCTCGGCGTGGGCCAGGCGGTGCTTTCCGACCTGCTGAACGGCAAGTCGGAGCTGTCGCCGGAGCTAGCGTTGCGTTTGGAGAAGGCCTTCGGCATCGGCATGGACATGCTACTGCATATGCAAGCAGAGCATTCCGCCGCACAGATGCGCGCATCCGCTGCCGCGATCAATGTTCAACGTTTCCATAGGGAGGGGGAGGAAGAATCGGACTCCTGAGCAGGACACCTATGCTGTCCTGCACAGCAGATTCCCTGCATCTCCGCCCTTTCGGAGGACTGTTCCGCCCGGTTTCCGGCACATCGCCCGAGAGTCCGTTTTCTTGCCCGTCGAGCAGGGGGAACGGTTTTGCGGCCCAAAAGGGGTCATCCAGGCCGCGTTTCGCCCACCAGGCGGGCGCGGTGTAGGGGGTTTTCACGGAGTCGGCAAATTAAAATGATTTCGCGGACTCCGGTGCCGGGAACGATAATTGAGCAATATTTTGAACTGAAGTTCTGGGGCGGGTCAAAAAATTATTGAACCGTATCAACATGATACGTGGATCGGGACTGCCACGGTCTGCCTACAAACGGCGGATCCGCCTTCACATGGCTGCGATATCCTTCAGCAGTTTCAGCGCCCTCGCCTGGCTGGCGTCGGGCCGGGTCGTCACTTCGATCATGGTTTCCGCCTGGTCGCCGCGATTGGCGGCCACCTGCACCGCGAGCACGACCGGCCTCCGGGGAACGAGATAGTCTGGCTCGGCTACGCCCGGCTGGCCGATTCGTCCGCCTCGACCGAGCGCGCCGCGGAGCTGGGGCCGGAAAGCGAAGTGTACAAGCTGTTGCGGCCTGACTAAATTTATGGCCAATGGGCAGGGCGCGGCCCTGGGCCGCGCTCGGCGGCTTTGGATTATTCATGGTACTGCTCTTTATTATTTGGTTTCCGCATCGCCGCATTACGGCGCCGGGCGAATCACCACGCAATATGGTTCGGGAACTTTTTTGACCCACACCCAGAAATTGCTCTATGCTGGACTGATCGAAAGCAGTCCCTGCGTCGATTTGTTTGCAAATTTCTCCCCGATTCGGGAAGAGCCTATGAACGCCATCGAAAACAGCCCGCTCACTCAAAAGCTCTCCGCCTTCGTCGCCCTGTCCAAAGAGGAAATGGCAGTGTTGGAGCGCCTGCACCAGTGCCGCAGGATCTTCATCGCGGGGCGGGATCTCGTGTATCAGGGACAGTCGGAGCACGCTGCCTACATCCTGGCTGCAGGTTGGGTCTGCTCCTACAAGATCCTGCCCGACGGGTCGCGTCAGGTCGTCGATTTCCAGATACCAGGTGATTTTCTTGGTTTGCGCAGCATTCTGCTTCGGACCTCTGATCATGCCTTTGAGCCGATCATCGACATTCAAGCGGCCGAGGTCCTTGCGGGCGACCTTCTTGAGGCGTTCGCACAGACCCCTCGGTTGGCGACAGCAATTCTCTGGGCAGCGTCACGTGACGAGGCGATGGTGGTCGAACATCTTGTTGGCGTCGGACGGCGTGCCGCGGATGAGCGCATGGCGCATTTCCTGCTGGAACTGGGTTCCAGACTGGCTCTGGTCGGGTTGGGAACCAAGGCAGGTTACGCCTGTCCGCTGACTCAATATCACCTTGCCGATGCGCTGGGGCTGAGCGCGGTCCACGTGAATCGCGTCCTGCGGCAGCTGCGGGAGAGCGGGCTCGTGACCTTCCGGAACAGCCAGGTGGCGTTCGACGACTATGATGGTTTGGTGGAACTTGCAGGGTTCGACCCTGCGTATCTGGATCAGACTGGCCCGCTATTTAAATGAGAAGCGCCAACTTCAGCCAAGCTTTGGAAAACCCTGTGCTCGCGTCGGACGCAGGAAGCCACGCGAGCGCATGGGTCCCTGTCTCGGACCGCTCCAGATCTGGTCGCCCTTGAACTTGCGGGACGGAACAGGAAGGATGATGAGTGCGCCCTTCGCAGTTTTGGTGCTGGCACAGCCCAAGCCTCCCGTCCCAGCACGGCAGTCTCGACAGCTTCTTTCCGGGGATCGAGGCCAGGCATTGCGAGCCCGGACATAACGGTCACTGCGGGTTCGTTTTGATCTTCGCCGATGCAGGCATACAGGACACGATCAAGGTCGCTTTCGTACGGGCGGTGAACTGCAACTCCAGGTATTTCGATCGCCTATTCTTTTTGATTGGAGGTCTTGTTGAAACTACCCGCTCTGATGTCCCGGCACCCTGACACAGATGAGCGGCGTATCGTGGCGAACCTAGCTGGCCGTCGGTGATCAGATCCGTGCAGAAGAGAATTCGACAGGGACTAACATTGATCAGTGCGTGTCCGATTGTCACGCATTAGGGTCGTACATGATGCATGGTGTCGCCGGAACCTCGTCGCAGAGTGTCCCGCGGCGGATAGTGCAGGGAAGACCCACAGAACTTCTGGCCGGTGAGTACAAAGTTGTCGTCGCCTATCGAAGGACGGCAACCTATCTGGTGGTCTGTGGCAATGGCCGCTACTCCGGCCGCACTGAAATGCGCTCGACCACTGAGCGGGATCTTGAAATGACACTCAGCTGCGGCCGGGCTATCGCCTAAACCAACAATAATAGCGAAGCGGCGCTTTCCCCGCTGGAGAACTTAACATGAATATTCCCGAATGGCTGAAACCTGGTATCTATGGTGCTGCGATCGGCGCGGTTTGCGTGACCGCCGTCGGATTTTCCTGGGGCGGCTGGATGACGAACGGAAGCGCAAACAAGATGGCCAGCGCCATGGCTCATGCAAATGTGATCGCGGCGTTGACCCCAGTCTGCCTTGACATGGCTCGTACCGACCCCGATCGCACCGCACAACTTGCGACGATCCGGGAGACATCCTCCTACAGGCGGCGAGATGCTGTCATTGCTGCCGGTTGGGCAACAGTTCCGGGTTCTGATGAGCCGAACCATGATCTCGCAACGGCGTGCGTGAAAGGGCTGGATCTTGGTACATCCTAGTCCATGCGCGGGTCACTGGAGGTAATTGGAAACCACTAAAAACCTGGGGGTCAAGCCGCGGTCTTGACCTGTTCTTGAAATGCGTTGTCATTGCTGAAGAGCCTTGGGATACCAGGATTGGAACTTCATCCTGACAGTACTATCGAGCACGCGGGTTCTGGTCTGGAGCATGAGGTGTGCCCCCGGCTTTGACCCGCGTCTCCGCTGCTGCTCGGAAAACGTCTTCCGACAACCGTGTTGACTGTGGATTCAACGAGGACGGTCGAGACCCGTTGGCGTTATCGCATGGTCGCTGACATCAGCCGCGTCCTGCCCATTAGTCATATGTCTCCTGAGCTAAGTAGCTTCAAGACGCTGCTTTCCCCGGCCAGAGCCTTCATTTCCTCGACCATCTGCGCCCTCTGCGCGAGGCGGATCTGGCCGTCCCACTGAAGCTGGTGCCCCGGCGGCTCGTCGTTCTTTCGGTTGAGGCAGCCTCCGAGCATGGCCACCAGCGCCATCGCGTCGGACAGGGTTTCGGGCGGCCCCGCCTTGCGGATCCTGGCGAAGTCGCCGAGCACGGCGAGTTCGGCCTCCGAGTACATCAGGCCGGCGTCCAGGTCCGGCGTTTGCCGCCCAAGATGGGTGAGCGCCGCTAGGCGATCACGGCGTTGATCGCCGCCGCCCGCTTGATCCGCTCGGCCTTGCAGCCCGACTTCAGGATCCGGCGCCAGTCCTCGATGCGCCATCTCAGGCGGTACATGCGCAGGATGTCGCGAGCCTCCGCCTCGGTCCCGGCGGGCAGCGTCGTCAGCAGCATCCACTCCAGCGGCTCGGCGCCGTCGGGCGGACGGTCCTCCAACGCGTGGACTGCCCGCATCCGGCACGGCCGGGTTCCGAACTCGCCGCGCAGATTCTCCGGGACCGCGAGGTCGACCTCCATCCAGTGCAGCGCCGCCGAGGCGACGCCGGCGTCTGGGCCCGGCGAGGCGGACTGGCCGCGCGCCGAGTTCCGCGCCGACAGGAACTCGAGCGGAATGTCCATCCGCGCCCGCTCCGGCGACCCGTGCAGATCCTCGAACAGCTTCGAGCCGCCGGGCCCGAGCGAGCGGTCGTTCTGCGCCCGGACCAGCAGATCCGGCCCGTCCTCGTCGCGGCGGGCGGCGAACAGCTCGAAGATGTCGCCCTCGAGATCCATCACCGAAACCACGCGCGCGCAGCCGGCCTTCAGCTCGCCGACGTCCCGCCAGCCGCGCAGCCACCGGCCGGGCTTCGGCCCCTCGTCGCCGGGGCCGGAGAATTCGATTCGCGGCACGCCGAGCGGGATTCCGTCGCCGGCGACCGCGAGCGTGCTATGCAAATGCAGGCCGAGCGCACCCTTCGAGTTCCTGTTTTTGCCAATCTCGTCCAACCCCTCGCGGAGGGGATGGGGCGCGAAGTTCAGGTCGGTCCCGTCCTGGATGCACAGGACCGTCGCCTGCTTGCGCATTCGCTGCTCGGTGCGCGCCCGGTGCGTCGCCAGGATCGCCTCCGGAGCCACTTTCGATTCGTCCGGCTTCTCGATCAGCCTGTAGTATCCCGTCACCGCCGCCCAGTCTCCCGCCGCCGCCGAGAAGAAGGTCTTCCCCGACGCTTTCGCCTGAAACTCTACGCACCTCACCAGCCGCCTTGTCAACCTCCTGTCGCCGAGCGGCGACTCGCCGAATTCCTGCTCGGCCTATGAGCAACCACATTTAATGAAGCAATTGGCGGTTCCCGCGTTCACGGTATTTGGGGAACCCCGGTACGATTGCGCAGTCCGCGCGGCGCGCGATCCGGGAAACCGTTCACGGAAGCGACCAGGGCGTCGCCGAGCAGAATCGGAAGTGAGGGTCCCGCAACCATATGAAATTTTTGGAACGGAAGGACATGGAGACGACCTCTTTGCCACCCTGCTCCGCGAATTGGCTGATCCAGACGGAGCACAGATACGATTCGTAATTGGCGGACTGGAGAGGGTGTTGAATTGCTGAACAAAGCGATAGATGAAATGGTCGCGCGAGAAAAGAGGAAGGGGCTTCTCGACGAACAATACTTTGTATAGGGCGGTCTCGCGGATTGGATGGAAGAAGTTGCCGTCGACTGTAATGAGGGCCAGGGTTGCGCCGAGACCGCGCAAGCGAGAGAATTCGGAGGATGCGTTCTTCAATCGAATCTTGACGACAAGAGGCGGGAGGATATTCTCCGCAGCCTTATTCAGTTCTCATTGTTCTCGCCAAGCGAGGGCACCGGTAGAATTGCTTTTTCCCATGATTTGATTGCCCAAGCACTAGCGGCTCGGTTTTTTTTGAAACAACTGAGTGTTGTCTTGAATTCCTTGGGATGGTTCTGGTTGCGTCCGGGAGTATCGAGATATTGCCGAGGGCAAGTTCCCGAATTTTTCCGCTCTGAAGAATGTCTCTCGGCAAGACGGCAAGATGATCGCATCAAATGTATTGAGGCGGAGCACGAAAGCTACTGCCGATGGAATTTCGCGCAATTCGCCCCAGCGTCCGCGAATGCGAGACGACCTTGCCGCTCGCGCACGTGCGCCGGAGACTGTTCCAGGGAGTCGTTGACCTTCTGAAAAAGGGCGGAATGCAGGAATGAATTTGAGCGCGGCTTTCGGCATCGCTCCGCAAGAGTGAATGGACCGGTTCCGGCTTGGCCATTGCCCTCATTAGATTTCGTTTGGCGGAGTCGTCCCGGCTTGCGATGGAGTGAAAGAGTCAACCGATTGCATCTGCGCGGTCAAACGCCGCAATCGCCGCAAGTGCGAGCTTAAGTTTTTGGAAGGGACTGCGAACAGATTGAATACGGAGATTCCTCATTGTCCGATGCCTGCGCTCTGCATTCGTCTCCCAAAAGCGCGATTCCCGAGAGTTTTCTCCTGAATTCGCCGGTGTCTTCCAGACATGACAATTCGCAAGCGAGTAATTTTAAATTGCGGAGGCGACAACGTAATTGAACGCGGCTACTGACAGGGTCAAAACTAGGGCTGGACAGCGGCGGGCTTTGCATGGCACGAATACCGCGAGCCATTCGCGGCAAATGAGACCAGCGGCGCAAATTTAGGCGGCGAAATGAAGAATTTAGATCGATTCAAGGGACTTAGCACGACCGCTATTCATGGCGGCGAAAATCCCGGGCCATCAACGCGGGATTCCGCTCCGCCAATACATATGTCCTCAACTTTCCATGTCGAGGAGGAAACCAGTTTTTCCGCTGCCGGGTTTTCGGAAGACAACCCCTACGTCTATTCCCGATGGAGCAACCCATCGGTGGATATGCTGTCGCGCAAGATCGCGGCGCTGGAAGGCACGGAAGACTGCGCATGCTTCGCTTCCGGGATGGCCGCGGCAACATCCATGTTTCTGTCGTTCCTTTCAAGCGGAGACCACGCGATCATTTCCGACGTCGCCTATGCCGGCGTTTCCGAATTCGCCCGCGACACCCTTCCCCGCTACGGGATCGAGGTCTCCTTTGTCGATATGTCCGACCTCGATTCATTGCGCAATGCCTTCAAGAGCAATACGCGCCTAGTGCATGCGGAGTCTCCAGCCAATCCGATCATGCGGATTTCGGACCTGCCCAAAATCGCGGAACTTGCGAAGCAGGCGGGGGCGGTTGCGACCTGCGATTCAACATTTTCGTCGCCTATCGCGACTCGCCCGACCGAGTTTGGCTTCGACTTGGTTATGCATTCCGTAACCAAATACATCGGCGGCCACGGCGATGCGCTTGGAGGCGCAGTCGCGGGGTCGCGCGACATGGTAGGCAGACTTAGGTCGGAGTCCTGCATTCATCACGGTGGCATTATGTCGCCATTCAACGCATGGCTTATATCTCGCGGAGCGTCTACTCTGCCGCTTCGCATGAAAGCGCATGAAGCCAACGCCTTCGCAATTGCCCGATGGCTGGAGAGCCATCCGAAAGTTACGCGAGTGCTCTATCCCGGGCTCAAGAGCCATCCGCAGCACCGCCTGGCCCGCACGCAAATGAAAAACTTTTCGGGCATGATCGCATTCCAGGTCGGAAGCATGGAAAACGGCGAGAAACTGGCCGAGACCATGAGGAGCGGCCTGAACGTCATTCACTATGCGGTGTCGCTCGGGCACCACCGGAGCTTGATATACTGGCTGTCGACCGATGCCATGATCGAAAGCAGCTTCAAGCTGAAAGGCGATCAGCTAGAAAGCTACCGCGCATTGGCAGGCGACGGAGTCTTTCGATTTTCAGTCGGGCTGGAAGACCCCGAAGACCTTATCGACGACCTCGAAGCCGCGCTAGCTTAGCAAGCGACATCTGCAACGGCTACGGCACTGAGAATCGCGGTCTGCGAATGGCGGCACTGACTGCGGCTTGAAGACCGCCCGGAGATAAATTCGAAGAGCGGCGGATTGAATCCCTGTTATCGGCATGCGCGCATTCTTTCCAATGTGGCCCTGAAACCGAAATCGCGTGGTCTGGAGCGAATTGCCATTGTCGAATGAGAGGCGGGCGCGGCCTCAAGCTTCACCAGATCGGATTGCAGCCGGCCTAGCCGCCGCGTTCGCAAGTCCGGCACATTTTTTGCAGGGTTCGGGCGCGCAGTAGGTGCGTTCGATCTTGATAGCGGATAGTGGACGGATTTTTTCCTCTCCTCAATTTCGGAAGGAATTGAAAACAGCGAGGTAACGGGATTCTACGTCGGCTTCGCACCCGGCATCGGGGCGCGTATTTGAAATGTGTATCAATTGAACGCGTGCCGAAAATCAATGTTTGGCGCTTTGCGACAATACCTCCGCTGGGGTGTAGCCCAAAATGGTTGATTGGATCGAATGTGAGTTTCCGACCTTCCAACCCATAAAGAGGCGCGCTGCTATAGGAATACTTTCTTGCATCGCTTTTCAACAAGTTTGAGATACACCCCCTCCGCGGCATATCGATATGTCAAATTGAACCCGTTTTGGTATTATGGGCATCATTGGAATTTGGCGCATCCAGTTTATTCGAAATGTTTCAAAAACTCGAAGTCTACGAATCGCCAAGGGCCCTGCGCAACGGGATAATTCGAATCTCTCTCCAACTCAGGCCGAGCAAGCCGGGAGATTAGCCGGCTGCGTCGCAGACTCAACGGCTTTCGACCGGCATTTAGGCGACGAAACAGGCCGATCGGCCGAATGCATGCCGCGAGCGAGCCCTCCCGCTTGGAGGCGTAGCTTGCGGCGAGAACACGCCCGCGCGGAAATTATATGCGGAAAACCTTTCCGAACAGGTTGACACGCTACGCTTCATCTTACAATTCGATAGAAGGGGCGGAGAAACGCGCTGCGATGAGCTTAAATAAGGACTTTTAGGGCCGAATGGCACTTTGCGCGGAAAGTCGGTTCACATATGCAAGGACATGGTATGAGATACAGCATCAGCGGAAGGCATCTTCAAATCGGCGACGCTCTTAAGGAGCATGTCAACGGGAATCTTGAGCATGTGATTTCAAAATTCGCCGAAAGGCCTACGCACGCGACAACCGTATTCGCGAAGAATGGCCCAAAAATCGAATGCGAGATCATAATTCATCTTTCGACGGGCCTTAGCGTACAATCGAAATCCAGCACGCAGGACATCTACCAGAGTTTCGACAAGAGCTGCGACCGAATTACGAAACAGCTTCGCCGCTACAAGCGCCGCTTGAAGAACCATCACAAGGCGCGCAGCACTCCTGTTGAATCTTCCGCGGCATCCACCTATATTCTCGCAGCGGAGAAAGCTGGCGGCGAACTCGACAGCGAGGAACCGGATTCGCTGCAGCCTGTGATTATCGCCGAGACGGAAACTAGGGTTCCACTGCTTTCAGTCGGCGAAGCAGTTTTGCAGATGGAGCTGTCAGAGTCATCGGTTCTTGTTTTTCGAAACGAGCGCAACGACGGCATCAATGTCGTTTATAGGCGCGACGACGGCAACATCGGCTGGATAGAGCCTGATGCCGACCGCGCGGGAGAAGCCGGAGGAGGCTGAAAAATTTTTTGGTCATGAATCTTTCAAACGTGCTTAATCAAAACGCGGTTCGGGTGATTTCCAAGGAAACGGCGAAAGACAACATTTTTCATGAGATCGGCTTGATCGCGCATCGCGTTTATGGATTGAAAGCGCGGTACGTCTGCTCGTCGCTGTTGCGCAGAGAAGGCGAATACTCATCCGCCGTGGGACGCGGCGTCGCCGTTCCGCATTGTCGGTTTCCGGAAGTCAAGAAAACATCGGGCCTGTTCATCAAACTTGCGAAGCCGGTGGATTTCAAATCTCGAGACAGGCTCGGAGTCGACCTGATTTTCGGGATGCTAATTCCGGAAGATCTGCCCGAAGTGGAGCACCTGAAGAATTTCGCGCTTCTCGCCCGAACGCTGCGCGACCCTGAAACCCAGGCTAGGCTACGTTCAACCGAGCAGCGCTGGCTTATCCACACGATTCTTACGGAAGCCTCCAAGCTGGAAGCGGCGTAGGCGCAAGCGAAAGCTTTTCGCGACAAAGAGTCAGAATGTCGCGGGCGGCCTAGCAAACGATTTTGGCTTGCGCCCGGTGCATCTTTGCATCACAGCATCATGGCCACTTCCAATTCTGTTTTTCTACAGCCATATTGTTTTCAGAAACTATTAATTGCTGAATCCCGCGCAAGTTTCTAGTTTCTCGTGCGGGCAGCGGATCCCATGGCCACCGCATGGTGGCCATGGCCTTTTTTTACGAGGCGTCGTCTAAATCCTGTTTCATCGACGAAGCTGGAAATCTTGGAGCAGCTGGCGTTCCACCCCGGAAAGACTACCAACCAGTCCTCGTCTTATGCGGGCTATTTTTCGATGCCGGAAGGATTGAGGCGCTTACTAGCGATTTTCTGGATTCGAAGCTCAAATTCTTCCTTAGGCTGCTCAACCCTGCCGACATGCGACTGGACCATATCCTTACCGAGATCAAGGGTTCAGATCTTCGCAGTAATGCAACACGAACATGCAGTTCCGAACAAAACGCAGGCATATGACCGGTTTCCTTGACCAGATTTTCATATTTTTGCGCCGTCATGACGTTCGAATTGTTGCCCGCATCTGGATCAAAGAACCCGGCACGCCATTCAGTGGCAAATCCGTGTACGCTTCGTCGATACAATGCATCTGCGGATATTTTGAAAACTACATGACTACAACTGACAGCACTGGGGCCTGCATCGCCGACAGCCGGGCCAAACACACGAAAAGCAACGTTTCCCTCTCCATTTTAACGCAGAAGTTCGGGACGGCGAATCGCTACAGGAGCCTCATTGAACCGCCGACCTTCGGTCACTGCCGCAACCATGCCGCTCTCCAGATCTGCGATATCGTCTGCTCCGCTCTATTGTACCCCTTTTTACGTGCTTTGCCTATTGCACGGGGTATGTGGACAACGTCCATGTGCAATCCGGCTCGGCCCACCTCAGGATCCCGTCGCGCCGGCGCTTCGCAAGCTGGCCCGAATCCCGCGGCTGATGCTCGACTGGCTGCGCATGACCGGCAATCACCGTAAACGCGCACCCGCCTGAGTTCCGATCCCCTCCGGATCCCGGCATTCGGGCCTGCCGCAAAGGCGGCGGTCCGTCCGGACGCGCCCGAAAGTCCTCGGAAAGTGGCCGGAGGCACCATTCGAGCCGGATCCCCGCCCGGAATCCCGACAACGACCCAGGACCGGCGCCGGACCAATTCGGGGCTGAATTTCCCTTGCAAGCAAAAAAATAGCCGTGGTACTATGAGGACATAAGCTTGACATAGATTAGATCGCCACCCATCTTTGTACTATTCGCTCCATGGCAGTACGCCTTGCTTCCGTCCTGAGCACAGGATTGGCGATCATGAGCAAGGCCAATCCCATGGAGCTTTTCCTTGTCGGCTTGGCAAGACCAAAGTTGCAATACTCATCGATGGCGGTTTCTTTTTTGGGACGATTGCCTGTCGTTGGATCTGATATCAATTCCGATGTTCCGGAAAGCGTAGCTCTTGCAGCGAGACAATTGGTGCAAAGTCACCTTGTTCATCTGAACAAGGTCTATAACGTTTCCAACCCTTTCGAGCTTCTGTGCCGGACGTTCTACTACGATGCCCGGCCTTACGATCAGATGGCTCATACCCCAGTCGGAAACCGCGCAATTGACTATGCCAAGTCGCAACAGGCGCGCATTCGATCGGAATCGTTTGAAGTTCTTTACGGCATCCCCAATCTTGCGATCCGATTGGGAGAGGTCAGAAAAGACGTTGACCGGTTTTGGACACTTCGCGCAAAGCCGCAACGAGAAATCCTCGCGGAGCGCAAGACAGCTCAGGATTTGACCGACGACCATTTTGCTCCGTCTCCGCGCAAAAAAAAGGCATCGACATAAGGATAAGGATCGGCCTCGACATTGCCTCGATCACTCTCAAACACCAAGCCCAAATCATCGTGCTTGTTTCGGGCGACGCGGAATTCGTTCCAGCAGCCAAGATGGCTCGGCGAGAGGGCATCCAGTTTATCCTTTATCCGCTGTGGCAGGATATTCCTTCCGATCTTTTTGAACACATCGATGGCTTGAGAAGCGGTTTTCCGAGGCCCAGGAGCAAGAATGCCGCCTGATCCGCAGCGCGACAGGAAAAGGCCGCCGCAATAGGACTTCGGTGAATATGGACGATGCAACCTACCGAGAAAAACCATGCGCAATTCGGCTCGGCGCCGATGGCGCAGTGGTTGATCCACGCGGCAAAGAGGAGACTCGAAACCGAGTACGGGTTCGAGTCCATCTTCCCTTTCATCATGGGCAGGCTTGCAGGCGCGCTGATGGATCATATCCTCGAAGTTCAACCCGACCGTCCCTTGCTGAACTTCCTGTTGGTAACGCAGGACGACGGCATGCCGGGCGAAGGCGCCGGGATGTACATGGCTAACTATCTGAGCCGGTCCAAGTTTTCCGAGCCCGGATATCGCGACAGACATTTATACCTCCAGGGATTGGGACCGGGTATTCGAGGACGCGTTCGGCAACCAATTGCTCGCAGCAACTCCGTCCGAGGGCAGCGAACGCGACGGTATCGGCTATGCCCAAGCGGGCGAAGGCCAGAACCACAAGACCCTTCGCCTATGGGTGATGAACAACCCAGACCGAACACACCGAACTTACGCGGATTTTCAAACCGACACAGAGGTCGTTCCTTAGTCCGCTGACAGGGCTGACATCGTATACTACGGCCTAGGATCGACCGTTGCCATCGAGGTCAAGTCGCTCGATTCAGACGACACTGATCTCCGGCGCGGCGTTTTCCAATGCATCAAGTACCGTGCGGTCATGGAAGCCATGGACTTCCGTTCAAATGCACATGTCATCCCGATCCTGATAACCCAGACGCCCCTTCCCGGCGACCTTGAAGCACTCGCCGGGCACCACGGCATCCGGCATTTTATGGCTTCTAGAACGCTCGGCTAATTGAGCGGCAAGGTAAATGATTGGCCTTAACCCAACAAAGAAACCGATTGTCTCATAGGAGATTGGTCATTTGATCCTGAATTTTTCCGTCCTGTTTGAACGCAATCTCCAGTTGATGACCTTCGAGCACAGCGGATTTCATTGTGCGGGTTTCCTGATTCCGTTCTTCCCGAGCCAGTTCGAGAGGTTGGCGGGCGTGGTGCCGCAGCGCTTCGCGATGAACTTCCGCGTCGATCCGTTCGCGAGCATGGCTTCGACCTCCGGGCGAAACGGATCGAGCTTGCTCTCGCCTGGCCCTTTCGGCCTCCCGAGCGGGAGGCCGGCCGCCTTTTTGGCTCTGAGCGCCTCCTTGGTTCCGGCCGAGACCGGGTCGCGGCATCGGGATTTTTGGTTCCCATACTGACGGCCTTCCTGAGTTATCCAATGCAGAACCAAGTATGTAATCCGAAAATAACTTTGTCGCTGGCGCAACCTGTTTCATTGGCAGTGCGCTTGGGCAGCGCCTGCAATGCTGGGGACATCGAGTCTCTTGTTTTACAGCAGTCCAAGCTTGTCATAGCAAGATGAGGGGCTCTATTCTGGGGCGCATCTCTAGCACTATTTTAGGGTCGTAGGGTTATCGTCATGATTCAAGCCAAGTTCAGCATAACCGATGCTCACCTTGAATTTCTCTCCAAGCACGAACAGTACGGATTCAGGGACAAGAGCCATTTAGTGCGGGCTGCTCTTGATCAGTTGCAATCTGAACTGTTGCGGCGGCAAGCAACCGAATCCGCCGATATCTACGCCGAAGTCAATTCGAAAGACAACGAGATCAGGGAATGGACCGACGCGGCACTATTGGACTGGCCAGAGTGACCAGACTGGTTCGGGGCATGGTTGTCGATATTGATCTCAACCCGGTCAAGGGTTCCGAGACCGGCAAGATACGTCCCTGCGTAATTGTCACTAACAACCAGTACAACACGCGCGCACCTGTGATTTAGGTAGTGCCCCTTACGGCATGGAGTGAAAAGAAGGCTCGCATCATTACAAACGTGGAGATATTCCCGACGGATTCCAATGGCTGCAACAAGCGTTCAGTTGCAGACTGCCTGCAAACCCGGCCGGTGGACCGTCAACAGAGACTGGTTCGTATCCGGGGCACACTTGCAAACGTTGATCTCGAGAAAATCGATGCTGCTCTCAAAATCGTTTTCAGTCTCAATTGAATCCTGCTGGCTCTTCAATGGGAATGAAGATGGATTTCGATTAATCAGTGCCGCTAGTACGTCGCTTCTCCTCGGTCATTCAATCGGATGACGTTTCTAACGAACACGAAATTCGGACATTATTGGGGTATCCCAACTCCAAGACTTTGGCAAGAAATCGACGCTAACTTCCGAACCGAGATTCTGGCGGAGGCAGGAGCTGGAAAAACACGCGAAATGCAAGCTCGTGCACAATTCGTTCAGGCCTGCGCAAAAGTCTAGTTTTTGCGGATTCGAGGAAGATTTATTCTGAGGATTCCGGCACGGGTGCGAGCATCGCTGCGGTTGTCGGGGCTGACCGAAGTATGAGCAACCACATTAAATGAAGCAATTGGCGGTTCCCTCGTTCACGGTTTTTAGGGAACTCCGGGCCGGTTCCGCCTCAGGCGCGAACGCGCGATCGCCCTTCGGAAGGGCTTGAATTTCGCCTTACGAAGGGCTTTTCTCTCTCAAGCTTCCAACAGAGGTAGAACGCCGAATGTCGCACATTTCCGGGCAGGTCTCCGGCGAGAGCCTAGCATTTCTGATTTCCGCCGAAGTATTGGGCGTCCTTTTCAAGTTCGACAAGTTCCTCGCCGAGGACACGAGGCTAAAGGGCTGAACGTGCTGCCGCTCGCCGAGGACTGGCGCGCCCGCCTCGTCGGGGCGGCCCGCCCGAGGGGCTTGACAACGGGAGCTAGGTCGAGAAGGAGTTCGGGGCCGCGCCGCTCGGCGACGCACGGCTGACGAAGAGGCTGGTCCGCGCCGCGGGCGATCCAGGCCCGGGCTCCGGGCCGGTCGTTCTTCGGGGCGGAGGCCGGAAGCGAGGCGCACATGTCGGAATACTACAGGATGATCGAGCATTCGAACGCCGCGGCGGAGTCTGTCGAGGCGATCCTGGCGACGCACCGCCGACGGACGCTCGAAATGGCCGGGCAGTCGACGGTGCTGCTGATCCAGGACGGCTGCGACCTCAACTTCGCGACGCGGCCGGGATTCAGGGGCCCGGGCCTTATCGCGAAGAACGAAAAGTCGTCCGGCACGCTCGGCCTGCACATGCAATCGGTCTACGCCGTCGGCGGCGACAGGAATCCTCTCGGCGCGCCCGGGATCGAGTTCAACGCCTCCTGCGCCCGCAAGGAGGGCGACGAGGTCCCGGAGGAGAAAAGGAAGACGCAGCGGTGGGTGCGCGGCCTGCGCGACAGCGGAGCTCGCGGCACCGCTGGAGGGCGTCCGGACGGTGGCGGTGATGGACCGCGAGGGCGATACCGTCGAGGTCTTCGCCGAGCGGCAGAGCCTGGGCGGCGAAATCGACCTGCTCGTGCGCGCCCGGCACGACCGGAGCCTCGATAAGAAGAAGCGCAGCCTGTTGGAGCAGATGCGGAGCGCCCCGGCCCGCGGGCGGTTAGGCTCCAAGCCGTTCCTGATGACCGCGGTCCACGCGGTCGAGGATACCGATCCCGCCGACGGCTCGGAGCGCCTGGAATGGCTTCTGCTGACGACGCTTCCGGTCGCCGGCGAGGAGCAGGCGCGCGAGGCACTGGAGCTGTACGCCCTGCACCACCGCATCGAGGACTGGCACAGGGTTCTGAAGTCCGGCTGCAGGGTCGAGAAGATCGCGCACGACGACGCCGAGCGGACCCAGCGCGCCGCCGCCATCAACGCCTTGATCGCCTGGAGGCTGGCCGTCTTGACGATGTGCGGGCGCGAGACCCCGGAGCTGGACGCGAAATGCTTCTTCACGAACATCGAAATCGCGATCCCCGCCGACTTCGCGACCGAGCGGCGACTCCCCTGGCCGGACAATCTGGACCGCGCCATGGGCCTGGTCGCCGCGATGGGCGGCCACCTGCACGGCAAGCACGACCCGCCTCCGGGGAACGAGATCGTCTGGCTCGGCTACGCCCGGCTGGCCGATTCGTCCGCCTCGATCGAGCGCGCCATGAGGCTGGGGCCGGAAAGCGAAGCGTACAAGCAATTGTGGTCTGACTAAATTTATGGCCAATGGGCAGGGCGCGGCGCTGCGGGCTCCCGTAAGCTTCGATCAAGCGAATGCAACTACGAAAGCGGCGAACGGATCGCCGAAACGCTTTCGCGAACGGGCCATTGCGCAATTGATCGACGTTGCCTGCGAAGTCGGCATTCTTAAGCTCGACATCAAGATGTTCAGCCACGGTTTGCGCAATTTCCGAAACTACATCCACCCGTATGAGCAGATTGCCTCGGGTTTCACACCGGATGAACACACCGCCAAGGCGTGCTTCCAAGTCCTGAAGGCCGCTCTGGCGAGCCTGGCGGGAGATCGCCCGTGATCCGCGCCTCTGTCAATCCCGAACTTCTGCGTTGGGCGCGCGACCGTGCCGGCATCGCGCAGGAAGATCTGACGGCGAAGTTCAGGAAACTCCCAGAGTGGGAAGATGGCCAAACGCAGCCCACGCTGAAGCAGGCGGAGGCATTCGCCCGCGCCGTCCATGCACCCGTCGGTTATCTGTTCCTCTCGGAGCCTCCGGAGGAATCCGTTCCCATTCCGGACTTCCGCACCTTCGCCGGACATGCGGTCACACGCCCCAGCCCGAATCTGCTGGATACGATCTACGCCTGCCAGGAACGGCAAAGTTGGTATCGGGAATTCGCCCGCGTCGCCGGCGAACCCGATCTCGACTTCGTTGGCAGCGTCTCGGTGAATACGTCCCGTATAACTGCTGCGGAACGGATGCGAGAGACACTGGGTTTCGATCTGGCCGCCCGCCGGGAGTGTTCGACCTGGACCGATGCGCTGCGGCTGTTCATTCGGCAAGCCGACGAGGCTGGTGTCCTCGTCATGGTGAGCGGAATCGTGATGAGCAATACCAGCCGCCGTCTCGATCCTGGCGAGTTCCGCGGTTTCACGCTGTGCGATCCGCTGGCCCCACTGATATTCGTCAACGGCAAGGGTACGAAAGCGGCGCAGATGTTCACGCTCGCCCATGAGCTCGCGCATGTCTGGCTCGGGGCTTCCGCCCTGTCGAATCTGGGAGCCGCGCCCCCAACCGGATTCCGCCACGAGGAGGTGTGGTGCAACGCGGTAGCAGCGGAGCTTTTGGTGCCCCTGCGCCTCCTGCAATCCGATTTGCGGCGTAACGAGCCACTCCCGGACGCGCTGTCCCGGCTGGAGCGCACCTTCAAGGTCAGCACACTCGTCATCCTGCGCCGCCTGCTCGATGCGGGTTGGCTGACTCGCGAGCGCTTTGATGCGGAGTGGAGACAAGAGAACGAACGTCTGCGGAAGTTTGTCAAGGCGGGCGGCGGCGGTGACTTCTATTGCACGACCGTCGCGCGGGTCGGGCGGCGGTTCGCCCGCGCGTTGGTCGTGAGCGCGCTCGAAGGCCAGACGCTCTATCGGGACGCGTTCCGCATGTTGGGTGTCAGGAAGACCGAGACTTTCAACAATCTTGGGCGCGAAGCCGGGGTGATGGGATGACATCCTATCTCCTCGATTCGAACCTCTTCATCCAGGCAAAAAACCTCCCCTAGGGATTCGATTTCTGCCCCGCCTTCTGGAACTGGTAGGTTGAGGAGAACGGCGCGGGCAAGGTCGCGAACGAACTGCAGGCCGGGAACGACGAAATCTCAGAGCGGGCCGCCGCGCGCGGCGAAGAGTTCTTTCTGCCTCCGGATGACGCCGTGTTGCCGGCGCTTCGCAACGTGAGTGATTGGGCGAGAGCCATGGATACCAGCCGGCCGCCGTCGCAACCTTCCTTCAGGTTGCCGACTACCTTTTGCGGTCTGACTAAATTTATGGCCAATGTGCAGGCCGCCGCCCGGAGGTCCATCTCGTCGACCTCGCCCAGGGGATGCGCTTTCGCAGCTTCCATTTGATCCTTAGCGCCATTTCCTGAATTCATGATCGACTGAATTGATAGCCGTTTCAATGACGGCGCAAGTCTGATTCGCGAAATCTCCATTCCCTATCAAACTCCGCTATTCCGGAACCGTGAATCGGAACGACGGCATGCGCCGCGACATAAGCCGTCGGCTGGCGTAGTTGGAACTGCGCAGGTTCTTGCCGCCGCAGCGGGAGCAGCCATTCAGCCAGTTCCTCGTCGAGGAACTGGTCGAACTTGAAAAGTACACTCAAAACTTGGGGGAAATCGGAAAATCGAAAAAAAGACTGATAACTTTCCGAAAACCGTACGGCATTTGGCGTTTTCCCTCATCTTTGAATTTGAAAAAGAAAAGTTGTTCCGAAGGCGGAATTCAAACCTTCCGAAGGGCGACCGCGCGGCTGCGCCGACGACGGTTCCGGCCCGAGGCTCCCCAAATACCGCGAACGACGGACCGGCCAATTGCTATTTTCAATGTGGTTGCCCGTACCGTTTCAACCGAAACCGCGAATTCGCCCAATTCGACCGATGCCTCGTCTGTCCGCGCGGTTCGGCGTCCGGCTTCGAATGGAAGACAATCCCTGCAATTTTTCTCGGCCCGTCGAACGATTGATGAAACCGGACAGGCCGGCGCCGAAACCAGCGAGTTCGAGTGCAAGCATGTTTTCGGTTTTTCTCAGCGGCTTCGTCGTCCGGCCCGGCCCGACAACCCGATCCGCGAGCGCCTAATTTATTGATCCTTCGATTGCCTATGAAAAGCGGCTTCCAATTCTCGAGCAAGTCCCGAGACGACGCCTTCCCGCGCGGCCTGCCCGCTCCGCTCGCCTTGCTCTTCCAGGCGAGCAACTCTTGCTTCGATCTCCCGTACCGCGCTCCCGCCAGGAAAGCGAGATGCAAGAATGCTTCTTGCAGCTTTCGCTCCGAGCATTTCGCCAAGCCGTTCGCGGAGAGCCGCGTCCTCCGATGTCGTGGACAACGCCCAGAGCTCGGACGGACCTAGCGTCAGGCGCAATCGCTGCCTGCACTCGCCGCCCTTGTGCCGGATGATCGCCCAGAACGGAGCGCCTTTTTCCGACGGCCCTCCGAGCTCGCTGCGCAGAATGAATCTATCCAGCGCATCAAGCCCGTATATCTCGTCGAGTTTCCGCACTGCTCCTTCTGAAGGGGCGTTGAATATGAAAACCCCCGAAGCGAGTTCGAGAACCGCATTCGGAAAATCGTCGATCATTTGCGATGCAAGAGAAATCCTCACATTGTGCTTTCTACCCTCGCGAACGTCCTGAACGACTTGCTCGCCTATGCCGGGCGCGTTTCCGCAGCGGTGAAACTCGTCCATGCAGACAAGCTTCGGAATCTGCCTAGCGGCGCGAGCGCGATCCAACTGCCGCGGAAGATAGGAGACCGGCAGCCGCCCGTCTCTCGACGCGGCCCTTAATTCGGCTTCGTCGAGAAACCAGTCCCTTGTTGTCGCGTGGCGAGCAATCATGAACATCAATGCCGATCGCCGCCTTGAATCGGCGGTCGCGCCTCCGGACGTAACTTCGGCAAGATCAAGCGATATGATTTTTGCCGAGCCGATACTGAAGCGCGTGGCGGAGGCCAGAATAGGAAAATCCCGAATTGCCTCCGAAACAACGCGGTGGAAGGCCGCGAGAACGGGCTGGCCCGTCGCCGGGTCGACCGCCTCGCCGTACTGGGAGACAATTTGGTCCGCGTGGCTGGCCCGAATAAGATCCGGCAGTGTCGGCACGGCGCGGCGCTGCGCAATTTCGGCTTCATGGAACTTTCCGTGCGCCGCCAGCTCGTCGGCCGCGTTCCACCAGCTTTCGAATTCGTGCCTTCGAGTGCCGGAATCCAGCAGCGCGGCATCGACCTCCGGCTCGTCGCCCGAGAGGTACCGCTTCGGGCTGCGGCTGTCGGAATTCTCCTCGTAGCTTCTGTCGATGGTCGCCCCGACGAGTCCGGCCAATGGTCCGGACAGGGCTTTTTCGCCGTCACCGCAAAGAAGCGACAGGAAGTTGACGAGGAACATGCGTTCCGAAGCGAGCGGGCCGCGCATGCCGGGCTGGGTGTCGAATACGTTAATGGCGCATTCCGGCTCCATTCTCAGCTTCCGGTGCAGGGCCGCGAATCGGCTCGCCGGCGGCAGGGCTTCCTGCAAGAGCGAAATCAGCCCCTGCGACGAGCTTCCGATGTCGATAATTGAAATGCAGGGCAGCTCCGCAGCCCTGGTCGTACTGGAATGGGCCGCCAGGGCCGTCGCGAAGTTCAGCGCGTTCATGGCGACGGACTTGCCCGACCCCGGCGTGCCCGCGAATATGTCCACCCAGTTCGACTGCTTGCGGGAACCGGGCTGGTAGGGCCAGATTCTCCCGTCCTCCGTGCGGAACGAAACCGCGCCGGAGTCCCACGGCCCGTATTGCCGGGCGAACGGTCCCATGCAAAGCGCCGCCGATAGCGGAGCGGCCGCCGGCGGCGCGGTCGAAGCCAGCGACAGCCCCGCCGCCGACGACAGAACGGTCGCGAGATGGTCGCAGGATGCCGCGTCCGTAGAGCAATTTCCCCATTGCTCGACCGATCGCCTCAATATCGCCGCGTTTCGGCGAAGATCGTCGCTACGGCGGCCCGACACCCAGGTGGCGAACGACATTCGCATGCGAACCACCGTATCGTCGACCCCGTCGGATTCGCGAAGCATGTCGATAGCATCCCTTATCCGAGCGTTTCGGGTCGGCGCGGCGAACGTGAACAGCCGCGCGTACTGCTCTTTGAGCCTGACGGCCTGAAGACCTCCGCACTCGACAAGAAACGCGCATCGCCACGAGATGCGCTCCGGCGACCTGGTAACGGTATCGACCAGGTCGTTGAACGGGGTTAGGATTTCCGGCGCGACGGTTACATCGAATCCGGAAAACAGCGAGTCGCCGATACGCGTTACGCCCGCTTCCAGGGTTTCGGCTTCTTCGGTTGCCAGCTGCAGATCCAGGCAAGGGGCGAGCAGGTTCGAGAAATCCGCTCCCGCCAGTTCGGCCCGGCTCTCGGGCATCATCGCAAGGCCGCCTCGGCGGCCATTCGGCCGCGGCGCATCCGCCGAAGGCCGGAGCGGCAGCCTAGGCCGCCAGTCGCCTTTCCAAGGCGCGGTTTGCGGATAGAGAAAGGCCCTGATTTCCTGCAACGCCTCGCACGCGCTGAGCACCCGCGCGAAGCGGCGGCTCTCGACCAGATCCGCCGCCAGAGATTCGACCAGCGCGGCATGGCGAGCGAACACGCCGTCAAGAGCCATTCCGGGCAGCTGGGCGGATGCCGCCGGAGGGATGCTCTTCAAGCGGCCGCTTCCGCGCGCCGCGCCGGCGGCCGCTTCGTTCTTCGACAGGATCTCGGGCCTCGTGTGAATCAGAATCAAGGCGGTTTCCTCGACCAGATACCGGGCGAGATGCCGCTGCCGCTCCCAAAGCACGTCGTCGAGGTCGAGACCGAGGCGAACCGTCTGCTCGCGCGTTCCGTTGACTATTTTTTCTATTTTCCTAACCGCCGCGGAAGGGTCGCGGACGAATGCGAATACGAACGCGTGGCCCGGTTTCGCAAGGAACGGCGAAAGCCCCACTCTCAGCTCCTCGGCGAAACTTTCCAGTCCCGCCGCGCCGGTCGCCCGCATCGCCCCGTCCATCCGGATGACCGAAACAAGGGTCCCGTCCTTCATCGTCAGCGTGGACTCGTCCTCCACGGCCTCGAGGCGGATGCGCTCGGCCAGGGAGTTCCCCAATGCACCGCCGAACCAGTCGGCGAACATGCCGCCGATATCGATCATTGCCCGGTCATGGGGATTGCGGCTCGCTTCGCCGCATTGAAGCGGCCGCCCCGCGACTCGGGCGACGCATCGAGGACGCTGTCCAGAAGCCACATCGCTTTTTTCGAAGAGGCGACCTGGCACCGCGCGTACAGCTCGCCGCCCTCGCGCGCGTCCGGGAAGTCCGCATCCGCGGCTACCTTCTCTCCCGGCATGACCGCCGCCGACCGCCAGAGCGAATTCGCAACCTCCGGCATTGAATCGCGGCTAGCCGGAACGCGCAGGCGCAGGCGTCCCGCGCAGGCGGAAACCAGTTCGGCGCCTGATCGCTCCGACGCTTCGAGGGCCGGAATCATCTCAATTCGGTCCGCGATCGAAATCCACGCGGATTCGAGCGAAGGGCAGTCCGCCGTGTAGGGAAAACGGCTCATCGCCGCGCAAAGGATAATCTCGGCCGCAACTCCCGCCGACCACGTCGATCCAGCGATTTCGCCGCCCCCGCAAACCGAGGCGAGCGCGTCGCGCGCTTCGCCGGCGGCCGAACGTCCGCCTTCGGTCCAGCCCGGCCCGGCATAAGCCGCATGCAGAGCGAATTCCCCGTATCGAGACATGATGCCGATTTCTTCGAGAGCGAAGTGCCTGCGACCGACCGACGGGTCGGATCCCGACGCCCAGGCCGCCGCCCAGGATGGCGCGCGATTCGCGCCGGGCCGAAAGACGCCTTCGCAAATGACCGGACGACCCAGGCTTCGAAGCTCCGCAAGAGCGCGGCTGTCGGCGATCGGGTCGCGCCGCGCCGGCAGCGAGCAGGAATGCCAGGCGCCCGGCGACGGAACGGGCCGGGATGCAATCCTCTTGAAATGCGAAAAAGTCGGAATCTTCGCGATCGCCATTCGAAAGCCCCGCTCTTGCTTCCGAGTCCATGATCGAACGCCGGCGAGATGCAGATTCCCGACCGGAGCGCAAAGCTGCCGCTCGCGCGGGTATGTTAGGGAAAGGCGCGCCTCGAGCTCCCGCCGGAACCCTCGGGAGAGGCTAGTCTGTTCGAGAATTCGGCTGCCGCACTTCAGTCCCGCCCTGCAATCATGCCCCATGGCCGCAGATGACTTGAGAACGATGTCGGTTACGCGGGCTACGACGCGGACTAGCGAATCCGCCATCTGCAATTGCTTGCCGGGATCAATGCCCCATTCCAAAAGCAGGTCGTTCCACGGAATCTGCAGCCAGGAACAGGAATGAATCATCGCCGCGGGGTCGCGCTCGGAACGCAGCAGTGGCTCGTCCCACGGAATATTCGACATCCAGACCCCGTTCGGAAGATTCTTGATCGACGAGATGCTTCGAACGCGGCCACACGAGATGCGGCCGCCCGCAATGCCGCGGTCGCCGCGCAAAACCAATCCGATACCCGGCATGTCGGCAATCGCGCACAGTTCGACGGGTCCCTCGCTTCCAGGTTCCGCAGAGGCCGCCGCCACGGTCAATCGCCGAATTCCTCGGACCGAAGCAGGTCCGCGAGGGCATGGCCGGGAAACTCCGAGTCCCAGTAGCGCTTCTGAAGATCTTCGGCGACGTCGGCGAAGCCGCCTTCCCTCCAGCAGCTAACCGAGGCCGAGGGCCTGTCGCAGCCTTCGCTAATCCGGTCGGCGGCAGCCGGCCAGAATCGCAGGCTGGCATCCAGGAGCATTGAGAGTTCGGCGAAGCGAGTTTCGCCGAGCATGGATTTCGCCGCGAGCAGCGCCTCGAAGAACGCTTCGGGATGGGAGCTGCCCAGAATCTGCGAAGCCGCGCATTCGCGCCTGCCGATGCCGTCTGCTATTGACAGCGCCGCGCGCTCCAGTCCGGCACGCGTGAACTCGTCGCCGGCGAAGCCCGACGCGAGAAGCACGTGCCAGGCAAGCCTGTGGATGCTCGCCTGCTTCAGCCCCGGCGCCCAGATAATTTTCAAGCGTCCGCGCAATGCCGCCCATACGGGGTGGCGAAGATTGTGGCAGAACTGGCAAATCGCCTTCAGATTCTCCGGATTTGAATCGTCGTGGCTTTCAACGTGGTCGATTTCCATGAATCCAGGCAGCCGGATGCCGCAGCGATGGCAGGTCCAGTCGTCGCGCTTTAGGCATTCGACCGTCGCATCGGAGGCGGCCGTGGCGATCATCGCATGGGCTCTTGCGCCGACCGCCAGAAGGCGCGGCGATTCATTGGCGATCTCCGCGAACATTTTCCGGTTCCAGCGGATTCAGCTAATGCTGCGAAGCGATCCGTCCACGGAAACGTTCGTCGCGCCGCCGCCGAACAGCGATCCAATGCCGACTCCGAGCGTCGTAGGAATGGCGACGAGCGCGGCTCCCACGAATACGAGAGTAAAGGCCGTGGACAGCCTGGCCGAAGGATCATTCGGATTCTGGGCGTGCTGGCGGAACTTCAATAGGCCTGCGATTCCTAGAAAAATTCCAAGTAGGAATGCCGCCGCGCCGACGAGGTCGGCTATGCTGCCCGCCTGGCTTTGCAGGCCCGAGGCCACGTCGCCGATATTGGCGACTTGCGCCTTCGCGGGCTGAATCAGAAGAATGATCAAAGCGAGCGGCGCCCGGCGCAAAATGTTGTTCATGGATATGATTCCTTGTCTGAGCCGCTGCCCGCGATTGCGAGAATCGGCATTTCTCGATTGCAGAATCAGGGCGGATCGCGAAATCGCCAATACTGGATCGAATGATCGCGGCGCACGGCTGCGGACAACTCCGCGAGCCGGCTTCGATCACGGCCGATGCCTGCCGTCGCCAAGGCATTCGCCGCCCGGCGAATTCATATGCGCAGCTTCCACGCGAGCAGGCTTCCCGGATTGCCTCGCAAGATCGAGTGATGATCGAGGACCAGCGATTTACGGCGACCGGAACCGGATGCGGGAGCGGCTTTCGCGAATTCGGAAAGACACTTCGGGGCAGGCGTGGTTCAGATTTGATACCCGGCCCGGGGTTCCCAAAAAACCGTGAACGAGGGAACCGCCAATCGCTTCATTTAATGTGGTTGCTCATATGTGCCGGTCCCGCGCCTTCTGGTGCCACGAGGCGGCGCCGAACACTAGGCCGCCGAGCGGGCCGTAGCGCTCGGAGGCGATACAGTAGCGGATCCGCCCGCCCGGGCACGCCGCGTCGCCCTCCGGATGGTGCGTCGCCTTCATCGAGCGCGCGAGGCGCTTGTCGCAGTCGTCGACGAGGACCACCGCCACCGGGCCGAGGTCGCCGAGCGCGCAGTCCAGATCCAGGTCCGGATAGTCCGGCGGAACCGCCCTCGACGCCGCGGTCGCGGCGGCCATGGGCAGCGCCTCTGGCAGAGCCAGGCCCTGCTTCGCCGCCAGCTTCGGCGGCGCCGTCCGCGCCGAAGCGAAGCAGGGTGCGCCGAGCGGGTTGCGCCAGTTCTCCCGCTCGCAAAGTTCAGTCGCCAGCGAGCAGCGCGTGCAGCCGCCGGATTCCAGGCCCCTCTTCAGCCACGCGGCCGCGTCGGGGCGAAATTGTCGTGTTCCTATTCTCATGAGGCATGACTTACCCCTTCCGGCGAATCGAGTTAACTGCGTCGGGATGAAAGAGGCGGGGCATCTACTGGTCGCTCGCGGTCACCGCACCAGTACCGCGCGATTAACTGCCGTAGCGAATGACGAATGCTATGTTGGATTCGGATGGATGCCGGTTCCCGCCGCCGATTCTAAAATCGCCAAGGCGGCGGCGGTGTTTTTAAACTCTATTCCCGGTCGTTCGCAACTGATGCGCAATGCTGGCCGCACATTGGACTTCCCACAATACTACCCTGCGGCGTAGGAGACTGTCAGGGTCCCCAACATGAAGGACAAACGCGTTCGTGAAATCATGACCGATTGCTGGCGGCGTAACGCCCACATAAAGGTACCGCAGTTCCGTGACGGCGAATGCGAGGTCCGGCGGCTATGGGATGAGGCGGTGGCCGACGCAATGGGATGGGACCCGGACGAACTTGCAGAATTGCGGCAACTCCTGCATCGCGAGCCGCACGTGAGGGGGGCTTGGCTATAACCAGTTCCGGGTGATGCGCTGGAAAGGCGGCCGCGCGGCCTGTTTGTGCTTTGGTAGGACGCCGTTCGTTTTTCCGCCGATTTGCGGAGGGAGGATCGTACGGGTTTTATTCCGCTGCTCTGTGGATATCCGCCAAACTCTGCGTGTGTCTTGGGGCCGACCGGTCACTTGATGTGGAATGGCGATCTGCCAGAAACTGTGCGAAACGGAGCGCATCCAGCGTTGTCGGCTCCGACCATGGCCATGGTATTATTGATGGTCGTCGTAATCGAAAATTGCCGCTTCACTTTAGGCCGTAGAATTGTTTCAAAGCCTCAATGACTAACTCACGTGCAACAGACTTTCCGATCCCCCATGCATCGACCGCGCCGCCTTTCAATTTGTCCTTCAGCCATTCTTGAACATTCGTGCCGAGTGGTTTCATTTCGTCCTGCGACGCCTCTTTACCCGCGATTTCAGCGAGTTCCTTTGCTTCGTCGGAGGGAAATCCCGCCGCTTCGAGAGCTTTGGCCAGAGACGACGTATCTCCTTTGGTAACATTCAGCGTAACTGAGGAGCCATAGTCGGCATGAATGTTTGTGACATCACCGTAGAAAATCTGCTGTGTCAGATTCTTGACGTTCTCTTGTTCAGTCGGAGTGATTGCGCCGCCCGTTTGCCCAACTGAAATTTCAGCGGCTGCTGGAACCTGCTTTTCCAACTTCAACGCAAAGTCCAGTGTCTTTGCTCTTACGGCATGCTGAATGCGAGTGAACGCGCCAGTGTCAATCCGATTGCTGATCTCAACGATGGCCATGCCCACGTAGATCTTGTCCTGTAGGATCAGCTTGAGATTGCTAGAATCGATCGCAAAGTTTCCGTCTTTACCGTTGTTTTCTAGTCGGCTGTCGATAAAGGGCAGCCCGTCGCGAATTTCGTAAGTTACCCACTTCTTGCCAGCAAATTTTTCTATCAAGTGACTTGGAATGGATACGTTGTTGATCTGCTTTGCAATGTCAGTGAAAGTTCCGGTGTAAGTGATTTGGGCTATTCGATAATCTGGAATCCACGCGTCAGTTGGATAACCTTCGGTCTCATGGTGGACCCATTCCTCCAAAATGTCCGCGTCTAGCTTTGATGCCAAAACCCGGAGCTTTAGGAGGACAGATCCAACGCCAATCTTGTCATCGAGAAGTGCCTCCTGGATATCGTGCAACAGGGCCATTCGTATTCCTTTGCTTTCAATCGAGGGTCAAGTCGCGGGCAATTCGGCTCAGTGCCAAATAACACTCCAAGGAATTTGCCGCGAACTGAGGCCGTTCATCGGTGATTGGCCATGAAATTTGTGCTGAAGGGCTCAGAACAGCGTTCCAACTTTCCGTCGGAGCGGAATTCGTTCCGCATCACGGAATCGCTGGCAATGGAGCGGGCACCTCAATTGACCTGAGCTTTTCCAGAAGTTTCTTGGCCTTATTAAGCCGCCGTCCTTTTGCCAGATCTGGCTTGCGCCGTTTGGTTTCGCCCCATGGGTCTGGACAGTCTTTAAGCGACAAAAAGACTGCAGTTGCCGCAAGATCCAATTCGATTGCCGAGGCATGTGCGGCAGCCGTGGCGAGTTCTCTCCTGCCAGGCGGAACATTCGAGGCGCTTTCCAATTCCGCTCTGAAGACCGAGTATTTACCACCCCATGCCGCGGTTTCTTCTACTTCCGAAAGATCGCCGAGCAGCACAGCGGTGGTTGCGGCCTCAGCTACTTCGTCGCTGTATGGACTGCAGTTCCTGAAACCGAATCTGAAACCATCACTGTATCCCGCAATTTCCAGAAGATAGGCAATCTTCTGAAGGCGAGTCGAGCCGATCACCTCTCCTCCAGCATCGTGGATGATGCCCGCAATCAGTCGGGTTCCTGTTTCCTGCATTTCTTCGCTTCCTCTTCGATGATGTTGTCGATCATGTCCTTGATGTCCGGTTTGTCCCGGTCGAAGTAGGCCCGGCACAGCTTGAATTCGTCGATGCTCGCCACAATTTTGGACCGTTCTCTTAAGTCCAGCAACTCTTTTCCTTCCGTCTTGACATTGATCCGTTCGATCGGCCCTCTCGAGTTTTCGTCTGTCTTGTAGGCGGACCTTTCCGCCTTGTCCGTGAGGATAACCGAGACGCCGCACGGCTGCATCAGTTTTGTATTGAGCTCTCTCAGCTTTGCCAGCACTAGTTCGCAGCATGCGTCGATCATTTTGATGAGTGCTGGACTTTGTTCATTCTTCCGGTCGATAATGTGAGTTGCCCTCGACCGGATGTCCACACACTTCAAGAGATTGCGATCAAGCAGCCTCCTGGTAAAATTCGAAATCAACTTGTCGCTGGACTCGCTGAGTTGGGAGAGTGCCCCCAGAACGACGGTGTCATCCAGTGCTAGGACCGCATCCATGTTATTGGGATCTTCGCCAAATCTGATCAGGGGATGGCTACTCGGCAAGTTCACCGCAGCATGTTTGTCATCCCGGACCAACTGAACCAAGCGCACCAGTAATTCGATGAACAACTTCTCGACCCCGCGCGTCGTCTTGTGATAGTAGACCGTCGGATAGAGCTGGAACAGCCCGAGAATGTAGGCCTCCGCCGCATGGATTGCCTTCGGTCCGATAACGAATGTCGGAACCGTTCCTGTGCTTTCGTCATCCACACCGGTTGTTATATCGTCAATCTCCAGGTTCTCCAGCAGCCAGTCGAAGTCGATCGACGAATGCCTGCTCCCGGTCATCATCCTGTCCCGGCGCATGTAGTCAAGACGGTCCGCATCGAACTGGCTCGAGACTACCGCATTGTGCACGGTCTTGGTTCCGGTCCCTGTGACCATGTCGGCAATTTTGTCTGCTGCGTCAACACCGGCTATGGTTTTCAGAGTCTCTGCAATTTCGCCTTCTCTGATCAGCTTCTCGCTGATTAACTCGTGATTGACTGCCTCCAGTCCGAGTCGCTTGGATACCTCCTCGAAGGCTTGGCTGAAGGGACCATGCCCGACATCATAAAGCAGGGCTGCCGCAAGGGCGTAAATTTCTCTGTCCTTCAGCCGGTTACCTCTTTGCCTTCTGACAATCTGCATCAACTCTCTGGCGGTCTGAAGGACTCCAAGGCTGTGGGAGAACCGGGTATGCGACGCGCCCGGATAGACGAGTTCCGAGCACCCGAGTTGCTTGATCCGCCGCAGACGCTGGAAATGCCGGCTGCACAGGATTTCCCAAGATGCCGCATCCCACAAATTTTCCACTAGATCGAAGACGATAAGATTGTGAAGAGTATCCCGAATTCTCTAGGGCTTAAGATTCTTGGTCTTCATGTATCCCACTAGCCTACCCTGCCCTTTATTTGCACAGCTCAGCTTATCCATGCAAGCTAGTTTGGTAGGTTGACTGGCTGAGTCTCTCGCTTTCGGGAAATCTCATACTGGACCGGCGGTGTCCTGACAGGATTCGACGGCCGCACCGAGACCTGCCTGAACATCAAAACGCGAACTCTTCGGAATCTTCCGCGTGGCGGTGAGCCGGTCTGGTACTGGCTCTAGGCGGCCGTGGTGCATTCCGGATCCGCTTCGGCAGCGCCTCATGGTTGATGGCTAGGTCAATAAGGCGCATCTTGGGGTCGGCTCCGGCTGAGTGCAGAATGACGTTCTAGGGTACTTTCCGCTTGCCCGGCGTTCGACAGACGGTTGGACGCGATACAGAGAAGAGTTCGGCAAGACCGCTGATCGAGTATTCGCCGGAGTTCCATCCGCTGCATTTCCAACAGTTTGGGCCGTTTGCCTCGCAGCTTGCTCCCTGTCTTCGCGATCGCCGCGCCCTCGCGGGTTCGCATCCCGATTAGGCCGGCCTCGAATTCGGCGAAGACGACAACGATGTTGAAAAACATCTTGCCAATCGGGTCGGCGGGGTCATGGACTTTCGCCCCTCCAAAACCATGCCGCGTGAAACACAGCAAACAGCGGCAATGCCAGTTATGCCTGTCTATCCGGGGACCGGCAAATCAACTCTTTGCAAAAGGTGGGGAGTCCCCCAAGAGCAACACCGCTGGGGTGTAAGTAAGCGTTCGGTCCAGCGGCGACTCCCCCTGGGCCGGACAATCTCGGCCGCGCCATGGGCCTGGTCGCCGCGATGGGCAGCCACCTGCACCGCAAGCACGACCGGCCTCCGGGGAACGAATTCGTCCTGGTTCGGCTACGCCCGGCTGGCCGATTCGTCCGCCTCGACCGAGCGCCGTGAGGCTGGGGCCGAAAAATGCGAAGTGTACAAGCTATTGCGGTCTGACTAAAATTATTGCCAACGGGCAGGGTGCCCATCCGAATTGACTACCCGAATTTTTCGGCGCCGGATTTAAATTGTGGCCCTAGGCTTCGCCGCGGTCTGCGCGCGCCGTCCAGCAGGCCGGGGATAACTTTCCCGGATGATAGCGGCTTCGGGTTCGGTATAGGCATGGCTTTTTAACTTGGAGCGAGGGAAAACCCGCGCCGAAGACAAGCTATGCTTTGATTTTCCCGACTTTTACCAAGGATGAATAGCCTTTCGATTGCCGGATGCGGCACTGATCGGAATTGCGCAATCGGCCGTAGGAAGTTTCGCATGGCAGGCATATTGATCGTTTCTGCCGCCGAATTCGGCGAAGCAGGCCAGCCCGGAAATAGCAAAGGGAAATGCAAGCGCATGAAAAGCATGATCGAAGAAATGCCGCGGAACTCGTTCGCGCGGCACCATTCCGGATGGACGGAAGACGAGCTTCGAGCGCTCGTCAAAGAGTCGAAGGATGGAATCGGTTTCAAAAAAATCGTCTACATGCTCGCGAGGTCGCGAAAATCCGTTTCCGTTAATGCTTCGCGCTTCGGCTTAACCGCGCGCATGGATACGGGCGAGTTTCTGACCGAAAGGCACCGCCGGCACGGAAAGCTTAGAAACTGCCTGTCCTGCGCATCGATGTTCTACTCGACGGACTTCGGA
>Ga0209543_1000859_pt1 | contig 33447 bp, 26 predicted proteins | sample MesohylFT_FD_187296 | JGI IMG/M metagenome (GOLD analysis project Ga0209543, IMG submission 187296) | Host-associated microbial community of the marine sponge Aplysina aerophoba from Gulf of Piran - sponge mesohyl, lysed by freeze-thaw... | ecosystem: Host-associated > Porifera > Sponge >...
CGCGTAAGGTCAACAGCCACAGGGATCCTCCCGAATCGGGGCAACAAGACACCTCCGATTCTGGGGGATCCCTCCCTATCGAGCCGGGACCCTCACCGAGCTACTCCACGCGCAAACGCGAAGCGCCGGTTTTCTGACGTGGACAGAGAGAATGTGGGTTTCGAGTTCTTTCGAATGGCGCTCGGTCTCAACGGGTGCGAGATCATTGATGTCCGCACGCAACGCAACGTGGGTGCTGACGCGGTTGATGAACAGGACAACTTCTACGAGCTGAAGGTTTTCGCGGGTCGAGAGCGGGATGATGTGGAGCTCACGGCCTCCGAGGTGCAGCGAGCGCGCACCGCCCAGAGTTTCTTCTTGGTTGTGGTATCCAACATTGAGGGCGATGACGCGCAGCCAACGGTACGCCTTATTGCCGATCCGCTACAGCGGCTTCAGCCAACTGATCGGGGGACGATCACCCTGTCAGGGGTTGGTGAGCCGGGCAATACTCTGTACACGTTCGCCTCGATCGCTGACTAGCAATGTACGGGCGGGGCAACGACCGTCAGGACCATCTGGGAAACGAGGTCCCCACGAGAGGCAGCACAGAGGCGGTGTCTGTCTGCTCGATGTTCCGTTCCAGTCAAACAGGAGTGACCTGTCGGCGCAGCGACTGCGGGGAAGCGGATATTGCTTCGACGCGGCGTTCTTCGCTGCTGCTGCCCGTGTGCGTGTCAGTCCGGCTGCAGTTTGAACCTTCAGCAGCCCGCCATGTGGCTAATCCGTCGCGCTGTCAGTCGGCAGCTGGGACTAGGGACTGCGGACTGAGGCCGGCGTAGCGATCGGGGCTCGGGCCGGAGGCCCGGCGTTGCGGGGTTCGGGCGGCTGGAGTCGGGGGTGGCCGTCGGGTGGGGTGTGAATCTTGCGTTCGTGGGTGTGAACGTCTCGGTGGCACGGCTCGCAGAGTGAGGCGAGGTTCGGAATCTCGGTGAGGCCGTCGTTTTCGAAGTAGTCGATGTGGTGCGCTTGGGTGTGCTCAAAGGTGAGTTCGCAGCCGATGCAGCCGCCGTCGCGCACTGCGAGCACGAGCCGTTGGGCGTCGTTGGCGTTGCGTGTGCGCCCCAGCGCAAGCTGCGACCAGTCGGCCGAGAACATGGCCGGCAGCACCTTGGCGTTCACGCCGTACTCGACGAGCATCTGCGCTGACAGGGGAGTGCCGTCGTCGAGGCGGGGGTTGGCGAGCCGGTCGCTGGCGATGTCGTAGTCGGCGATGATGAGCAAGTTGGTTGCAGCGCGCCGGGCGGTTTCGTTGCCCAGCAGCAGTTCGCACAAGGCATCCGCCGTGAGCTGCGCCCGTGACGGAGCGTCGCCGTCGCCGCTGTCGTCAGGGTTGTCTTCGCCATGGCGTTGGCGCATCGAGCGCACCGCAGCCTGCAGGGCCGCGCTGAGCTGGCGCCCCGCGACGAAATCGAACTTGCCGCGCAGGTGCCACATGCCGTCGTCGCCCATCCGCAGTGACGCCGAGCGCTCATGACGCTGCAACGCCAGTTCGGCGTCGATGGGACTGAGATCCTTGGCGGCAGTCTCGGCCGCCAGTTCGTCTGCGATCTGCAGGCTGTAATTGGCGAGCGGGTGCCGGGCGATCGTGTCGGAGGGGTACGCCCGGGCAAGTTCCAAGAAGTCGTCTTCGCTGCGGCGGTGCTTCTTGGGTGCTTCGCGGGCGATCACCTTCGCGTGGGACATATGAATCTCGCCGGCCTGCATCGCGTCGAGCGTGTCGGTGAAGCCCTCTGAGACCAGGCTTTCGGCCAGGCGGGACTCGGAGCGGGCCTGCGCGCAGTTCATACGAGTCTGGTCACGCAAGACATACGCAGCGGCTTGTGCGCCGTAGCGCGACGTCATCTCGCCGACCACCGCCAGATAGCGGCCCTCGATGCGGGCGCGCTCGGCTGTCAACTCGACCAGTAGAGCCGTGAGTTCATCAACGTTCAGCGCATCTAGATCGGCATCGCAACTCGCGGCGTTGCCGCTGACCATCGCGCCGTCATTGGCTTGACCAGCGGCGGTATCGCGCCGCTCGGCATCCTCTGCGGCCGAGATCGCGCCCAGTGAGCTGTTCCGATGGTCGGCGGAACTGGTGACATCTTCGAAGGGACCGATTTCGCCGCCCGTCCACACCGCTGTTTCATCGGGCCACGCCGACCTGCCTGGGGGCCATGCAGACCCAGTGTCGACGCCGGCTTCGGGTGTCTCCACAAAGCCAGGAGCGAGTTCTCGCACCACATCGCCGAACATGAAGAGAGCATACACTCGTTTGTCAACAAAAGCAAACATTCGCGCGCACGAATCTCAGGGAGATTCGCGATGGGCTCCGCTACTTGGGCAAGAAGCCCATCGATTCCTTGGCGCGAGCCAGGGTGACGCACGCCACGGCCTCGGCCTTGTCGGCACCGGCGGCGATGATGCGGGCGAGTCCGGCGGGGTCTGCATCGAGCTCGGCCCTTCTAGCGGCTATGGGCTCGAGCATGGCGACGACCGCGTCGGCAGTGTCGGACTTGAGGGCTCCGTATTGGCTGTAGCCCGCTGCAGAGTCGGCGGGGCTGCGACCTGTGGCAGCGCCCAGGATCGACAGCAGGTTCGACACGCCGGGCTTGTTGTCGGGGTCGTATCGCACCTCGCTTTCCGAGTCGGTCACCGCCCGCGCGAACTTGCGTGCAATGTCGGCAGGGTCGTCGAAGATGCCCACCGAGCCTTGGGGGCTCTCGGCAGACTTGGACATCTTGGCAGTGGGGTTCTGCAGGTCCATCACACGTGCGCCGACCGTCGGAATCGCAGCCTCAGGAATCACGAACGTGTCGCCGTAGCGGCTGTTGAACCGTTGTGCCACGTCACGGGTCAGCTCGAGGTGCTGGCGCTGGTCGTCGCCCACCGGCACCCGGTCGGCGTCGTAGATCAGGATGTCTGCCGCCATCAGCGCCGGGTACGTGAACAGGCCCGCGGAGACATGGTCGCCGCCGTGGTCGCCTCCCTCGGTACGGGCCGACTTGTCCTTGAACTGGGTCATCCGGCGTAGCTCACCGAGCGACACCGTGCACTCGAGCAGCCACGACAGCTCGGTGTGCTGGGGGACGTGGCTCTGGACGAACAGCGTGCAGACGTCGGGGTCGAGGCCGACCGAGATCAGCGTGGCCATCGTGCCAAGCGTCGCAGCGCGTAGTTGCTGCGGATCCTGCTGGATGGTCACCGCATGCAGGTCGACGGCGCAATAGAACGCGTCGGCATCGTGCTGGTCGATCGCCCATTGGCGCAGCGCCCCGAGATAGTTGCCGAGGTGTACGTCGCCGGTGGGCTGGATGCCCGAGAGCACTCGTGTCATGGCGCCTGACGGTACCGGAACGGTGTTCGCCGACCGCAAAGAATTCGGCGGGCCGGGCCTGCCAACCTCACAAGAGACGTCGGTGGCAATCCGGCAAATATCCCAAGCGGTCACCACATGCCGCGGTACCTTCGGACCGCGTGACCCACGAGGTGCACACCGAGGCCTTTGCCGGCCCGCTGGATGTGCTGGTGAAATTGGTTGTCTCCCAGGAGGTGGACATCTGGGAGGTGTCGTTGACGCGCCTGGTCGACGACTTCGTCGCCGTAATGGCCGCCATGGACGATGACCACCCCGAACACGAGCGGGAAATATTGGGGGACGCTGTCGGCCACACCGTCGGCGACGGCAGGATCGACATCGACGCTGCCAGCGAGTTCGCCCTGCTGGCTGCGACCCTGATCGAGCTGAAGTCCCGCCGGCTGCTGCCCGCCCCGCCGGTCGAATTGGACCTGGAGGAGGAACTGGCGGCGTACGGACTGCGAGACACCGCATTTGCGCGGCTGGTCGAGGGTCGCACGTTCGGGGCAGCCGCGAGCCTGATGCGTGAACGCTGGGATGCCGCAGCGCTGCGGTGGCCCCGTAGCGCGGGTCCCCCCGAGTCTTTCTTGGCATTCGCACCGGATCTGCTCACAGGCGCGTCTCGAGATGACCTTGCCGCAGCGATGGAACGGGTGCTTGCGCCGCGGCCGGTACCGCAGGTCGACCTCAGTCACCTGAGGGCCGCCGGCATCACGGTGGACGAGGCGGCTGCAAAGCTCGTCGATCGACTCGCATCCATGGGCTCGGCGACGTTCCGTGAGCTCACCAGCGAGATCACCGAGCGCGTCGTCGTGGTGGTGTTTTTCTTGGCAGTGCTCGAGCTGTTCGGATCGGGGCTTGTCGAGCTGACGCAAGCTGAGCGCTTCGGCGACATCGGTGTGGAATGGATCGGCGAGGGCGTGGCGCTGCCGTCTTCGGTCGGGGGTTATGGGGAAGACGCCGCGTGAACGGCACGCTCCCGCCGTCCGGCGCCGCGCGCAGCCTGAGATTGGTCAGCGACGAGGGTCGTACCGTCGTCGAGCCTCGCGATGCTCCAGCCGATCCGGCCGCTGCACCTCCGGCCCATTCATCGGCCCATCCACCGGCCCATCCATCGATCCCCGCCAACGAAGGCACGCGCAACGGCGCATCGGAGACGCACAACGGCCTCGCAGACATCACCGCCGAATCCGGGGACGAAGACCCGCAGTTCGACGGGTCACGATCGGTCGATGACAGCGAGCTGTATGCGGCCATCGAAGCGGTGCTGATGGTCGCGACCGAACCGGTGCCCGCTGAGCTGCTGGCAGGGGTGACCGGTGCACCCGCGGCATCCGTCCAGACGATCTGCAACGAGCTCGCTCGGGAGTATGCGAACGCCGAGCGGGGCTTCACCCTGATGCAGGTGGCTGGCGGATACCAGCTCCAGACCGCCGCAGCGGTCGCCGAATTTGTCGAGCGCTTCGTGGGGACTCGCCGGTCGGCCCGCCTGTCCGCGGCAGCGATGGAAACCCTGGCCGTGGTGGCGTACAAGCAGCCGATCTCGCGAGCGCAGATCAGCGCCATCCGGGGCGTCAACGCCGACGGTGTCGTCCGCACGCTGGCGGACCAAGGCTACATCGTCGAGGTCGCGCGCGATCGGGGTCCGGGCAACGCTGCCCTGCTCGGCACGACGTCTGCCTTCCTGGAGCGCCTGAGTCTCGACAGCCTCGACGAACTGCCGTCGTTGGCGGAGCTACGCGTCGACCCCGATGCGGTGGAGGCCATGGACCGCCTGGTGGCTTCCAAACCCGATTAGACGATGTGACCCCCACGGACGGGCCGGGCACGCAAGCCGAGCGACTGCACAAGGTCATGGCCCGTGCCGGTGTTGCGAGCCGTCGCACGTGCGAGGAGCTGATCGCCGCGGAGCGCGTCACAGTCAACGGCACGACCGCCCGGATCGGGGATCGCGCAGGCCCGGCTGACCGGATCGAGGTCGACGGTGCGATCGTCACGTGGGACGCGGCGACCGTTCACTACCTGGTGAACAAGCCGCGTGGCGTGCTGAGCGCAGCTTCCGATGACCGGGGAAGGCGCTGCGTGACCGATCTGGTCCCCGCAGCAGTGCGCATCTACCCGGTCGGGCGGCTGGACGCCGACTCTGAAGGGCTGATCATCGTGACCAACGACGGCGAGCTGACCCACCGGCTGACGCATCCGTCATGGGGAGTCGCCAAGGAGTATCTCGCTCACGTGGACGGGGTGCCGTCGCGCGGCGCACTGGCACAGCTGCGAGCTGGCGTCGAGCTCGACGACGGCCCGACGGCGCCGGCCGTGGTGTCGATGCCGCAGCCGTCGGTGCTGCGCATCGTGATACGTGAGGGGCGCAACCGTCAGGTCAGGCGGATGTGCGATGCCGTGGGACATCAGGTGCTGCGTCTGGTGCGCACCAGAATCGGCCCCCTCTCCGATCCCGCCCTGCCCCCCGGCGGGCACCGGCGGCTCACCGACGACGAGATCCGTGAGCTGCACCGCGCCGCGCAGCGGCGCGGCGGTTGATGTTGGCCGCGCAGCAGTGCGCTGCGCTGGCGGCGACGCAAGGTGCGTTCGGCGTCATCGCTGTGCCATAGGCAGCGACCACAATGGACGTAACGCACGGAGGGCCTTTGGCATGACCGACGCGAATTGCTGCCAGTACACGGGAGCACGAAGATGAGCCTCGCTGAGACGTACCGGCTGTCGGGGCGCTACACCGACGACAGCGGCACCACGTTCATGACCGGGCTGCAGGCGCTGGCTCGCCTGCCGATCGAACAGCTGCGGGCCGACCGGCGCGCCGGGCTGCGCACGGCCGCCTTCGTTTCGGGCTACCCGGGTTCGCCCCTCGGCGGGTATGACGCCGCAGTCGAGGCGGCCCGCAGCGCAACCGATCTGCCGATCGTCCATTCGCCGGCTGTCAATGAGGAGCAGGCCGCGACCGCTGTCATGGGCAGCCAGTTGGCCACCAGCCGGCCCGATGCCACCTACGACGGCGTGCTCGGGTTGTGGTACGCGAAGGCGCCCGGCGTGGACCGCGCTACCGACGCGCTGCGCCATGCGGTGTTCGCCGGCGCTGATCCGTACGGCGGCGCAGTCGCCATCGCCGGCGACGACCCCGCCGCCAAGAGCTCGACGATCCCCTCGAGCTCTGCCGGGTCGATGGCTGACCTGCACATCCCGGTGCTCTATCCGGGTACGCCTGCCGAAGCGCTCGACCTGGGCCGCCACGCGATTGCGATGTCTCGGACGACGGGGCTGTGGACCGGCCTCAAGATCGTGGCCGATGTGGCAGACGGCGCCGCGACGGTGCTGCTGGATCCCGACAGGTTCGACCCGGTCATCCCGCTGGTCGACGGCGAGCTGTACCGCCACCGGCCCGACGGCTATCTCCTGACGCCCCACACGGTCGACATCGAGCGCGAGATCGTCGAAGTCCGCTACGAGCTGGCCATTGCGTATGCGGCGGCCAACTACCTAAACGACGCCACCGTCGACCCGCCCGATGCCTGGATTGCGGTCGTGGCGTCGGGCATTACCTACCGCGAGGTTCGCGAGGCGCTGCGGCGTCTGGGCCTCGGCAGCGACGAATCGATTCGAGACGCCGGTGTGCGGCTCGTGCGGATGGGCATGCCCATCCCGTTCAGCGCCGAACGGGCCCGCCACTTCGCTCGTGGTGTCACGGAGATCTTCGTGATCGAGGAGAAGAGCCCCAACATCGAATCGCTGCTGAAGGACGCCCTGTACAACCAGTCGCACCATCCCCGCATCGTCGGCAAGACCGACGAGAACGACCGGTCGCTGCTCGCCTCGTTCGGCGCGCTGACCGCTGACGACTTCATCGAGCCGTTGCGCAGGCGACTGGAGATTCGCATCGGTGACCGGCTGGTGCCCGCCCGCCCCGAACGCCTGCGCATCGAGCTGCCGTTGGCGCTGCCGCCCGAACAGAGCCGCTCGCCGTATTTCTGTTCCGGTTGCCCGCACAATCGTTCCACCGAGGTGCCCGACGGCGCCGTGGTCGGTGCCGGCATCGGCTGCCACACCATGGCGCTGTTCATGGATCCTGAGCGAGTCGGCGACATCGTGAGCGTGACGTGCATGGGCCAGGAGGGCACGCAGTGGATCGGCATGTCGCCGTTCGTGGAGACCCAGCACATCTTCCAGAACCTGGGCGACGGCACCTATTTCCACAGCGGGCAGCTGGCGATCGCTGGCGCCGTGGCCTCGGGCACCAACATCACTTACAAGCTCCTGTGGAACCGAGCCGTCGCGATGACGGGCGGGCAGGATCCCGCCGGTCAGCTGGAGGTACCCGAGGTGGCAGCCGGGCTGCTCGCGGATGGCGTAGCCAAGGTGCTCATCACCACTGATGACCCCACGGCATACCGGAGCCGTGCCCTGCCTTCGGGCGTCGAGGTCTGGCACCGCGATCGTCTGATTGAAGCTCAGGAGATGCTCGCCGGCATCGACGGCGTCACCGTGCTGATCCACGATCAGCAGTGCGCGGCCGAGGCGCGGCGGGCCCGCAAGCGAGGCACCCAGCCCACGCCTGCCAAGCGAGTGGTGATCAACGAGCGAATCTGCGAGGGCTGTGGCGACTGCGGCGCCAAGAGCAATTGCCTGTCGGTGCAGCCCGTCGACACGTTCTTCGGCCGCAAGACCCGCATTGACCAGACGTCATGCAACTTGGACTATTCGTGTCTGGACGGCGACTGCCCGTCGTTCATGACGGTCAGCGAGCCCGGGCCATTGCGCACGGCAGTACGCGAGATGCTGGCGCCGCTGCGACGCACCCGCACGCCCGCAGCCAGTGATGGATCGGAGGATGCTGTCAGGCCCGAGCCGCCTGATGAGCTTCCCGATCCGGTGCCGCTGGTGGGTCCCGATGAGGTGTCGGTGCGCATGTGCGGGATCGGCGGGACCGGCGTCGTGACGGTGAACCAGGTGCTCGGCACAGCGGCGATGTTCGACGGCTTCGAGGTGCGAGGTCTCGATCAGATCGGGCTGTCGCAGAAGGCGGGAACAGTCGTGGGTGATCTGCGGCTGAGGCGGATCGGCGGGCCGGCAACGGCACGCCTCGGCAGCGGCCAAGCCGACGTCATCGTGGCCTTCGATCTGCTCGTCGCGGCATCGGCGGCGGGCCTCGATGTTGCCGACCCCAACCGGACGATGGTGGTCGGTTCGACGTCGCCGACGCCGACCGGCGCCATGGTTGCCGATCCGGGCATCGACATGCCGGCGACCCAGGATCTGCTCGACCGGGTGGCTGCGGTCACCCTCGAAGGCAGCCGGCACTGGGCCGATGTCGCTTCGCTCGTGACGGCGCTCTGCGGTTCTGCGGTGAGCGCGAACGTCTTCGTGGTCGGCATGGCCGTCCAGGCGGGTGCATTGCCGATCACACCGGCCAGCGTGGAGTCCGCCATCGAGCTGAACGGCGTGGCCGTCGCGCAGAACATCGTTGCGTTCCGTTGGGGTCGGGCGATGATCTGTGATCCCGCGATGGTGACGGCGGCTGCGGAGCAGTACACGGCCGCTGCAGCAGACCGCGGTACCACCGCCTCCGCGTGGGCCGATGCGCGCAGTGTCGGTGAGTCGGGGCCGTTGAGCGCACTGTCACGGCGCTTGGCGTCGCGCATCGACGAGATGGTGGACGGGCTGGCCAGCGGGGGATCAACGGGAGACCTCGACGGGCTCCGCGCGGGACTGCGCCGGTACGTGAGGGAGCTGTGCGCCTACCAGTCAGACCGGCTGGCAGCGCAGTTCCTCGAGGCGGTCGAACGCGTGGCTCATGCGGACCAAGCCGCCGGAGACGGGTCCGTGCGGTTGACCGCGACCGCCGCAGCCGGGCACTTCAAGCTCATGGCCTACAAAGATGAGTACGAGGTCGCCCGACTCATGTGCGATACCGAAGCGAATACAGCGGCCACCGACGTGGCGGCATCCGTGCGCGGCACGGTGTCATGGAATCTGCACCCGCCGTTGCTGCGTGCGCTGGGGCGTACCGGCAAGATCCGGTTCTCGACATCGTGGCGACCCCTCTTCGCACTGCTGGCGCGTGGCAAGCGCCTGCGAGGTCGCTGGTGCGATCCGTTCGGCCACACCGAAATCCGCCGGACTGAGCGGTCGCTGCCAGGCGAGTACAGGGAGGCTCTCGAAGCGGCGCTCGAGGCGCTCGAGCGGGACGCGGGTGCGGCCCGGTATGAGCAGGCGGTCGCCGTCGCCAGGCTCGCTGAGCTGGTGCGCGGCTACGAAGACGTCAAGATGGCCACGGTGGCGACGTTTCGCGCCGAACTCGATGAGCACGTTGGCGAGCTGGCGCCAAGTGGCTGAGTGACCTGACTGGGCGATCGCTGCCCGCAGAGTCTCAGCGAACCCACACGGGAGACGTTCAGAGCCATCGGTACCCTTCGGTGCGTGGCCTCGAGTCCTGCCGAAACAACGCGGCTGCGGTCGCACGCCGACTCGCCGTCGAGGCGCGCCCAAGTCGTGGGCACGGGCCTGATCGGCGGATCTGTCGCAGCCGCATTGCGCAAGTCGGGATGGCACGTGACCGGGCGCGATGCCGTCGGCGACTACGCGCAGCGAGCACTCGAGCTCGGCTGCCTTGATGCCGTCGGCACGGATCCCGACGCGACGTTCTGCGTCGTGGCGGTGCCTGCCGCTCTGCTGGCCGATCAGGTTGCGGCTGCACTCGCCGACACGGCAGCCGCGGGCGCCGTGGTGACCGATACGGGCAGCGTCAAGACGCCCGTCTCCCGAGCAATTGCCGACCCTCGCTACGTGCCGGGTCATCCGATGGCCGGCTCGGAACAGGAAGGCATCGAGGGCGCGAATCCCGACATGTTCGCCGGCGCAGTGTGGGCGCTGACGCCGAACGAAACCACTGACGACGATGCGCTGCGGTCCTGCCAGGCAGTGCTGGCCGGGTTCGGGTCCGATGTGGTGACGATGACGCCCGAACGCCATGACGCTCTCGTTGCGGTGGTCAGCCATGTGCCGCACCTCGCTGCTGCGTCGCTGATGTGCCTGGCCGATGATCGAGCTCTCGATGACGCGCCGCTGCTGCGTCTGGCCGCCGGCGGCTTCCGGGACATGACACGGATTGCGGCCGGCCATCCGGGCATCTGGCTGGACATCTGCGGAGAGAACCGCGACGCCATCGTGAGCGTGCTCGACGAGCTGGCTAAGCGCATGGCGCGGATGCGAGACGTGGTGGCTGAGGCAGACCGCGACGGACTGCGCGCCGTGCTCACCCAGGCACGGCGTGCGCGCACCAACCTGCCGTCCCGCTACGTGCGACCCCACGAGCTGCTCGAGGTGCGGGTGCCGATCCCAGACCGCAAAGGCCAGATTGCAGCCATCACCATGCTCGCCGCGGACTGCGACGTGAACGTGGCCGATATCGAGGTGGCCCACTCGCCCGAGGGCGCCGAAGGCGTGCTGGTGCTGGTGGTGGCACGCACCGAGGCGCAGCGCTTCCTGGCGGCTCTGGCCGGGCAGGGTTATCACCCCACGACGCGCGATCTGGCATGAGCGCCGGGCGAGTGATCGGGGTCATCGACCCTTTCACTAACGGCGCGTCGGGCACGGCGCTGTTGCCGGGTTCCAAGAGCATCACGAACCGGGCCGTGCTGTGTGCAGCCTTGGCCGAAGGGCGCAGCACGCTTGACGGCGTCCTGTTCGCAAACGACACCGAGGCGATGATCGAAGCGGTCACCGCCCTCGGAGCGGTAGTGCGGGTCAATCGCGGCAAGCGCCGGCTCGTCATCGACGGCATCGGCGGTCGGCGATCCCGATCCCATGACGCCGCGCAGCGCGCCGCAGGCGAGCCGGTCGTGGTGCACGCACGGTCATCGGGCACGACGGCGCGGTTCATCCTGCCGGTCATGGCAGCCCTCGGCGGCCGGTGGCTGCTCGACGGCGACCCTCAATTGCGTGCACGCCCACTGGACGACCTGCTCGCGGCGCAGCGCTCGCTGGGCCTCAAGGTGCGCGAGCTCGGCGAGCATGGCTGTCTGCCGATCGAGGTGATCTCCGACGGTGCCGGCGATGCAGAGCTCCTGCGCCATGTGCGGATCCGAGCCGATACCTCCAGCCAGTTCGCGACCGGGCTGCTGCTTGCGGGACCGCTGCGCGGCGGCATCCACGTCGAGATCGACGCTGCGTTCGACACCGTGAGCCGGCCGTACATCGACATGACGGTGGCGGTCATGGAGGCGTTCGGTGCCAATGTCTTGGTGCCCAGTGCTGATCGATTCGTCGTAACCGAAGGCGGTTATCGCTCGACCCTGTACCCGATTGAGCCGGACGCCTCGGCAGCGAGCTACGTCTGGGCAACAGCTGCCCTTTGCGGCGGCGAGGTGCGCGTGGAGGGGCTCGGCAACAACAGCATTCAAGGTGACGTGCGCTTCGCCGAGGTCCTCGGCGAGATGGGCGCGGAGGTCACGCTCGGCGACGAGGCCATTACGGTCGGCGCACCGCCGAACGGGACGCTGCGAGGAGGATCGTTCAATTTGCGTGATTTCTCCGACACGGCGCAAACGCTGGCGGCGTTGGCTGCATTCGCGGAGGGCACCACGCGCATCGGAGGCATCGGCTTCATCCGTCGCAAGGAAACCGACCGCATCGCCAACACGGCGGCCGAGCTCGCCAAGCGCGGCATTGACGCCGTCGCCGAACCCGACGGCATCACCATCCGCCCGAACCCCTTCGCGCTACGGGCGGGCCTGGTGGACTGTCATGGCGATCACCGCATGGCGATGGCGATGTCGCTCGTCGGTTTGCGGGTGGCCGGGATCGACATCGACGATCCAGATTGCGTCGCCAAGACGTTTCCCGATTTCTTCGATGCGCTCGAGTCGCTGCGCGCTGCGCCGGACTCGCTCCCGGGCCCGACCGAGCCCGCTGGCCCGGTCGTCGCCATCGACGGTCCTGCCGCGTCGGGCAAGTCCAGCGTGGCTCGTACCGTGGCGGCCGAGCTCGGCATGGACTATCTCGACACGGGGGCGATGTACCGGGCGGTGGCGTGGGCAGCCCTGCAAGCGAGCGTCGATCTCGCCGACCAGGCAGCGGTGGCGAAGATCGCACGCACGGCGGACATCGAGATCTCCAGCGTGAATGGCGCCCAGCGGGTCACCGTCGACGGTGACGATGCGACGGCCGCGATCCGCAGCGCAGAGGTGGATCGCAGCGTCAGCGTGGTGGCCGCCAACCCGCAGGTGCGGTGGGTGCTGACCCGACGTCAGCGTGATTGGGCGAACCGCGTGGGCGGGGGAGTGATGGAAGGCCGCGACATCGGCAGCGTGGTGTTCCCCGACGCCGTCTTCAAGGTGTTCCTCACCGCGGCACCCGCGGAGCGGGCCCGCCGCCGATTGGTCCAGCAGGCCGTCTCCGCCGGCAACCCAGTTGGTGCACGGCCGGATGACGAAACGGTCGCCGCGCTGGCAGCGGAGCTGAGCGAGCGGGATCGGCTCGACTCGGGTCGGGCCGACTCGCCATTGCGAGTGGCACCTGGAGCGGTCATTGTCGACACGAGCGAGCTGTCTCAGGATGAGGCCGTGGGGACCATCACCGCGTTGTACCGCTTCGCAACCGAGCCACAGGGCCCCATGATTGCGGGCCTGGAAGAGCGCTGATGAGCGGAACCGACCGACCCGAGACCGATCTGCGCGACGGACCGCTCAACATGGCCGTCTACAAGATCATGAAGTACGCCATCTGGGGCGTTTTCCGGGCGTGGAACCGCATCACCGTCGACGGGCTGGAGAACCTGCCCAAGGGTTCGTGCGTGTGGGTGCCCAACCATCGCAGCTACATCGACACGCCGATCCACGCCGCGATCCCGCACCGGATGCGGGTGATGGGCAAGGACTCGATGTGGAAGTACCGCTTCGCGGGATGGCTGTTCACGACCATCGGCTGTTTCCCGGTGAACCGCGACGCGCCCGATCGCGCAGCGCTGCGGACCGCGCTCGATGCACTGCGCCACGGCGACGACCCGGTCGTGATGTTCGGCGAGGGCGAGCGCAAGGACGGCCCGCGCGTGCTGCCGCTCATGGACGGACCGGTGTACCTGGCAGCGCGGGCACAGGTGCCGATCGTGCCCGTCGGCATCGGCGGCACGGCCGCGGCGATGCCGCGCGGCGCCAAGTTCATGTACCCGCGGCGCATCAAGTTCATCATCGGCGAACCGATGGACCCGCCGCCGCCGGGGCCCAGTGGCCGGGTGTCGCGCCGGGCAGTGAGCGAACTCACCGAGGAGCTGCGCGAGCGCATCCAGGAGCTGTACGACCAGGCTCAGGCCGACGTCGGCACACCCAACGTGCGCTGAGCGATCTGCGTCGGCTCAGTACGCCGTAGCGGCGAGCGCGGCGAGGACGTCGCTCGCGGCTGTCGTGCGGTCGGCGGCGCTCACGCGCGCCGCGGGCGCGACGGCGAGGGTGGCATGCACGGCAGCCTCCATGGCGCCGAGCAGGTCGCGCAACTCCCGCGGCGGGGGGAAGTACTCGTCCTCATCGGTGATGGTCACTTCGGTGGTGCCGTCGTGGGGAGCTAGCTTCGCGATGACCGCCTCGACGAGTTCCTCCGGCGCGGACGCCCCAGCGGTGACGCCCACGGTGCCGAACAGATTGTCGGGCAGCTCGGAGGCGGCGTTCACGCGCAGGACTTGTTCGCAGCCCGATTCCGCGGCCACCTTGGCGAGTGCCATCGTGTTCGAAGAATTGGCCGAGCCGATCACGACGACGGCGTCGCAGCGGGCGGCAATCTCTGCGAGCGCGCTCTGGCGGTTGGTGGTGGCAAAACACAGGTCGGAGCGGCCAGGCATCCACACGTCGCCGAAGCGGTCCTTCGCAGCGTCGGCGACCTCGGACCAGTCGCGATGGCTCAGCGTGGTCTGGGCCAGCACGGCCACGGGCACATCGACGTCGTCGAGCGCATCCACATCGGCAGGTTCGGACACCAGCGAGATCGACTCTGGTGCCACCGCCATCGTGCCAACCGCTTCGTCATGACCCTCGTGGCCGACATAGACCACCCGAAAGCCCTTGCCGGCGCGCACCCGCACCTCGTGGTGCACCTTGGTGACCAGCGGGCACACCGCATCGACCACGTAGCCTCCCCGCTGGCGAGCCTGCGACACCACCTCGGGTGCCGAACCGTGCGCTGACAGCATGAGCGGCCGCCCTGCCGGCACCTGCGCGACGTCGTCGACGAACACCACACCGAGCCGCTCGAACCGGTCGACCACGAGGCGGTTGTGGACGATCTCGTGGTAGCAGTACACCGGCGGCGGGAACGAGCGGACGAGCCAGGCGAGCGCCTTGATGGCCATTTCCACGCCGGCACAGAAGCCCCGTGGCGCAGCTAGCAGCACCCGGTCCACAGCCACCCGCACGACGCTACCGACGCGGCACGTCGGGTTCCTATCCTGAGTGTGTGTCAAGGCCGGTTGTGGTGGCGGTGGAGCCCGGCTCGGCGGCCGAGATCGCCGGGCTGGCCCCCGGCGATGAGGTGATGTCGATCTCCGGCGTCGTGCCCACCGACGTCATCGCCTGGCAGCTGCTGGTGGACGAGGCCGATCCCACCCTCGCGGTGCTGCGCGGCGGGCACGAGATCACCGTCGATGTCGGCAAGGCCGCCGGGGTGCCGCTCGGCGCCGAGGTGCATGCGGCGATCTTCGACCGGGTGCAGACCTGCGACAACCACTGCGAGTTCTGCTTCATCTACCAACTTCCACCCGGGCTGCGCCGCAGCCTCTACTTGAAGGACGACGATTACCGGCTGTCGTTCCTGTACGGGAACTTCACAACGCTCACTCGATTCACCGAGCTGGATCTCGAACGGGTGCTCGACGAGCGCCTGTCGCCGCTGTACGTGTCGATCCACGCCACCGATCCCGTGGTGCGGGCTCGGATGCTGCGCAACCCGCGAGGCGCGACCAGCCTGCGCTGGCTCAGTGCTCTGCTCGACGGAGGCGTCGAGGTCCATGGCCAGGTGGTGGTGTGCCCAGGCGTCAACGACGGGGCCGTGCTGGCCGACACGCTGTTGGGCGTGCTGGATCGCTTTGGGTCACTGGAGACGCTGGCCGTGGTGCCGCTGGGCGTGAGCTCGCACCAGCGGGAGCCGGCGATGCGCCCGCACACCGCCGCCGAAGCTGCAGCGGTTGTCGACCTGTGCGAGGAGTGGCAGCAGCGTTTTTGCGATGTGCTGGGCAGGCGACTGGTGTACGCCGCCGACGAGTACTACCTGCTGGCGGGCCGCCCCTTCCCGCCCGCAGCCACCTATGGCGACTTCCCGATGCACGAGGACGGCATCGGCATGGCGCGGGCGTTCGAGCAGGAATTCATGTCTGCGGGCACAGGCGGATGGAGCGATGCCGGCCGCGAGCCCCCTCCCGAGCCCGCCGCGACCCACCGGGCACCGGCCGCGGGGTTCTTCTCGTGGGTGGACGGGGCTCCCGCCGAGGGCTACCGGGCCGTTCGCGCTCCCGGGCACGGGGCGAATCGCAGCGGGGAGATCGACCCCGGCGGCCTGCCGATGTCGCTGCGCCCGACGCCGGTGACCCTGTCGTCGCGGTCACCGCAGCGGCGAGGCCGCGGCCACCAGGACCGCCCGATCGGCATCCTCACCGGCACCTACGGTGCTGCGGTGCTGGGTCCGCTGGTGGCTGCGTGGCGCAGCGAGACCGAAGCCGCCATCGCAGCTCCATCCCCCGACGTGCGGGTCATCGCCGTTCCCAACGACTTCTTCGGCGGCAACATCGGTGTCACGGGCCTGCTCGCTGGTGCCGACATCGCAGCCAAGCTGGACTCCGAGCCGGCGGGTCACCGTTACCTCGTGGCCGATGTGAGCCTGTCGGGCGGGCGGTTCCTGGACGGCGTTGCGCCCGCGGACCTGCCGCACCCAGTCGAAATCGTCCCGACCAGCGGTGCGGCGCTGCGGCGGCTGCTCGACACCGCAGTCGTGCCCGACCATGGGCGCGCCGGCGCCGAGCCAGCCGCACCCACCGCAGCGGGAGCGCCGCGATGAGCGCAGATCTGCCGGTCGTCGGCATCGTGGGCCGGCCCAATGTGGGCAAGTCCACCCTGTTCAACCGGCTGGTCGGGCGCCGCGAGGCGGTCGTGGCGCCTGAACCGGGCGTGACGAGGGATCGCAAGGCAGCCGGGGCCGCTTGGCGAGGCCACCGGTTCGTGGTGGTGGACACGGGTGGTTGGTCGGCTGCCGGCGACGTGCTCGACGGCAAGGTGTCGCAACAGAGCGAGCGGGCGATGGCCGACGCCGATGTGCTGCTGCTGGTGGTCGACGTGACGGTTGGCATCACCGAGCCCGACGCCCGCATCGCCGCCATGCTGCGGCGCAGCGGCCGACCGACCCTGGTCGTGGCCAACAAGGCGGACAGCGGATCCCGTGACGACGGGCGGTGGGATTTCAATCGCCTGGGACTCGGCGAAGCTTGGGCAACGTCTGCCCTCCACGGCCGCAACGTCGGCGACGTGCTCGATCGCGTGCTGGAACTGCTCGAGCTGGACGAGGCCGACATCTCCAGAAGTCTCCCTGGGAGCGACGAGGTGGGTTCAGATGCTGCCGGCGAGCCCATTGCGGGGGGCGGCGGGAGCGGCGAGGACTCGGTCGGCGGAGACGAGGATCCCGTCGACGAAGAAGCGGACGTGCCCGCAGTGGCCATCGTGGGGCGGCCCAACGTCGGCAAGTCGACGCTGTTCAACCGGCTCATCGGCGATGAACGGTCGGTCACCCACGACCGGCCCGGCACAACCCGCGACACCATCGACACGCTCGTAGAAACCGAAGCGGGCCCGGTCCGATTCGTCGACACCGCGGGCATGCGGCGCAAGGCCCGGGTCGACGCAGATACCGAGTACTACGCCAATCTGCGGGCTCTTCGCGCCATCGACGCCTGCGACGTGTCGCTGCTGGTCATCGACGCCGCCGAAGGCGTGACGGCACAGGATCAGCGTCTCGCCGAGCGCATCGATGCGGCCGGCTGTCCCATCTTGGTGCTGCTCAACAAGTGGGAGACGCTCAACCCAGAGCACCGTGAGGGCGTCTTGGGGGAGCTGGCGCGTCGCCTGCATTTCGTGGGGGAAGCGCCCGTGCTGCGCATCAGCGCACTGACGGGACGGGGAGTGCACCGGCTGGTGCCCGCGATCTCCGCTGCGATGGAGGCATATGAATCGAGGGCGCCGACCGCCAAGGTGAACGAGATTGTCCAGCTCGCGCAGTCCGCGCAGCCGGCGCCCGGCGGAGCCCGAGTGCTGTACGCCACCCAGGCCGCAACGCAACCCCCGACGTTCACGCTGTTTGCGAACCGCGAAATTCCGGCTACCTACCTGCGATATCTCGAGCGGCGCTTGCGGGAGGAGCTGGGCTTGGCGAAGACGCCGCTCAAACTCCGGGTGCGACGTCGATGAGGCCGCTGTCTGGACGACGCGAAGCGGCCCCGGTTGCCCAGCGACAAAATCGCCGGCCGTCGCCCCAGGGCCACGACCATCCGCGCACGCCCCTGGGCAGCGAAGGCGACCCTCCGCAGCCACAGCGCTCGAGCGCGCCCTGGCACTTCTGGCTCGTCGTCGTCATGGCCACCGTGTACCTGGGCTGGCGCGCGGTTGAAGGCGTCGTGTGGCTGATCCAGTGGCTCGCCTGAGCGATCGAGCCAGTATCGTGCCAGCGGTACGGGCTGTGGCGCAGTCTGGTTAGCGCACTGGTCTGGGGGACCAGGGGTCGGAGGTTCAAATCCTCTCAGCCCGACCATTGTGAGGTCCGTGACGCCAAGGAGACGCACCATGACCAGTGCAACGACGGAGCAACGCAAACCCGAGATAACGATCGTCGAAGAGCCGGGGCGGGTCACCGTCGAGGTGGACGGCGTGGTCGTGGCAGATTCGACGTCTGCGGTGGTGCTCACTGAGGGACGCCTGCCGCCGCGCCACTACCTGCCCGTCTCGGACCTGAAGATGGACGTGTTCATCCCCAACGACTCATCGACCCATTGACCGTGGAAGGGCGATGCCAGCTACTGGTCAGTAGCAGTCAACGGTCAGCGCTTTGACGACATCGTGTGGTCATACCCCGATCCGATCCCTGAGATGGCCGAGGTCGCCGGGCTCATGAGTTTTTACGCCGAGCGCGACGAGGTGTCCCAGGTCGTCTCCTGAGCCCCAGCCCGGCCCGGCCCGGCTCAGTTCAGCGTCGCCGCCAGCTCGAGTGCTTCGTCCCACGTGGGATGGCCTACGAGCAGGCGGCGGAATCTCACGAACGGCCTGATCGCGTCGAGCGCCATCACGCCGCTCAGACGGCCGTCTCGCCGGTAACCGGCCAGCAGCGAGCGCTGCGACGGCGCTCCGACCAGCACCTCGACGTCGTCGTCGGCATCGGGGTGGCCCGCGATCTGGATGCGGGCGTCGTACTGGTCGGACCACACGAACGGAACCGAGTGGTAGGGCTGTGCCTCGTCGGGGGCAACGAGGTTGCGGCCCACCGCCATGCCGTGCTCGACGGCGGCCGTCCAGTGCTCGACTCGGATCGGCGCGTCGCCATGCCAGGGGCCGAGCCAGCCGTTGGGCGCCCGTGCCACATCGCCGACGGCGTAAATGCCGGGCGGCCCGCAGCACAGCGTCGCGTCGCAGACCACGCCGTTGTCGATCTGCAGGCCCGAGCCCTCCAGCCACGACGTGTTCGGCACCACCCCGATGCCGACGACCACCAGATCCGCCCCGACACGGCTGCCGTCGGCCATGGCGACCGCTTCGACCCGGTCGGTGCCCAGCACGCCGTCGACCCCGACGCCGAGACGCAGTTCGGCGCCGTTGTCGCCGTGCAGCGCACCCACCCGCGAGCCCATCTCGGCTCCCAGCCCGCGCATGAGCGGGGCCGGGGCCGCTTCGATCACCGTGACCTCGCAGCCGCGAGCCACCGCAGACGCAGCGACTTCCGAGCCGATGAAGCCACCGCCCACGACGGCGACCCGTGCGCCAGCGCGCAGACCTTCCCGGATGGCCATCGAGTCGTCGAGGGTCCGCAGCGTGTGCACGCCAGCGATCCCCTCGGTTCCCCGCAGCGATCGAGCCGCTGCGCCCGTTGCGATGACGAGGCCGTCGAATGGCACCGTCTCGGCGTTCCCGCCCGCCGCCGGGGCGACTGAGATTGTGCGGGCCGCCAGGTCGAGCCCGACGGCGTGTGTGCTCGCCATGACCTCGACATCAAGTTCGTCGTAGGCGCCGTCCGGATCGAGAGCGAGGGAATCGGCGTCCCCCTCGCCGGTGAGGAATTCCTTCGACAGCGGGGGCCGGTCGTAGGGGAGATGGGGCTCAGCACCGATGAGCGTCAGCGGCCCGTCATGACCCGCGGCGCGCACGCTGTGCGCGGCGCGTGCACCCGCCAGGGAGGCGCCGACGATGACGATGCGATTCGGAGAATTCGACACCCGAGCAGTGTGTCATCTCCGAGGCGAATCAAGACTGGCGGTGCGACCTCAGCGCGGGCCGACCGCGCGTCGGCTCTCCGGCGGTGGCCTCGTACGCGTCCAGTTGTCAAGGGATCGGACCAAGGAGCGCAGCACCGATTCAGGCGCGCTATAACTGTTCCTCACACCTATGTAGTTACACGGGTGTGATTCGAGCCGCGGCCGTAGCCTGCGAACACTCGAGACGGCACCGCATTCGGCGGGATGAGAAGGACGAGAACGGCATGAACATCGCACGTCGCACAGCGCATCTCGGTGCCTGTTCATTCCCAGGCGCCCGCAGATGAGCATCACCGACGCATCTGCAGCCGAGGCCCGGAATCAAGCTGATGCCGCCGACACACCAGGCATGCGCGTGCAAAAGCGCGACGGCTCGATGCAGGCCGTCGATGTCAACAAGATCGTGCGCGCTGTCGAGCGCTGCGCAACCGAGTTGGCCGGCGTCGATCCCATGCGCGTCGCGACCCGGACGATCTCGGGCCTCCATGACGGCGCCACCACCACCGAGCTTGACGAGCTGTCGATTCGCACGGCCGCAGCGCTGATCTCAGAGGAGCCGAACTACTCGAAGCTGGCAGGCCGCCTTCTGGCCACCTACATCGACAAGGAAGTCCAGAACCAGAACATTTACTCGTTCAGCCAGTCCATCGATCTCGGCGGCGAGTGCGGGCTCATCCATCCCGACGTGGTGGCATTCGTCGGCACCAACGCCCGCAAGCTGAATGACGCGGTCCTAGCGGAGCGCAACGGCGGGTTCGAGTTCTTCGGGCTGCGCACCGTGTACGACCGGTACCTGCTGCGGCACCCCGAACGCCGCACGGTCATCGAGACGCCCCAGTACTTCTTGCTGCGGGTCGCCTGCGGGCTGTCCCGCACCGCAGAAGAGGCCATCTCGTTCTACGAGCTGATCTCCAGCCTGCGCTACCTGCCGTCGTCGCCCACGCTGTTCAACTCGGGCACTGCGCATCCGCAGATGTCGTCGTGCTACCTGCTCGACAGCCCCGAAGATTCCCTCGAGGGCATCTACGACCGCTACAGCGACATCGCCAAGCTGTCGAAGTTCGCCGGCGGCATCGGCGTGGGCTGGCACCGGGTGCGCTCGCGTGGATCGCTGATCAGCGGCACGAACGGCCTGTCGAACGGCATCGTGCCGTGGCTCAAGACGCTCGACTCGTCCGTGGCGGCGGTGAACCAGGGCGGCCGGCGCAAGGGCGCGGCTTGTGTGTACCTCGAGACCTGGCACGCCGACATCGAGGAGTTCTTGGAGATGAAGGACTCCACCGGCGATCACGCGCGGCGGGCCCACAACCTGAACTTGGCGAACTGGGTGCCCGACGAGTTCATGCGCCGCGTCGAGAACGACTGGCAGTGGTCGCTGTTCGACCCCAAGCGTGTGCCGCACCTCACCGATCTGTACGGCGACGAGTTCACCGATGCCTACCGCGAGGCCGAATCGAGCGGTACCTACGAACGCCAGGTATCGGCCCGCGAGCTGTACAGCCGCATGATGCGCACCCTCGCCCAGACCGGCAACGGCTGGATGACCTTCAAGGACGCCTCGAACGCCAAGTCCAACCAGACCGGCGAGCCCGGCAACGTCATCCACCTGTCGAATCTGTGCACGGAGATCCTCGAGGTCACCAGCGACGCCGAGACTGCCGTGTGCAATCTCGGCTCGGTGAATCTCGCCAAGTTCGTGCGCGACGACCAGAACACTGGCCGCGCAGTCGACTACGAAGCGCTCGGAGAGGTCGTCCGCACGGCGGTGCCCTACCTCGACCGCGTCATCGACATCAACTACTACCCGACGCCCGAGGCCGCCCGGTCGAATGACCGCTGGCGTCCCGTGGGGCTCGGCGTCATGGGCCTGCAGGACGTGTTCTTCCAGCTCAACTTGGCCTTCGACTCGCCCGAGGCGGTCCAGGTCGCTTCCCGGATCGCCGAGGAGATCTACTACTGGGCTCTGTGGTCGAGTTGTGAGCTGGCCCGCAAGCACGGACCGCACGCGGCATTCAGCGAGACCCGTGCCGCGGCGGGAGAGCTCCAGTTCGACCTGTGGGGCGTCGAGCCCGCGGACCCGGCGCGCTGGGCTGAGCTGCGCGAACGGATCGGTCAGCACGGGTTGCGCAACTCGCTGCTCGTGGCCGTCGCACCGACGGCCACCATTGCGTCCATTGCCGGCTGCTACGAGTGCATCGAGCCGCAAGTGTCCAACCTGTTCAAGCGCGAGACGCTGTCTGGCGAATTCATGCAGATCAATCGCTACCTGGTGCGCGAGCTGCAGCAGCGCGGCCTGTGGAGCGAGACCATGGCCAACCAGGTCAAGATGGCCGAAGGCTCCGTGCAGAACATCGCGGAGATCCCCGCCGAGGTGCGCTCGGTGTATCGCACGGCGTGGGAACTGCCCCAACGGTCACTTATCGACATGGCGGCAGCTCGCGGCGCCTTCATCGACCAGAGCCAGTCGCTGAACCTGTTCATGGAAAGCCCCAACATCGGGAAGCTCTCCTCGATGTACATGCACGCGTGGAAGTCGGGCCTGAAAACCACGTATTACCTGCGATCGCGTCCGGCCACCCGCATCAACCAGACCACCACAGACACCGTCTCGCAGCCCGCCACCTCAGCGGCGGCCCTGCCGCAGCGCGATGCGACCGTCGCGGCGATGCCCGACGCAGCCGCCGCGGACGCCGTGGCGTGCTCGCTTGAGAACCCCGAGACCTGCGAAGCCTGCGACTGAGGCGTCGCGACCACCAAGAGGCACACGACCGATAGAGGACCCTCATGGCGCTTGTTCAGCCAGAGCCCGAATTCACCCCGCCGCTGCGCGACCCGAGTCCCGACGGCGCTCCCCGAGACGACCCGGCTTCAGACCCGGCCGCCGGAGGGTTGCGAGGCCGCGGCAACATCTTGGACCCGGGCTTCGAGCTGACGCTGCGGCCCATGCGCTACCCGCAGTTCTTCGACATGTACCGCGATGCCATCCGCAACACCTGGACGGTGGAGGAGATCGACTTCTCCGACGACATCGTCGACCTGAACCGCAAGCTGGCACCGGCTGAGCGACACCTCATCAACCGGCTCGTGGCGTTCTTCGCGACCGGCGATTCGATCGTCGCCAACAACTTGGTGCTGAACCTGTACCAGCACATCAACAGCCCTGAGGCTCGGATGTACCTGAGCCGCCAGCTGTACGAGGAAGCGCTGCACGTGCAGTTCTACCTGACGCTGCTGGACCACTACATCCCCGACATCTCCGAGCGGGCGGCGGCGTTCGCGGCCATCGAGAACATCCCCTCGATCGCTGCCAAGGCCGACTTCTGCTTCCGCTGGATGGACAGCGTGTGGTCGGTCGACCGGCTCACCACCACCGAGCACCGCAAGGCGTTCGTGCTGAACCTGATCTGCTTCGCTGCGTGCATCGAAGGGCTGTTCTTCTTCGCTGCTTTCGCCTACGTGTACTTCCTGCGGTCGAAGGGGCTGCTGAATGGCCTGGCGGCCGGCACCAACTGGGTGTTCCGGGATGAATCGGCGCACATGAACTTCGCCTTCGAAGTCGTTCGCACGATCCGAGCCGAGGAACCCGATTTGTTCGACGAGGATCTGGCCGAGCGGATCCGGCAGATGGTCACCGAAGCGGTCGACGTCGAGACGCAATTCGCGCACGACGTGCTGTCGGGCGGTGTGGCGGGCATGTCGGTGACCGACACCCGGGCGTATCTCGAGTTCGTCGCCGATCAGCGTCTCGCCCAGCTCGGCCTCGCCAAGGAGTACGGCTCGAAGAACCCGTTCTCGTTCATGGAGCTGCAGGACGTGCAGGAGCTCACGAACTTCTTCGAGCGCACAGTCGCCAGCTACCAGGTCGGTATCGAGGGCGACGTCGCCTTCGACGAAGACTTCTGAGCTAGGCGTCCGCAGAGGCGTCGAAGGCTGCGATCAGCTGATCCACCGCGGCGGCGGGCGTCAGCCGGTCCGCATGTACGTGCTGTTCGATTTCTGCCAGCAGATCGCGCACGCTGGCCCCCAGGCGGGCACGCAGGCGTTCGGCCAGCATTGCGCGCATCCAGCGAACCCGTTGGCCGGCTCGGCGTTCACCGAGTTCGCCTGAGGCCGTCATCAGGCGGTGGTGTTCGAGCACGTGGTCCCACAGTTCGGTGAGGCGGTCTCCGGTCAAGCCAGAGCACGTGATCACGGGGGGCGTCCATGTCGGCGAGACCGGCTGGGTCATGTGCAGGGCCAGGCGGTAGTCACGCGCGGCCGCATCGGCACGCTCGGTGTTGTCGCCGTCGGCCTTGTTCACCGCGATCAGATCGGCGATCTCCAAGATGCCCTTCTTGATTCCCTGCAGGTCGTCACCGGCGCCCGCCAGCATCAGCACGATGAAGAAATCCACCATGTCGGCAACAGCAATCTCAGACTGACCGACACCCACCGTCTCCACCAGCACCACGTCGAATCCGGCGGCTTCGAGCACCAGGATCGTCTCGCGGGTGACGCGCGTGACGCCGCCGAGCTGGCCTGAAGCGGGTGATGGCCGCACGAATGCAGCTGGATCGTTCGCAAGCGACGTCATGCGGGTCTTGTCGCCGAGGATCGAGCCTCCCCATACCGCCGAGGTGGGATCGACGGCGAGCACCGCCACGCGGTGGCCCTGTCCCGTGAGCGCTGTGCCGAGCGACTCGATGAGCGTGCTCTTGCCCACGCCGGGCACGCCGGTGATCCCCACCCGATGCGCGCCGCCGCTGTAGGGCAGCAACTCGCCCAGCAGTTGCTGTGCCGGCTCGAAGTCTTCCTGGCGCTGTGACTCCACCAGAGTGATTGCCCGGCCGATGGCGGCCCGATCACATGCGCGCACGCCAGTGGCGAGTTCTGCAGTGTCGGCGTGCGGGGCGTGGTCGGCCACTGAGTGCAACGTACTGGCACCCGGGGCGCTGAGGCAGAATGGGCGTGTGGGTTTGCTGAAACGACTGCGCACGGGGGATCGCACACATCCCGCTTACGAATTCCTCGGCGAGGGCGACCATGTGCATTCGCTGGTGCCTGCGCAAGGGGGCTTGCACCCGTTCTCGCTGCTCGTCATCGGAGTGGGGGCGCTCGCGGGCATCGTGCTCACCGTCGATCTGCCGTGGGTGCAGATCAGCTTGATTTCCACGACGGTGTTCGCGACTGCCGCGGTGCTGACGATGTCGCGCTACCGGCTCTTAGCCCTCACTGATGCAGACGTCGTTGTCATGCGTACCCGCGCCCTGAGGCCGGCCAAGCCGGTAGAGCTGCTCAGCCGGATCGAGCGCGTCGAGCCGTTCGACATCCGCGGCTCGGCGTGGGGGCAGATCTTCGTGGGCACCGAGAAGCTCTGGGTGCACCGCCGCTATCACAAGCACCTCGATGAGGCCGATGCGCTGCTCGTCGCAGCGCCGCGCAGCATGCGAGCCGCCTCGAGCACTGCGTACCGCGCCGCTCGAGCCAAGAAGAAGGTGCGCAACGTGGGAGGCCGCCACCGCTGAGCCAGCAGCGGCGGGGGCCGGCTAGCCAGTGCCCTCGAGCAGGTCCAGCATCTGCGCCGCGGCCTCGGCGATGACCGTGCCCGGCGGGTAGATCGCGGCTGCGCCGGCCGCTCGGAGCGCATCGAAGTCTTGAGGCGGGATGACGCCGCCGACCACGACGAGGATGTCCGGCCGGCCCAGCTCGGCGAGCGCATCGGACAGCTCGGGCACCAGCGTGAGATGCCCCGCCGTCAGCGACGAGGCCCCGACGACGTGGACGTCGTTCTCGACGGCTTGGCGCGCGGTCTCCGCAGGCGTGCTGAACAGCGGGCCGATGTCGACGTCGAAGCCGAGGTCGGCATACGCGGTGGCGACGACTTTCTGGCCCCGGTCGTGCCCGTCCTGGCCCATCTTCGCAATGAGAATGCGCGGCCGCCGCCCGGTTCGCTCGCCGAATGCCGCTGCTCGCTCCCGGACCGCGGCCACGGCTGCCGCCGCAGACATGCGTGAGCCTGCAGGACCGTCACTTGCTGAGCCTGAACCCGCCGCACCGTCAGGGTGCCTGCCAGTTCCGTGGCCGTCGCCGCTGCCGTTCGTGTTGGCCCGTGTCACTTCGCTGCCGTACACCCCGCTGATGGTCCGAATCTGTGCAGTGTGCCGCCCGAACGCCTTTTCCATCGCGTCGCTGATCTCGCCGACCGTGGCGCCGTGACGTGCAGCGTCCACCGATGCGGCCAGCAGGTTGCCGTTGCCGCTGCTCGCCACCTCGGTCAGGCCGGCCAGCGCACGCCGTACCGCGTCGGCGTCGCGTTCGGCTCGCAGGCGTTCCAGCTTGGCGAGCTGTGCGTTGCGCACCCCGGCGTTGTCCACCCGCAGCAGGTCGACCGCAGCATCCAGACTCGACCGGTAGCGGTTCACGCCCACCACGGTCTGCTGCCCGGAGTCGATGCGGGCCTGGGTGCGTGCAGCGGCTTCCTCGATGCGCATCTTGGGAATGCCGGCCTCGATGGCGCGGGCCATGCCGCCGAGCTCTTCCACTTCGGCGATGTGAGCGGCCGCGCGCCGCGCCAGCTCTGCGGTGAGACGCTCCACGTAGTAGCTGCCGCCCCACGGGTCGATGACCCGGGTGGAGCCGGCTTCGTGCTGGAGGAACAGCTGGGTGTTGCGGGCGATGCGGGCGCTGAAGTCGCTCGGCAGCGCCAGCGCTTCGTCGAACGCATTGGTGTGCAGGCTCTGGGTGTGGCCGTCGACGGCAGCCATCGCCTCGATGCACGTGCGCACCACGTTGTTGTAAGGGTCTTGGGCGGTGAGCGACCAGCCCGAGGTCTGGCAATGGGTGCGCAGCGAGGTCGACCGCGGGTTGGAGGGCTCGAACGCTGCGACCAGCTTGGCCCACAGCAGCCGGGCGGCCCGCAGCTTGGCGACCTCCATGAAGAAATCCATGCCGATGCCCCAGAAGAAGCTGAGGCGCGGCGCGAAGTCGTCGATGCCCATGCCGGCGCCGATGCCGCAGCGCAGGTACTCCAACCCGTCCGCCAACGTATAGCCGAGCTCGAGGTCGGCTGTCGCCCCGGCTTCACCCATGTGGTAGCCCGAGATCGAGATCGAGTTGTAGCGAGGCATCTCTTTGGATGTGAACTCGAAGATGTCGCTGATGATCCGCATGGAGGGCTGGGGCGGGTAGATGTAGGTGTTGCGGACCATGAACTCCTTGAGGATGTCGTTCTGAATGGTCCCGGTGAGCTGGGCTGCAGGGACGCCCTGTTCCTCTGCGGCGACGATGTAGAGCGCGAGCACCGGCAGCACGGCGCCGTTCATCGTCATCGACACGCTCATGGCATCGAGCGGGATCTCGTCGAACAGGGTGCGCATGTCCAGGATCGAGTCGATGGCCACGCCGGCCATGCCGACATCGGATGCCACCCTGGGGTGGTCGGAGTCGTAGCCCCGGTGGGTCGCTAGGTCGAACGCCACCGACAGCCCTCGCTGGCCGGCTGCCAAGTTGCGCCTGTAGAAGGCGTTGGAGTCCTCGGCGGTGGAGAAGCCCGCGTACTGGCGGATCGTCCACGGCTGGTTCGTGTACATCGTGGGGTACGGACCGCGCAGGTACGGCGCAAAGCCGGGATAGCCGTCGAGATAGGTGCGCCCCGCAGCGCCGTCCCCGCCGGCGTCCGGGTCGCCGCCGTACAGATCGGCGATGTCCGCAGCGACGTACAGCGGTGCCACGTCGATGCCTTCGGGGGTGGCCGCCGGAGCGGGGGAGCGGCCGCTGAGGGAGGTGAATCGCTCAGCCCATGCCGCCCGCAGTGCACGCGTGTCCGATGAGGGGCGTTCTGCCGACTCCGTTTCGTCGAGCTCCAAGTTCGAGAAGTCAGTCACCACGCTCATGACGCTGCCGTTCCTCGTTCATAGGGTGCCGCCCAGCGGTGGATGCCCAGCCCGCCGTCGAGTCTGCCTGCCGCGCCGCCAGTCACCTGATTGCGTGGTTCCCCGCCGCCGCGGCTTTGCTCCTCGCTCGTTCGAGCGGCTGCCATGTCGCTCGGTTCGGCCTCGGGGCTCAGGAATTTGGTGACGCCCACGAGCACTTGGTCGCCTGCGTCGATGTGCTCATGGCGTCGGGCGCGTTCGGCGGCGATCGATGCTTCTATCTCGCCGCTGCTCATCGCCGTGCAGATGCCGCCGGCAGCTTCGATCTGGCGGAACCGCTCCCAGGCGGCGTGCGCCGTCTTGCGGGTGAGGTCTTCGAGGTACCAGCTGCCTCCGGCGGGGTCGATGACCGACCCGATACGGCTCTCGTGGCGGAGGATCAACTGCGTGTTGGCGGCGACGCGCCAGCCCAGGCCGCTCGACGCCGGTCCGGCGGTGACTGCATCGAACGGGCGAACTGTGATGGCGTCGACTCCGCCGTTCGCAGCGCCGAAGGTGGCCGTCGTGGCGCGCAGCATGTTCACCCACGGGTCGAGGGCGCTCAGCATCGCCGTCGAGGTGACGGCGTGGAGGCGCATCGGCAACCCCTCGCCGGCGGTGCCGTCGACGCCGCATGTGCTCAGGATCCGCGTCCAGCACATCCGCAGCGCCCGGCACTTGGCCGTCACCCCGAACGGGTCGGGTCCCGCCGACAGCGTGAAGCCCAGCAGGCGTGCGCCCTCGCTGGGGGTGAGCCCCGGACCGTCGGGGCTGTCGCAGATGGCGCGCAGCCATACCACACCGGTTGCCAGCATCGCGGCCAGCTCGGTGGCATCCGATGCGCCGGCGTCGGCGAAGACCGAGCCGTCAGCTTCGAGCGGCACGGCCAGCGGCGAGCGCTGGGCGATCTCGGCGCCGCTGCGGGCTGCAGCGCACATCGCGGATACGAGTTCGGTGCTGTCGCGGGCTTCGGTCCTCGACCATCCGCTCGCAGCAGCCGCGATCGGGTCGAGACCCAACCATGACCTCACGCGTTCAGCGTCGACGCTGTGCCGTTCAAGCACGTCCGCCAGCGCGGCCGCGTGCGCAGGCGAGGTACCCGACTGCAGGTGGATCGTCACGCCAGCGCGGGTGGCATCGCCGATTCCAGCTGAGAGCGCGGCGCGGTCGCTTTCAGCGTTCCAGCCGCGGGCAACGGTGACGGCATCTACGCCCGATGTGGTGTCGATAGCGATGGCGTCGGGCGTGCCCGGCAGCGTGACGTCGTGGGCCTGACGCACTTCCCAGCCGCCCGAACCGCTGGTCGCAGCAGCGCCGCGTGCAAAAGGAGAGGCGCCGGGCAAACCCGCCGGGTCGCCGTCGGTGCTGTGGCGATGCGGCGAGTAGAGGGGTGCGGTCTCGATGCCCCCCAGCAGAGTCCTGCGCAGCGACGACAGCGGCGCCCCGCGCAGTGCACCCTCGGCGGCGGCTTCCCAGTCGTCTGCGCCGGCTCTCTCAAAAGTGGACTCGCCAAGCGCAATACTGGTGCTACGGTGCCCATAGTCACTCTGGGTCCGACTTACACTTGAGGACCGGCTTGCCATCGGGTGGCATCGTACCAACAACTGTCACCTGTGAATTGGGGAGAATCGGAATGTCAAGACGGTGATGCGTTGCTGCTCGAAGTGGACCATGGTCCCAGTTTTGCGTATCCCATCGTGGCCGACCCGCGGTGGAGGTGGGGGATTGTCACGGGAACTATCTACTTCAATAAGTCGGAAACGAGTCAGATGGCCGCAGGAACGATTTCCTCGGCACTGCTGCTTGCGAGTTTGCCTTCCGGTGCGAGCCAAATTCTTGCTGCATATGTAGCCGAACTTGGAATCTGGGCTGTCACTGCCGAAAACCTCGGCAAGTGCCTTAAGATCAAGATCGGTGCGACATGGAGCTGGAAATCACTGTGGCGTCCGGCGGTTAGCTACGGGCACTACACGCGAGAAGGATATATCATCTGTCACTAGGTTGCAGTGATAGATTGCGCTATTCACCGGCTAGGTTCAAGGCTATATATGGAGGCGGCCTAGGACAATGTCTATAAGATCGCGTGGCTCTAGTGCCGTTGCATCTGGCGAAAATTCTGCCGAAAGGATCGGGCGTGCTGTTAACGTAATTGTCGTTGCAGGAAGCGTGATCGCGACAGGTCTTGAAAGGCCGTCGACTGTTGAATCTATTTTGTCATTGTTCGGGGCGGTTCTCGGAGGGGCACTGCTGGGAGCTTTTGCAGAGTTTCTATGCCGTGGTGAATCGATCTCGGCGTCTATCTTATTGGTGATATCGAGTGCGCTGCGTCCCATTCGAGGTGTCCGGTGTGCTGGGACCATCGTGCGTAAGTTTGAAGGTGATAAGCAATAGTGTTCGTGAGGCACCAGCAAGCTGAGGAGAAATGCAAGTTCCGCCGGATGGGCGAGTCTCAGGTTTGTAAGACTGCGCTTGGCAACCAGAGATTAATCGACTCATTCAGCTCGTTGCTGGAAACGCATGAGAACATCTGGGCACCGTTCCATGCCGTTCTCGTTGCTCGAATCTCACTTGATAAAGTGAAATTGTCCGGTGCGATTTTGGACGATGAATTTCTGCAGCCAGGCGAGCCGGTGCCGGCCGGCTGGGGTCGTGCATGTGTCGGGGTCGATGTGTTCGAGGCGGCGTAGCCGACTCTCGATCTTGCCGTTCGTGGTGAGCTGGTCGCGTATCTCGGTGGGCAGCTTGGAGATCTGGTCCCCGACGTGGTGGAGCATCAAAGTGCGAGCAGCCACAAGGGTTCTGCGGTGTTCGAGCACCGCCTCGATCTCCGCGACGGTAGGGTCGTAGGCCTCCAGAGCCTGCACCGGCCCCAGCGTCGGCTCGGCCAGCAGCGCTCTCGCTGAGGCGACGGCGTCGACGGCGTCGGTCTTGTCCAGCCGCCGCGAGCGGCGTTGCGCCGCTGAGCGCGAAGCGGGGACCTCGCGGGCGTCGAACCCGGCTGCTGCGAGCGCGATCGCGACGTGAGCGCCCCACTTGGCCGATCCCTCCACGCCGACCTGGCGGACGTCGTAGGCGTTGACGCCGCTCGCTGAATTTCCTCAGGGTTGTTCAGTGAAATTCCCCACCCTGGTGGGGGTGTGATTTTAGGCGTTGCCTCCTTGGGTGAGTTTGCGGGCTCGTGCTCGGTGGGCGCGCATGCGGTAGCTGTCGCCGGTGATGTTGATCACGACGCTGCGGTGCAGGAGCCGGTCGAGCATGGCGGCGGCGATGGTGGTGTCGTCGAAGATGTCTCCCCAGGAGGCGACGCCTCGGTTGGTGGTCAAGATGATGGGGCCGTGGAGGTAGCGCTGGGAGATGACTTGGAACAGGGCGTTGGCGTCCTCGGCGGGCATGGGCAGGTAGCCGAGCTCGTCGATGATGAGCACGGTGGGGCCTTTGAAGAATCGCATGGTGTTGGCCCAGCGGCCCTCGACTGCGGCTTTGCGGCAGCGGGCGGCGAGATCGGCTGCGGTGGTGTAGTAGGTGCGCAGACCGGCGTCGACGGCGGCGTGGCCGAGGGCGATGGCGAGCATGGTCTTGCCGACTCCGGGCGGGCCGATGAACAGCACGTTGGTGGCGTCGTCGGCGTAGCGGCATGTGGCGAGGTCCCGCAGGAGTGCTTCGTCGACTGAGGGCTGGGCGGTGAAGTCGAAGTCGGAGATCCGCCAAGGGGCGGGGAAGTTCGCGAACCTCAGCCGGCCGGCGTGACGCCGGGCCTCGGTGGCGTCGACTTCGACGCTGAGGAGCCGGTGGAGGAACTCGGTGTGGGACAGCTTGGTCTTGGCTGCGGCGTCCAGCTCGCTGGGCAGGGCCTCGGCGACGGCGCCGAGCTTGAGGTAGGCGAGATGGCTGCGGACCTGCTGATAGAGGGTGCCGGGGTTGGTCATCGCAGGTCTCCTTCGGTGAGGCGCCGATAGATGTCCAGGTCGACGACGGGGTCAGCTGCTGCGTCGCCGATCAGCGCTGCGGCCAGGGTGAGGGCGGCGTCGGTAGGCGGACGGTTCGTCTTGGGCTTGCAGGGCCGATCGCTGGTGAAGGCTCCCAGGACAACGTTCTCGAGCGCTGCGGTGTGCTCGGCCAGCCGGACGGTCTGGTGGGCGCCGCGTGGAGCGAGCCGGTGCTCGCAGACCTTGGGGCCGCCGGCGTGGAACGATGCATTGGCCTCTCCGAGCCGCCAGCGAATCTCGACGCTGCCGCCGACCAGGCCCGGCGGCACCGAGTACCGGTTTCCCCACAACGACACGAGCGCGTTCGCCGCCACGGTGCGAACCTCGACCACCTCGGCCGGGAACGGGACCGGCGGCAGGCCCAGCAGCGGCTCGGCCTCGGCCAGCTCCCCGACCGTGGACCCGCCCCGGACCCGAGCGTCAGCGCCGACGACGCACCAGCGGTCCAGAGCCGCCTGCGCCTCCGCAGGCGAGCCGACCCGGGCGGTCCGCCACCAGCGCTGGGTCAGATAGTGGATCGCCTTTTCCACCACCCCCTTGCGGTTGGGGTGTCGGGGCGGGCACGGGTCCACGCCGACCCCGTAGTGCTTGGCGACCGGGGCGAAGCTCCGTTGGATCTTGCCGGTCCCGGGGTTGATCACCGTGGCCATCCGATCGACCCGCCAACGGCGCGCAGTGCCCCCCAGGCGACGCAGCACCTCGTCGATCCCCACCACCAGATGGGCTCCGCCGTCGCTGCCCGAGAACCAGCCCCGGAACTTCCCCGAGCACGACAGGACACCCACCAACACATAGGCCTTGTCCCCCCACGGGGTGTCATCGAGCTCGAGCCAGTCCCACTGGATCTCCTCGCCCGGCGGATGCTCGATATCGACGTGCGCCCGCCCCGCACTCGACGCGCACCGCTCACAGTGCGGGCGCAGGCCCCGCTCGCGCACCTTGCGGGTGAACGTCTGATAGCTCCGGCCGAACCCCAGCGCCACCACCTCGTCGAACAACGTCGTCGCCCACACGTGCGGGTCGTCACCAAACCGCTGCCGAACATAAGGCTCATACCGGTCGAAGCTGTCCGGCACAGCACTCGCCCGCACGCCGGCCACGCGTTCTCCGCTCAGGTAGGCCCGGACCGTCTTGCGGTCCCGCCCCGTATGTCGGGCAATGGCCGAAATCGACCAGCCCCGCTTCCTCAATGATGTGATCTCCACGTCTTCCTCTGGTGTCAGCATTGCGGCGGAGCCCCTTCTTGTCGCCGGCACGGTCTTCCAACCGCCAGCGTGAGAGGGGGCTCCACCCCAATTGGTGGACCCTCACAGATGAGGAAAATCAGCGAGCAACTCTGAGGAGATCTCCATGAGCGTGGTCAGCGTCGAGCAGGTCGATCGCGGCGCCGTAGCCGGCCGCTGTGTTGTCGAAGGTCTCATGAGTGATCTCGACGCCGTGGCGGTCGACGATCCCCACGGTGAAGGTGTCCTGGTGGGGGGTCGATTCCCCCGACTGGCGGTGTCATGCTGTGCTCCTGGCCGAAGTGATGTTCCGGTGGGTCCGGGATCGGCAGGGGCGCTTGGTCACAACCGAGTCGAGACATCGAAGGGTCCACTTGGGCCGGGTTCGGGCTCGGGAGGATGCGTTCGGTGTCTCGATGGACTGGTCTGACTGGAGTCGAGACTGGCCTGGTGCCTCGTGACTGATCCGTCG
>Ga0209543_1000881_pt1 | contig 32805 bp, 33 predicted proteins | sample MesohylFT_FD_187296 | JGI IMG/M metagenome (GOLD analysis project Ga0209543, IMG submission 187296) | Host-associated microbial community of the marine sponge Aplysina aerophoba from Gulf of Piran - sponge mesohyl, lysed by freeze-thaw... | ecosystem: Host-associated > Porifera > Sponge >...
TTGAGCAGAATAACTGCCTGATGCGACACTGGTTCGGCAGGTTCAAACGCAAGTCTATTATTGTTTCAAAAAGCGTGGAAATGGTAGACCTAACGATTGCTTTGTTTGCGCGGTTCCGTGTCAATGCAGACGTGTTTGACATTTTAAATCTCGGCGGCGGACAACCAATATCATTAGTTAGTTAACACCCTCTTAATTAGTATACAATAATCAAATAATAGTCGCAATTCTCAACGTCACAATTCTCCGAAATTGTCCCTGATGTGTTAGCCAATTCCCAAGATTCTGCGGATTTATAAATATTAAGTGAGACCTGTCTGTATAGGTGTTCAGGGCGAATTCGGTTCGTTTAGAATTACGGAAGATTACCGAAGATTAGCCAAGCTGTGAAACGTGGACATCGTAAGAAGCGGATCGAGCGTTAGCAGTGCCTGTGTCATAAGGGTCGACTCCCGATGAAAGGGTCAACTTCCGCATCGCGGACAAGATATGTCATCAGACGCTACGAACCCACATCCCGACTTGATTTTTCTGCGACTCACCTTGTTATGTCACTTTCGCTAATTTGGAGGTCACTTTCGCAGGTCACTTTCGCAGGTCACTTTGTCTTGTTGAAATTGCACTGCGGTTTCATGTAAAATTAGCATGTATATGTTGACAAAAAAGGAGTATTTAAAGTGAATATTCAAATGAATGCTGTTACCTGGAATTTTTTATCTCTATTAAGAGTATTTGCTCAAAGTCGGTTCATAAATATAGGTGATCGTCAGAACGATCTCCAACGGATGAGTTTTGTAGGTAATGAAAAGTATCCTAAGCCGTTGTCAGATAAGTTTATTTTAGATATTCAACATGCGTTAGATATTCAACATGCGTTAGATATTCAACATGCGTTAGAGAATCATACTACTATACATGATTATCTTCGCCTAATGTTTGATGATGGTAAATACTTGGAAAAGGCAGATCAACTTAATTGGGAATTAAAGCGTACACCGGTTGTCTTTGAATACCATGAACCTGTTAATTGTAGGTCGGGGGTGCGTGAAGTAGGTAATCCAGTATTTGACCATTTTACAATAACAATAGAAGCATCAGACATGCCACTGAACGCACTACCATACGGCATAAAGACCTTAGCTGAAGTGTCGCACGGTTTCGTTGTTTGCTTTTTTGAATCATCACACCTTTTTGATTCTAATTTGCCTGTTCTGGATATTTCCTTCCCAATAGATCGTGATATAGTGCAGGCTCTACACAAAATATCTGAATTTGAAAATTTAGAAGAAGATGATACGACCCCTTCACGACAACGCCCACAAAAACCAGTTGAAAACAACACGCAACGACAGCAGCAGATGACAACCAAAGAAAAAGTGTATAACTTCATTGCCCAAAATTCGCCTGTGACTATCAAGACTCTCTTGGAACAAGAGTTTTGCGGGAAAAGGCATTTACATCGTATTTTACAATCGCTTATTAAAGAAAAGAAAATCACAAATCCCAAACACGGTATCTATAAAATTACGAATTATTAGAAAACATAAAAAACAAAAGTCAATCTATATGCATAGGGAATACGGATAGCATTTCGGCTTGGGATCTTTTATGCATTTCTTTAGATGAGGTTTAATATAATGATATAATGATTAAAATCCTTCCGCGAAACCTGTTTAGAAATACTATTGTATCTAATAAATATTTGAGCCTTAATCTTGATAGTGAACCATCTCTAAATATCCGATCTGTTGCCCATATCCCTGTGTATATCTGATATTCTTATTTCTCTGGGGAAACATAGAAGGCGACCTTAAAACGAGCGTTCTGACGCAATCTGAGACGGTTTCAAAATGTTCACGTAACTTTCCGTTTTTTCTTTGTTGTCTTATCGTGGCGTGCGACTGTAGAATAACTCAGATCAAGCAGGTGTGCGACTTCATCTCTTGATTTTTCACGGAGTAGTTTATTCATCTTTTCTATTGTTTCTATGGGTGTTCGTGTTCCCAGTTTACCCGCGCGTGCACTATTCCGTTGTTGTTTTGCCTCACTAAACTTAATTCCGTATGTAAGAGCGACAACTTTTATCAGGATACGGTTTATGTATCCCTGTGAGATACCGGTCGCTTTGCTAATTTGGTCGTTGGTCATAGTTTTCCACGCATCTTGTGGGGTGTCGGGATGTATAAGCCAGTCTTGTAATTTCTGTTGTTGTTTAGACAATTTCTTTTCCATAATACATCTTCCTTGTTTATATAGAAATGATCAGGACGGCTATGCTTCCGTTCCATCAGTTTCTTGTCCTTTCTGTGTGTCCATATCGGCAATGAACCTTTGAACCGACTGGATAAGTTGTGTGACTTTGTCTACGACTTTAGCATTTTCAAGGATAGCATCTGCGGCAACCTCTAAAGTCTGTGTGTCTCCTGATGCCTTAATTTTGTTGAATCCTTTTGTGATATACTCGGTATCTTCTATGATACTTTCAAATCGGTTATGTATAATCTCAATGAGTTTCGGTGCCACCGATAGCCTTTGTTTCCATTATCGCCTGTTTCCCGTATTTGTTGATATACTTCAACTTACTGGGTCTTTTATACTTGAGATCGTAAATCTCACTATCATTATTTATAGTGAGATCTCTAACGATTTCACCGACAAGTTGACCGGTATTCCTCAACAATATCTTCATTGAGTTGTGGGAGCGTATTGATACTGTGGTCAATGACAACCGCAGTGAGTGGGTGTTCCTCATAAGTATTATTCCAATGTATTATTCCAATTCTTTCTCATTGCCATCTCCATTCGTTATAGATATAGCCTCACTGGCAGCTCTGACTTTTTCATAATCTACCCCTAAGTAGGCTTGCGTGGTAGCGATATTCTGATGTCCGAGCATCTCCTTAATACTAAAGATGTCGTTCATCTGTGAATAAAGTCGCTGCGCATAACTTTTCCGCAAAGAGTGTGTTGCGAGGTTGCCGTTGAGAGCTGCCTGTTGACACACACGTTTGAAAATCTTATGTGCCTGTTGCCGTGTAATCGGCACGATCCCCTTCACTCTGTTCCGAGAAGGGAATAGTGGGCGTTTATCATCTAAACATCCATATTGCTGTGTGTGCCACGCTATTATCTCAGTGATTGCTTTCGTGCCGTCTCTGTTCACAGGAACACTGCGGGCGTGTTCTTTACCTTTAACGATGGACTTACGATAGTGTAAGTCGGTGACAGGTCTGCCGTTCTGGTAGACATCCCCGATTGTTAGGTTCAGTAGTTCACTGATACGTCCGCCAGTAGAGACACCTATCATGAACAAGCATCGGTTTCGGGTTGCATAAGTGCCATCAAATGTGTCGGCAACGATTGCGACTTCAGATGCTGTTAGCGGTCTTGTACCTTTCATAACAACTCCTTTGTAAATAAATCAGGAGCGAGTTACACTGCCCCTGTCCTACTTTAGTTTTCATCATCAGAACTGTCTATATCATAAAGAATAGATTCAACTTCCATTGAGTCTCCATTACCGAGTGATTCTGTGCATCCTCATTACATCCCACATCATATCGCATAGTCCAACGCCTTCAAATTATCTATCGTGGTGTCTTGCTCAAAATGTAGCCGAATATAATCCAGAACAATAATGGGCAAGCAGAACAAACGAATAAAACGAGAAATATATCTAACATATCTGATTGTTTCCTGTCTGTATCCTGAATACCTGTCTGTATCCTGAATACCTGTCTGTATCCTGAATACCTGTCTGTATCCTCGTTCAAAATCTTCTTCCAAAAGGTTGATTGTCGGTTGTGTCCATCCGCAGAACCGACATGTAAAATAATGACATGATTTTCCCTATGTGGTATAATATCACTTTCATTAGTTGTAATTCCTTTATAGGAAAGAGATGAAGCGGTGTTAGAACACCGCTTTTTCTGTGAACACCGATTGCCACAGAAATACGGAAGGGGAGACTTTCACTCCCCTGTAGGTTTAGCCCTATCCCGTTGTATTGATTTACAGTCCTTGCATAACGACTTGAGGGAAGTTTATCGCTTTCTGAACCTGTTCTGGTGTTCCCTGTAAGTATCTCGCAAGCCGTTGCATCTTACGCATCGCTTTGTTGAATGTCATACCAACCCGTCCTTCGCTCAGGTTGATAACCTTGCCAATCTCAGCATTGGTCATTTCTTTCGGGATACTACTCCGTCTCTCAACAATAAACCGCTCGCGCTTAGACAAGTGAGATAAGAAGTAGTCTAAATCTACTTGTATATTCACTCGCTCATACCCCATTTCAGAAGTTGTATCGGGGATTAAGTCAAGATAAGAGGTTTCTGTATCAGTTTCCGTGTCAAGCGATAACAAGTCATCAATGAACTGTTCTGCACGTTGTAACCGCTTGACCTCATCTATGCTAAAACCTGTCATCTTGGATAATGCCTTAATCGTTACACACCCTTTGTCAACAAAGAGCCGAACCTCTGCTTGACGCAGTTTTCTAACACGACTCCGTTTCACCTCTGGAACGTTTATCGTCCTTTTCTGGAACTGCGACCGCAGTATTGCTTTACTCACTTTGAACTTGGCATAAGTAGAAAGTCTACACGGATGATTGACCTTACAGGTATCAATCGCTTTCAGAAACCCGATAACCGCATCACCGATAAAATCTTCTGCCAGCATATCTCTCGGTTTGAAACTGAAACACATTTTTATGAGAAATGGCATGTAGCATTCTACAAGCCGATCGCGTGCATATTGACTGCCCTGTTTCGCTTGGATTATCAACTGGTTCTCTTCATCCCGTTCTAAACGAGGATAATCTGCTCTCAAATTGATAGACACTTTTTACTCCATCAGCATATTCATTGCCAGAATACTAACAATCGGTTATACTGTAACCTGTCTTTAAGATATTGTGGGAGAGTGTAATCTCCCACTTTCCTACCAACCTATTCAGTAGGAAATACGCAGTCAAGGAATTGAACCTTGAATCACACCGCTGTGCTGCGTCTGGAGTAATGTTCTAACCTTCCATTTCATAAGCCATTCATGGTTAGCAAATGCTCAAGAATCTCTGAATTTCCAAATATTGTGTGAGACCTACTTGTATCCGTGTTCAGAATTGCTTGTTTCACCATCTCTTGAGCATTGTTCAAGCCCGAATCAGCGTCAACTATGCTTCTGTAATACTGACCGACCTTGCTTTATTCAGTTGTAGTTGTTGTCTGTGCTTGATTCACCTCTGATTTTATTCTCTGATGGCATTGTAGCATATAACCAAGTATTTTGTCAAGTTATTTCTTAAGTTATTCCATTTATTGAGTTTGAAGTTGACAAAAGATGTATTACGTCAACCTCAAAAAAATACACATCTTCAAAAAAAATACATCAATCCATCAAAAATCTCACCAAACTCAACAATTCAAGACTTTCACCCGAAATCAACCAAATTCAATGCACAATACCTCACACCAGCAGAAATCCAAAATCAACAACGGGGTATGCACCCAAGACCGAATACAAACCGATACACGCTCGAAAAAATCACACTAACCCAGCCACCGAGAAATTTACAAAAAAAAAATTTTGCAAAAATATATAAAAATAAAAAAATCGGATATGTTAATGATGTCTATACACGCAGCAATGGCGAAAGAAAACGTGATATTTGAAGGGATTGTTGAGGCAGATAAAACTTATATCGTTGGTAAGAAACGTAAAGATTATGACCGAGAAGATATTAAACTATATCAGATCAGTACAAAGGTTACAATGAGGCAGGAAAGGCAGGAAAAAAGCACGAAACTCTGAATTGTTCAGTGAGGTGGTAAGAAGGTGTTACGCATACCAATACTATCAAAGGATTCTGGTCATTTGTCAAAAGCACTTAGTATGGATCACATCACTACTATTCAACAGGATACACGCCTCTGTATCTCAAAGAGATGTAAGCATGGTTTATTGTTCTCTAATGTAATGTAATATTTCTGTAATATCTGTTTCAAGTCCTGAGAAACATGCCTTGAATATGCTATCAAAATACAATGTAGCTTCCATATATATATCCAAAAAACCATCAAGATCAGAATATGTAAATATTTCACTGGTGCTTTGTGTTTTAAATACTCTGCGTAAGACAACTCCAAGAACACCTCCCATTTTCAAACCACCATGCTCATTTTCGCCCCATATATACTCAGGATTTTCTATACCCTGACGGATGTCTTCTGAAATTGACCTTAAATATGAATTCCACATCCCTCCAAAAGCATTATCAGATATTTGCACAGAATTTTTTAATGCTTTCAATGATTCAACCATATATGAATTTCGTAGTAATTCTGCGATTTGATTATGACTATATTCAGTATTTTCAATAAGATACCTAAATAAAAATACCTGTCCCTGACCAGAATACAGCGTAAATCCAATAACTCTTAGACCAAGTAAAATTTTTAAATTATTTTCTGGTGTAAATTCCAGTTTATCAATGTATCTACGAGCTTCATCAGAATTAAAATGACCCGTTGCCAAATCTACAAATACTTTTGATACTATACTAAGCGTTATTTTAGACATGATGTCTCCTTTGAGGTTAGAGGACAGAGCCCATCGTTGTTAAGTCAAACTAATTACTTGTTGGGGGTTTATACTTTTCGTGTGGGTCAGGGTTCGTTTTTCGTTGTGGATCGTACTTGATTTTGTTCGATTTTGAAAGTTCGTCAATGATCAGTTGATGTATTTTGTTCTCTTGTGGAAGATGATTTGTTTCATTAGTTGGTTCGCGTTTACTTTTCCACCTTTGGATACCCCATGCGACAGCCAATGCGGATAGCCAATAAATTGGAACGAATATTACCCGGAATAGTAATGTGAAAAACATATATTCTGCTGCAACTATTGATCCTACTATTGAAAAACAAATGAGCCAGATAAGGATCAAAGTTTTCAATATCTTTTTTTTCTTATAAAAAGCGAACACAAGAACAGGCCACAATAATAAATCAATCATCACTTCCCTCGTTTACTTTATATGCGTTTTTTGCAGATATATAATGACATCCATCTTTCTAGAGGGACAGAGTCCCCTCATTGGTTAATTTGTTATATGTTTTCAGGAATTATGTCATCTACAGCCGCATAGGCTTCATACATACCATTTGGATGAGGGTGACCACTAAATCCAAAATGATGATATTCTTCATAGATAAGTAGGTTTTTTACAACAGATCGTAGCCCAAAAGGTTGTTTTAGACTTGATAGTTTTATTCCAGACCCTATATTTCCTTCGGCAATATCTGCTGCACCATCTACTATCTGGCGAGCAATATCTTCGGTAAATAAAACACTGTTTTGAATTGTGAGATAGTACAGTTCTTTAACAGGCATATTGGGATATTTTTCTTGATAAGCATAGAACGTGACCAATTTTGTTCTTGCCCGTCCTTTACCCCAATTGTATGCTTGCTTTAAGATACGTCTATCTATTCCATCCTTGAACAAGTTTGAAAACCAAGACATGACGGTTCTCCTATTTGTATGAGAGCAACCCCTCACGTATCACAAACTCAGTATAGAGTTGATAAGGTTATTGAGAGCATAACGATAGAATAATAGTTTAGAAAACCTATCCAACAATATAATAGTAACCCATTAAGACAAGAAAATGAATATATTCCATATCTGATAAATCGACTGTTTCTTCAGGATTATCTGGAAACTCGATTTTGGTATGTGCAACGACACCGAATTGGGCTTTAGATGTCAGGGTAACCACGAGTCGTCGTTCAAGGGCATACAAGGCATAGGCAATCCGGACAATCTGACACGTTGTAACCTTCGGTTCTTGAAGCAGTCGCCTAGCAACGTTTATCGCTACTGAAACTGCATCTCCATCATCCTCATATATACTATATTCAAATTCAAATATATCCTGTTCCATATCTGCCCTCGCGCATGATTGGTGATGATCGCATAGACAGATTGCCAGTGAAAACATGTTGAATATCAACACCACCATGACGACCAAGAATAACTATCACCGTCGGTTTATCGGCGACAACAACAAGTTTATATTTACTTACGGGTGTATCCTACCTTTAGACTGCACCAAAATAACACAGGGTTGTGTATATACATATTGTTTGTGACAGTCTACAGGGAAGGTTGACAGGTGTGTCAACGAAAGAGAAGATTTATAGGCAACTCGCCCTATAGGGAGCTGGTTTCCACTTTAAACTACCAGAAAGCGAGGCATTCTGATATAATAGAAACCAGCGCTGTCATACTTGTCCTATGGCAGTGCTACGCGCTCGCTGGTGTTCTAACCACCGGCGGCGCACCTAAAAGATTAGGAAGCAGCCCTGACGTAATCCACGCGCTCCGTGAATTGCTAACATCAACATATATTGTAGCAACTATACAAAAAATGTGCAATGAAAATGTAATTAGGCTCCGAAACAGCATCTCCTGCACAACTCATACTCCAAAAATGTAAAGTCAGCAATACGATTCTGCCAAAAATGCTATAGGTAGTGTTTAACTAACTAATTCATTCTATTTTCATGCATTTCAAACATTTCTTAAGTCTAAACTACTTATTACAATGTTTTTCACAGTTAAACCTGCTTATTTCGTGTTCAAGTTGTATGAAGTCAGATTCCATAAGAGCACTGTCCCATCTTTGCCAGTCGTAGCGATTATATTTCCATCAGGACTATACGCTATACTTTTTACGCCTGAACCGTGTCCTATGAGCCTATTTTTGTGTGCTCTGGTTTTAGTATCCCAGAGTTGCACCGTTCCTTTCCAACTGTAACTTGTAGCGATTATATTTCCATCGGGACTAAATGCGACGATACTGTTTCCATCAAGGGTGTGCTTGAGTGCCCCTGTTTGCGTATCCCACAGGAGCGTGTCGTTGCTCGTACTTATAGCAATTGTATTTCCATCTGGACTAAATTCTAAATTTCTTATTAGAAATTCGCAGGCGTAATTACCCATGGCTGTTCCTATTATCGTATTCCACAATATTAGATCGCGACCTGCTCCTGTAGCGATTATATTATCCTTTGGGCTATAGGCTATGCTTCGGATCCATCTCTGGCTATGCATCAGGTCTTTATTGATTATTTTTTTCACTTTTACAGGGGCTAACCCTAAAATCTCCACAGATCCTCCATTACCCAGAGCGAATGTATCTCCATCAGGGCTAAATGATCCAACGAAGTCATTTTGTGAAGTAGTCCTATCCTTTCCTAATGTCTCTTTAAATAATCCCGATGGGATTTCCCAAAGTAGATAATTCCCATCAAAACTTGCTGTAGCAAGCGTCTTTCCGTCAGGACTAAAGGCAACACTGTGTATAGCATCTGTGTGTTTTGTAAGGCTAAAAGTGTGTTGGCATACATGTGTTTTGGTATTCCATAGACGGACAGTCTTATCACTATGTGCTGTAATGAGTATATTGTGTCCAGCACCAGCATCGTTGAAAGTTGAATATTCGCTGAACGACATGCCTATAATAGAACTTGTATGTTCAAGTGTGTATTTGAGTGCCCCTGTTTTTGTATTCCACACCTGCACCGTATTATTCGCATTTGCTGTAGTCAGTGTATCTCCATCAGGACTAAAAACAATACCTCCCACTGAGTCAGCACATTCAAATGTGTATTTATGTTTGCCTGTTGCTATGGGTACCTCCAGTTTCACTCGTGTCTCTTCTTCAAATCCATATTTGATGGGGATACCGCCTTTCGTATCCCACACCTGCACTATTCCATTTTCATCTACCGCAGCAATTGTGGTGCCATCTGGACTAAACGAAAAATGTTTTTCCACACCGATTTGTAGTTCGCTTTTTTGTTCCCCTGTTGTAGCATCCAATAGAAGGATAGTGCCGGACACGATTATAGCGATTACCTCTCCATCTGGACTATATGCTATGTTGTCTCCACTCACAGCGTATTCAAGGGTGATCTTATGTCTCCCTGTTGTTGTATCCCACAGCCATATTGTACCTGTGAAGCTTCGCGTAGCGATTGTTTTTCCATCAGGACTAAAGCAGAAACTTCCTACTGATGTGATGTTTCCAATGAATGTGTGCTTAAGTTGCCCTGTCGTCGTATCCCAAAGTCGAATGGTGCCGTCTTCAGATCCAATAGCGAACGTGTTTCCATCAGGACTGTAAGCAACACTGAAATACTCCATACCTTCATTTCCTGGGGTATCAGTGCTACCTTCAAGTGTACACTTAAGCTTCTTTCTCATTATATCCCATAATTCTGTTGTCTGATTAATACCCACAATTGCAAGGGTGTGTCCATCAGGACTAAATACAGCACTAATAGCACCAATAGCATCAATACGAGGAAGGTGGAGTCCTCCGAGTGAGCCTTTCAATGTCTGTGAACGGTAATCCCACAGTTGCATTTTCCGCGCATCGGTTACCGCAAGGGTGTGTCCATCAGGACTGAAAACAACATGCCGGACAGCATTTCCTGGTGCAGCTGGGATGAGTGCTTGTTCGGTGCCGTTTTGTGCATCGTACATCCAAACGCCTATGTCACTGACGACTGCCAGATGTTTTCCATCTGGTGAATATGCTATATGGTTTACGGCACCTTTACCAAGACGTGCTATAGCACCGTCTGGTAGATGCCATTTCGCAATGTCTGCCGTTGCATTTTGTCCTAAAAGTATGGGAAGTGAAGAAAATGTCAACAGAAGTATAAAAACCAATAATTTTTTCATGATATTCAGGTATCCTTTCATTTGTGATGATATTTTCTCCAAATCATCCCTTCCATTGTCAACTTTTATCAGTTAAGATATTAACATGCAATACTTCGTTAATATAACGTAAAATTCATTATTTAACATCAAAATATGTAGAAACCCCTATTTTTGCAATAGAAAAGTGTTTTGATTATTTCCTTTTTTTGATTCCGTCGGATGTTGTACACTTAAGGAGCTTTTATCAAGTATTCTTGCAAGTATTCTCGCGGACGATCACCTTTGGTGAAGTTGCATGCGCCATACAAAAACTTTCAGGAATTTTCTGTTTCGGAAACCTATGTTAATATCATAACATAAATAAAAATATTTTTACAAATTGGTATAAAAGTGTCTCAAAACGTCTCTCAATGTGCTATAAATCCAGTCACAGTCAAGTCAGAGGTCGTTTTTACTCTATAAATTGACTTTTTTCGGTTTTAAAAGTGCTATAAATCCAGTATATATAAGGTTTTATAGCACTTTTAAATAGGTGTCCCATATAGAAAGTGGTCACAGTAATTAATTAACATGAGGACTTTCTATTTGGGACAGTTTGCCCTCTGACTTGACTGTGACTGAGTTCACGTTGGACTTTTGACCTACTAATTCCTGTTTTCTTGGCAATTTCCCGTATTGAAAGCCCTTGATCTCTTAATTCTACAATCTGTTTAGTTTCACTTTCTTTTCCGCCAGCGCGTTTCCATAAAACATTTGCCCATTGCCGGGTAACTCCATGCGAAACTTGAAAATCAGCAATAGATTTATTGTTAGGTGTATTATTGTCTCTATCATATTCTGCTTTTTCACGTGATTGGACAACTTCTGTTAGTTGTTCCAAACCTTCTGCGACTTCAAAATCGGTTTCATCAAATAGATAGGTCTCAGGTCTGTCGGTGATACCTGGCAGGTAATGGGCAGAGAGTATCACGACAGTGTGTGGTAGACGATTCAACCGTGCACGTCCGACAGCTTGGATGAGTTCTGCTTGCACGCCAGCATCGTAAATCTGCTGCATACGTTCATCAACAAAAACACCCGTTATAGGATCACGACTCATGTCCAAAGTAAGATCATCATTACCAAAAAGTATTTTTGCTCGCCATTCGGTCTCGTAGGGTGGGATTTCTGGTGCGAAAACAACCCATAGGACATCAACGTTTTGGAAATCTGTGTCTAAGCCTACAAGCCCACCAAAATTCGCTGTAGCGGTGATTGTGAGCTCTTTTATGTCAACGTGTGCCCACTCTAAAACGTCTTTGTAAGTAATGATTCCATGGTTTAGGTGTGGTGTTTTTTGTATTTCAGCAATCATCATCCGCCAGATTTTAGTGCCGGTGTCGTTTAGATCTTCAAATTTGCCCGCATCATCTCGTTTCATCACAGTCGCACGCGGGTTTTTAGCGGTTCGGAGCTGAAAGCAACGTGCCCCTGGTACCCATTGTGATAGTGGAATCTCTAAGGTTTCTGCTTCAGGGAAAATCCGTATGAATAGGTCTAAATTCAGTGTTGCGGACATGAAACCGATTTTGTTTACTTTGTGATGAATTTCAGGAAAAACAACCCATCGCAGCACACCGTCTCGGTAGGTCATCGGTGAATCTTCAAATCGTTTGTATCTATCAAAAAACAGAGTAAGTTTGTCAAGTGTTGTCCAATCACCATCAACTGACGGTAATTCCTTTATTTCTTGTTCAGTCGTAGCAGGAAGTAGCGCGCGTGCGACAGCATCGTCTAAAGTGTGTACTTGATATTCAGTTTCATCTCCACTATTGACAGCCAGTCGCACATGTTGCATCTGATACGTTATTCTTTCTCTATCACCATTGGAGAGACTTGCAAGGTATTCACCAATGGCAAATGGGTTGTTCTCAACTTCCAATAAGGTCAATAACTTGCGTGCGAAAACACCGAGTTCCCAGTTTTCCCACATATTGCTCCACTTGTTTAGTCGTTCCTTTGTCAAATGGCAATCGACAAAAAGGTCAAAAATATCAACTTCGTCAACGATACACAACTGATCTGTCATTTCCTGTGCAAAGAATTCGTCCGTAAAATTACGATATGTGGGATTGGTAAAGACATCAGAAATTGGTAGGATAACAGCGCGGGCAGCTAAAGCATTACGGTTTTGCGATTGGTAACCGTTATCATGACATTCAGCCTTGGCAGGACAATAGGGGCATATTGTTTTATGGATGTTACCACCTTTACTGCGGAACATATCTGCACGGTTGCCTTGGACACACGGCTTTTCATGAGGAAACTTCGCTCTGGGGTCATCAGCCTTTTGTGTCAATCCACGCCATCGGAACACATCACTGTCGCGGTGTCCTGCTTTGCTAAAACGTGATTTTAGGCGTTTTTCTAAATCTTCTGCTAAGACTGTAGTCGGTGTCGTTTGCAGTAATGCACCAATGTCTAATGCGTAAGCCTCAGTCTGATAATTTTTACCTGCGCCTGTTTCAGCTCGGAACGCAAAAATTCGAGAAGCAGATTTCAAAAACTTGGCTATCTGTTCACCTGCTTTCGCAACGGTATCTAAAAGTGCATACGCCCGATCATTTTTTTCAAGTTTTGAGGGTTTGCGGGTGAGTGCTAAAGGTGAGGCTTCGCCAACACGGACTTTCGCAATCAGTTCTTTCTGGTCAACACTGCGGGCAACCTGTGTTTTACCGCAGTTATGGCAAAAAGCCTGGATTTTACCGGTGGGTTTGAGGTAATACTGAACGGAACCTTGTGATTTTCTGTGTTTTGTTACTTTGCACGGATAGTCACCGCGGCGAGACTTATAATCACCATCTCCTGACTTTATCCATTCAAGATCAGATGGCAGTCCGTAGATCTCTTCAATATCTTCTATTTTTGGTTTCTTTTTGAGGGTAGGTGTAGGTTTTGATGGTTTGATTTTTTCTCTGGTAGGTGGTGGCACATGTATCTGATTTTTAAGGTCATCAATAACAAAAAAGAGATCTTTAACGTCAATTACCGGAATATTGAAGAGATCGCCTTCGAAAATTTCATAGCGGGCATCCCATCGCGATAGTCCTTTTTCGCTGAATATTTCAAGATACAACGAGGTTCTGTTACCATTTTTGTCCCATACGCCGATATATTCTCTATCTGCGGTTTGTCTTGGATGGAGGTAGTCAGGTGTTCGGCAAGTAAACCGCACACCACCCGATTTTGAAATTGTCATGAGTGGATGAGTCGTTAGATCGCATAATCGTGACAGTGTTTCAGTGAGCAGTTCAGGATAATCTTTGACGATAGCATATTCGAAATCTAAATCAGTCAAATAGTTGCTTGGTAAGCCGGTGTAGACCTGAACACCGTAGGAACGTTTCCAACTTTGTGGCTGCCAATCTTCTACGCCATAACGTGTTTCCCAATCTTTACCGCTACCGGTGCTATATTTTTCAATGGAAAATCCATTACGCGCAATCGGTAAAACACCCAAACTTGTCTCAGCGAACTGACGGGGATCAATGCTGGTTGTTTTGCCATTTCTACTGGCATAGTAAACTGAGTAACCGGTGTTTGATACACGGGTTGGTAGAGCGGATAAAGGCTTTTCGTGCCTTGCTTGGCAACGCTCTATTAGTTTTTTCATTAACGGAGATTCCCGTAGCAGATTTGACTACTGGGGAGGGATTTCAATAAAACCTTAATTTTGCTTTAATTTTTTGTTGACTTTATTCAAAATATAAAGTATAATTATTGAAGCCAGTTGTCATTTGCTGGTTAGGGTAAGTTTATCATTTGATAAAACATACCTGAGTCAAATATCCTTTCTTGGATATGCCCTTGCCGTCCACCTTGTAAAAAATTAGGACAGCAGTTTCTTAGAAGCCTCGCCCTCTAGCGGGGCTTCTCACTTTAATAAGCAATTATAACATATTCATAATAACCAATTTTAATACATTAATTAAAAAAAGTCAAATTAAATTTTGTTAGTTTGATTTGTCTTTTTTTGCTTCATACATCTGATTATAGGGTTGATTGGGATCTCACTATGCTAACTACTCGGAATACCGCTATCATTTAACTGTGTGGGAACTCTGAAACTGATACCTCTTAAATGCCTCTATTACATCTACATTTTAGTAATGTTTATAAGACAGAAAGACGGACTATAGTATAACCCAAGTTGCTACCTACAAAATTTTAGACATGTAAACACCGTTTATAATAGAGAATAACTCATTTTTCGCAAGATTTCGTAGGGCAAACTGTCTGATTGCACACTCATAGGTACAATCTAACAGAGGTGCTACATAGATGGCAACTTGGGTTAAAATAGAAAAAAATTGTTCCTGTGCCAAAACAAAATTTCAACGAACAACTTTTCGTACTCCTCAAACCAATCCCTCCTAATTTGTTTGTCTGTTTGACACAAGCATGGTATGACAACTTACTTTTTGAAAAAGATGAGACTGAGGATTGCTATGTTCACAAGGTGCGTCTGCGTGAAAGTAAAGCTGACCTGCTGCTCGGTGACGAGGACTTAGATGACAACCACGATGTGAGTTTTCATTATACATCCTACGACTTTGATAGCGGACCCGAACAACAATTCTTTAAGACAATTCTGTTAACGTTGAATGACTCTATTGCAGATGTTGAAGTATTTCTGTTTACTGGAAGTCTAACGGATACCAAGAAAACCGATTTTCATTTTGAATACAAAGGCACTGATAACAATTATCATCGCTATTTTCCCGATTTCGTGATTGTCAAGAACACAGGGAATTCTACATCGTTGAGATTAAGTCTGAAAGTGAACGCGGCACCCCGGATGTCGTAGCGAAAAAGAAGGCGGTGAAACGTCTGGCAAAGTTGCAACCCGATGCACACTTTGAATATCATGTCATTTATACTCAAGATGCTTTTCTCCAAGAAAATTTGGACGAAATGCAGAAAATTCTCGAATGGATTTATAGGAACGAAACCTTGCCGAACGATAGTGAAAATAATTTAGCGTGAGTTCGGTTAGAGGCATCTCTCACGCTGTTTTGGATGGAAAAGGTTGAAAACTTGCTAAAAATTCATTATACTTAATAAACATGCAAATTCGTCCCAGAGAGATACTCCACCATACTACGTCAAGCGGAAACGATCCATATCAGCGATGGTACATGCGGCTTAGAGATCAAAGGGCACAGATAGCAATATCAAATAGAATTTCACGATTAAGAACAGGAAACTTTGGCGATTTCAAGCGATTGAATAAGGATTTATACGAATTGAGAATCCATCACGGTCCTGGGTATCGCGTCTATTTTGGGATCTTTCAACATGACATTGTGATTTTACTTTGTGGAGGAACTAAAGGAACACAACAACGGGATATTGACAGAGCACAAAACTATTGGGACGACTTCTTAAAACAAATGAGGAAGTAATTACCATGAATATAGATGTTAAACTTCAACAATGTACAGTCCCTTTTAAAGACTTTCTTCTTAAAGATTTGGCACAACCCGAATTTGCGAAAGGTTATCTTGAAGCTGCACTCCAAGATTTTGATAAAGACGGCAACATTGAGATACTATTACTTACCATGAAAGATATTGCAGAAGCGCAAGGTGGAATTGAAGAGCTTGTCACATGGACAAATCTCAGCCCGAAAACTCTCACCTATCTGCTTAGTCCCGAGCATCCACCGCAATTGGATAAGGTGCTGGACATTCTATCCACGTTTAAAGATGGGAATTAGTCATTTTGAACTTGCCGTGAGTTGTAAAAAGTATCATAAACCATCGTATTTATTAGGATTCTTGAAAATTTTCTAATAAACTCGATATATAAGATTTAATCATGAGTGAAAAAAGAAAGAAGCGTAGTAGACGTTATACTATGGACTCTAACGCAGAAAGAGAATTGGCAAATTTTATCTATGGAGTTAGTTCAACTTTAAAAGAAACCCGCGTAGACACATTCTTGATCTCGATTCTAATGAGGAAGGAGTAATAGTAAATGAGAATGCATGGATTAATATATCAGTTTTAGCCAAATTTACAATTATGCATTTAATTTTTGCCATTGAGCTATTGCTAAAGTATCAGATACTTCAGCAAGCGGACGACAAAATATTTGAGATAAGTCATGGAGAAGATGGTCATAACTTACTCACATTATACAGCAAAACAAATGACGATTTTAAGGAAAAATTAAAATCTTTGTATAATGAATATCTCGATAAATCTAATATAGAAAATGTGTGTAGAATTACCAATGTAGAAGAACTAATAGATCAGAATAAAAATACGTTTAAGACACTTCGCTATAGTTTTTTTACAGAGATAGATCATAAAGGCAAGTCGAAAAAAGGCGAAGAACTATAGTAAACTTTTGAATTAATGGAACATTTTGATATGTAGAAGGGAACTCCGATTCCCGACTATCACTGAGTTAAGTCGCGATTCGGACATCGCTCCTACAGGGACTTTGTATTATTATTTTCAATGTTCACTATAAATACGAATATACCATGCTTGCAAACTCTTTTTAAGGCATTATATGTTCTATCAGGTTTATTCGACAAAAAAGGTATTAGCATTGATGATGCGAAAATACTTGGAGCGAATACAATCTCACTGCCAATAAAGTAAGCGAGTAAAGTTTATACAACTCTTTGTACTGCCATCGGAAAATTAGACCACCCCCTAAATTAAGTTAACAAATATCTGCAAGTCTAAAACGACTAATTCCGTTGAAAAATATATGTCTGGTGAGAAAAGACCACAGATGATAGACAGGATTGTAAAGACCCGAAATTATCTGACGCACTACGATTCAAAATTAGAACAAGAAACAGTTAAAGGAGAAGCTTTAAAATTTATGTGTCGCAAAATGAATGCACTTTTTCGCCTCCATTTTCTCAAAATAATAGGATTTAATGAACAAGAAATTGATAATATAGTTGATAAATGTTCCTATTTCAAGAGTGAATGCAACTTGTAACGTATTATTTTTACATAAACAACTAAAAAAATAATTCTATCTGAAGTCTCTACACCTATGGAAGCCGTACAACAAAAAAGTGATTTAGAACTAAAACAAGAACTGATTGAACTTGTTCGTTCAAAAGAAGCTGTATTAATTGTTGGTGCAGGAAGTAGCAAACGTCTCGGTTATCCGGACTGGACAGAACTAATACAGAAAATAGAGAAACTAACTGGCGAATGTAACGCAGCCTTTAAAGCAGACGCAGATTTACGCGATTATAAACCATTAGATTATGTAGAGAAAATGAAGACCCAGATCTTCAGTCATGAAGAAGGTGAGAAAAAATATTATGGTTTGTTTGATCGATCATTTGAACCGAAGCAATACGCACCCAATGGGTTACATTTTCACAAAACATTAGTTTCTTTGCCTTTCAGGGGTCTCCTTACTACAAACTACGATGTAGTACTTGAAGATGCTTTACAAGGCATCGGAAACGTATCTGCACATAAAGATTCATTTATTATTCACAAGAATACTGCTGGACAAGTTCACAGATTTTTGATGGCAATAACAAATGAAGAAACGCGAGGAGTTGCCCATTTACATGGAAAATATGATGATGCAGAAAAGGTCATTCTCAGTAGCAAAGATTACGAAAAAGCATATGCATCTCCGATTATTCAAGAAACTTCCAATTATAATTTCTTTAAAAGGTTTTGTTATCGGATATTACGCAAAGAAGAAAATCAAGCAATGCAGAGTTCTTCATGGACTCTACATAGGAAATTACTCTGGGCTGTTTTAGCTACTCGGCGTGTAGTTTTTGTCGGATTCAGTATGAAGGATCCTTATTTCCTTAAAATGCTAGAATCTGTTAGTAATGATTTATGGAGATGGGACAGACCTATCCATTTTGCTATAATGAGCATCTCATCAAATAGTTCTGAGAGTTTACAGGCTAGACGTAAGGCTGCGAGATTTAAAAAAGATTATGGCATTGAAACCTTATTTTACACCGATATTGATGGGAATCATAGTGGATTGGCGGATATCGTAGACGAAATTGCAAAAGAGTTGAATATCACGGTACCTTTAGACAAAATACATCCTGATTCACCAAATGAGGTTGGATATGGCTTGAACAAGGTAAAGCAAATGAGTCAACATATGTCGGAGAAAATTAGCAATGGAAATTAAGCGTGAGAAACTACTCAGTGATTTACAGGACTTTGCATTGTCAGGAAACGGAGTAATAATCGGAGGCCCTGGTATTGGAAAAACATATTTACTGAAAAAACTACGTCTAAATTTAGAGGCTGATGAGATACCGGAACTCCTACTACCAATTGATCAACTTGGAGACGGTACAGACGAGGCGTTAGAAAGCGAATTGTCGTTAAAAGAAGATCTAATTGGTTTTTTAGAGTCAATTCCTCTTGCCAATAAGAAAGGAATCCTGTTATTTGATGCCTATGATGCCGCTCGGAATGAACAAACACGAAAGAAATTTTTAGACCTAATTCGACGTGCAATTCAGAAACTTGATAAATGGAATATTGTCGTCACAGTCCGTACTTATGATGCTACAAAATCACAGGAACTCTTGAATTTGTTTGGAGATACTGATGATTTAACCCTAACTGATTACCAGACCACAGATATTTTATGTCGACATTTTACAATTCCTCCTTTCACACCAGACGAAATACGACAAGCCTTAGTTCAAATTACAGATGAAGATACTCTCTATAAGAATGGTTCTGATGAATTTAAGAAAATCTTATCAAATCCGTTTAATCTATGGTTATTGGAAAAGATTCTTAATTTCCGATCACATAAAGATATTGGAATTATCAGTCAAATTCATTCCGAAGTTCAGTTGCTTGCTCGGTTTTGGGAACAACGAGTTGATAATGAATCAAGTGAACGTGTTTTGCAAGTAGTCTCAAGTCAAATGGTAACAGAACTTTCGTTAACTGTGAGAGTGGATGACATTCATAACGATGTGGAACTTGACAAACCAGCAAGGAAATCCGCTTGGGATAAGCTCCAGAGTGATGAAATATTGGCAAAGGTTTCTTCAACTGGACAAAGGATTGCTTTTTCTCACAACATTCTCTTTGACTACGCTGTAAGCGTTTTGCTAATTGATGACGAACCACAACACCTTGAAAATTTCATTACTGAAGACCCCTCACGACCACTTTTCCTCAGACCAAGTCTTACCTATTTTTTTACACGACTTTGGTATTATGAAGATTCTAAAAGTTTCTGGCGTGTTTTCTGGCATATTTTACGAGGTGATCAATCTGTACACTTGCGCCTCGTCGCACGGCTTATCCCGGCAAGCGTAATCGCAAATGAAGCCCGGGAAGATGGACAACTGGATTCCCTTTTACAGAAACTTCGAGGTGGAGAACCTATTGTTGAGGAGGCAATAACAAGGCTTTTTCAGGCACTTCAAACATTAGAAATTAAACGTGAAATTCCTTGGATCAATTTCTTTGATCAGGCATCGGACTATTTGCACATTGATTTTGCTTGGGATTTAGCAAATCTAACATCAGATATACTTGATAAAACAACAGACTCAAATGTAATAGATACTTGTGGACGTATTGGGCGTCGATTACTTGAATGGGTTTGGCAAGAGAGAGAATCGAAAATGGACGATTGGTATAGTCGTTTTGGTGGACGTTGGGCAGTACCACTTGTTGCAAGAACATATCATAAGAATATTCCGGAATCTCGTCTACTGCTTGAAAAAATCCTACAACTGACACAAGAAGAGAATTTCCCTATTGGATTTCTCACACGGTTGACTGACAATGTTGATAACATATTTGTGCATGACCCAGAATTTGCCATTTCAATATACTTTACTACTTTTTCACACCAATTTGACAGTGAAGGGGAGACACGTCGTGGTGGACATATTTTACTTATAACAACCTATCGAAGCCAAGATTTTGGCATGTGTCAATATCGTTTGGTAAAACATTTTCCTAAATTTCTGCAAGAAAAACCTATCTATGCAACACAAGCAGCAATTCGAAGTTTGAACTACATCATCGCTAAAGAACATATTCTCAGGTTTTCCAGAGAGAATATGACAATAGAAAAATTAAATGAACCTTTTGATTTTAATGGAAAGACTGCAAATTTTGTGCAAGACTATAGTTATATTTGGGATGCCCAAAGTTCTTCCGATGAACCAATTGAAATGGCGGATTCCTTGTTTGACTATATTGCAGAATTAGCCGAAGATATAGAAAAACACCAACTTCTTGATGACCTACTTGATATATTCATTGAAAATGTATTTCCCGCGTTCTTCTGGAAAAGACTTTTGAAAACAGGATCCCAGTTTCCCAAGGTTTTCGCACCGCGTCTGTTTGAGTTATGTCTAGCAAAACCGATACTACAATATCTTGAGGTTTCTTACGAATTTGGTCTTTTCTTAGGAAATACCGCATCTGAATTCACTTCTGAGCAACTTCGTCAGATTGAAGAAAATATTATAAGGCTCCCTTCTGAGACTACTGACGAGAATCTCGTTAGACATTTGGAGAATCAAAGAAATCTCTTTCTGGCACAGATTCCACCTGATAGACTTTCAACCTGTGAAGGAAAGCAAATTCGCAAAGATATGGACCGAGAAAATCGTCTACCAGAAAATCGTCCACTAGATAGTCCTAGTATTCACTCCGAAACAGTAACTGAAGAAAAATGGCTTAAAAACAAAGGTGTTGATACGACAACCCCTGAAAACCAGAAATTGAAAAGTTTTTCCGATTCCCTTGAAGATTTCATTACTGAATGGCGGAACAAAAAACCAACACAAGAAGAAGCGGAGTTAATACTACCGAAGTTACGGGAAGTCCATAAGAATATAAAAGGTAAAACGAATACCGATGATGAGTTGATAAATATACTTTGGCGGAAGTTAGCCGAGTCTGCGGCAATCCTCGGCAGATTATCCAATGATCTTGACGAAGATTCTCTTACGTTATGTCATAGTATACTCGGTGAAGGGGCAGCTCATAACTTACCTGATCCTGATCAAGAAAACGATGAAAATTTCGAATTTCTAGGATATTCTTCACAACCACGACACTATGCTGCTGAAGGATTACTACGTATACACTTTTACAAACCTGATCTGGCAATACTATCTATAATTAAGAAATTAGCTGCCGATAAAGTTCCATCTGTTCGAATGATTACTGCAATGCATCTACCAAATATCTATAATAAAGAACCTGATAGATTCTGGCAAATTATTAATGAGAGAGCCGAAAATGAAAGCAATCAGATCGTTCAAGAATGTCTTTATTCTGCATTGACCTATGTATTACGACCAACAAAGGAGAATGACGAAAATACAGTACAGGTTATGTCTAAAATTCTTGAGAAAACTCCCTTACCTGAACAAAAAATGGGTACAGTTGACCCATTTAGTTTTCTTATAATTGGCTTAGCAATTGTACGTCAAAATCAATGGGCATTAAACACAATTGATGAAGAATTCTTGAGAGATCCTATTAAATATGCCAATCTTCTTAGTCGTCTTGTAAAACAGATTATAAAAGGCTATGTTGATCCTAAACATGTTCAGAATACAGATTTTCAAAATAATTTAAAACGCGCAATTACCATACTCAATAGTATAGGGACATCGACTATTACTGCAGTTAATGTGTTAAGTTCCACGTTTAAAGAACAAAAAACAGAAATAGTTGAGCAAGAATTGCGAAATACTTACTCAGTTCTTGACCAAATTATTTCAAGTCTCTACTTTACATTTTCACATAAGAATAATAATGATAACAAACCTCCTCAAGAAAATGAAGATAAAGACATACATTGTCTAATTTTTAATGAAGTCTATCCATTAATGCAACAGATAGCCGATTTCGCAAATGATAGCGAAAACGGTCTTATGTTTGCCCCGACAGCACACTATTTCATGCAACTATTGACCAAGTTTCTTAGCTGTGACCCAAAAAGAGTCATAATGTTAGCTGATGGTGTTGCAAAATCAAGTGAACGTTTTGGCTATAATCTCGATCCACTGGCTGTTGAAGATGTAGTGAAATTAGTTGAAATTGTCCTCGCTGACTATCAGCATGTAGTTCGAAAGGATGACGATTGTTTGAAAAGTTTGCTAAATCTTTTGGACCTTTTTGCGAAAAGAGGTTGGTCAGAGGCACTTAATCTTGTTTGGCAACTTGATGAAATATTTCGGTAGGTATTCATAACTTGCTCACATGTTTTTCGATTGTCCCGAATTAATTTTTTAAGTTTTGTGGCTCCTATCTAAAATCAACATAGACTTTCCTTATCCACAAATGTCAATGCTCTGTAACCATCTCTTGCTTTTACTCTCTGGTGTCCGATGTCAAGTTTCTCAAACTCCAGAGAACGATGTCTCGGATTCCGGAACAGTTCAAATCTTCTCTTGGCACGTTTCTGAATGGCATCTTACTCGGTGCGACAGATGATATAGTCGAGGCTAAAGTATATAGTGGGATTTTATTGAACAAGTGTATAACCAGAAAGGACCTCACTCGGCGTTAAGTTATACTAATTCTAATAAATTATATCTCATTTTCGATTTTCGTTATATAATCATACTTTGTTATATTCTGAATAGTGGTTTTCGTGTATTTTCTCAATATCTCGGTGAGTTTATCCTGCCTCTCTTTTATTGAAGCAAACACATTTTGAAACACCTTTGCTTTGATGTCTTGCCATAGTCTTTCAATAGGGTTCAACTCAGGACTATAAGGCGTCAGAAAAAGTAAGATCACATTGTCAGAGATCCGTAGTGTTTTTGCTTGATGAAAACGACCATTATCAAGCAAAAGGACATTCAGAGACGCAGAATAGACCTTAGCAAACTTATCAAGGTATATTTGAAAACAGGCACTATTGAGCTGGGGCATTTCAAGGAAAAAACTTTCTCCCGTCATCGGTTCTACAGCACCATATAGATAAAAGTTCTCATAAGTATAACTGATTTTGGTGATCTGTTTGATACCGGGCAAAGTAATACACCGATATGAAAAAGGATGAAGACCAAACCTTGACTCATCTTCACAAAAAAGATGGGCTCTTTCAAACGCAGGATCTTTCTCCGAAATCGCTGTCTTGACCATTTCTCGGGAGTCTAACTTGAACGCCTCACAGGCTTTTTCGTTTTTTTTATATGACTTTTACGCGGCACTTTGAGTTTAGCTTTCCATTTATAGTGAACCAACGCATGAACAGCTTTATAGTTCATTTTGACATCAAAGGTTTTTTCAGTATAATCTATTATCTGTTGATAACTGGAAAAACCTTCAGGTTTACTGAGTTCTGATCGCAATACATCTTGTTGTTCTGGAGTAAGGTGAGGTGGACGCCCCGGGGAATAATTCCGTGTCAAAAGCGCATCAAGTCCTTCTGACACATAAGTCGCAAACCAGTGTCCAACCGTTTTCCGGTCAACACCTATCATCTTCGAGATTTGTTTGCGTGTTGTGGCTTGACCACTACGAAATAGGGAAATAGCTGTCAGTCTTTGCTTTTGATAACCTGTTGATGTGTTTCTTATCATGCTTTTCAACTCGGCAACACTTTCTGTTATCTGTGAAGGTTTTAGCTTCATTAATATCAATCCTATAAACTACAAATTTGTGATAAGTATAGCAAAAATAAAAATAATAAAAGAGAAAATATTAAATAGAATTGGTATTAGGTAGTGGTCTAAATTTCCGATGGCAGTACACTTATACAAATTACATTAAGTGTAAAGTTTGCACTATTTATGTAATTTTGCTATACTTCATATTCCAGTCGGGTGGCACTGCTAAGCATACTGCCCAGTATGTCTGCCACCCTTCTATTTCGCTATTGAAAATACATTTGCATTCACTCACGGAATTATGTTACAATCCTAACGCTACTCTTGGGTGGAATATTCAGATCAGCACCCGTTGATCTAACTGCCCTCCCACCTTAGCAGGGGGATAAAACTGACTGGAGGCTGGAAAATCACAATGACTAATGTATGCATTTATTGTAAACAAAACACGGATTTAAATAGAGAACATGCTTTTCCTAAGTCTTTACTTCATAAAGGCACAGCGGGTTGGGTAATTCGTAAATTGTGCACAAATTGTAATAGTCGTTTGGGAGAGCTTGATAATGTTTTGTCTAAACGATCTCATATTGCATTTATATGGGATACAATTCAGATGGAATTGGGTGTAGGAAATGAAGGAGGGCATGCTTCAATCTTTCATAAGCGCACAGGTGGGGTTAATCCGGTACGTATACCTTTTCCAGATCCACTATACGATAACCTGATTGTCCTGCATGAACGCAGCAGTCAAGATAACCACATTATAGATTTTGCAAACGGATTTAGTGCTCTTCGTCCACAGATGATTTTAACGCTATATCCTGACGGACAAACGAGTAGAAACATTGCTGAAGATAATGTTAATAAGTTTTATACTTCAAACACAGACAATATTTCAGATTATGATCCTGCAGCGGATGTATTTTGTTTTTTTGATAATACTTACGTTTTTCCCTCAGAGGCAACATGGCATTTTATCAAAAATATTGATGAGTTCAAATCTAAGTATATGACAGATTATCCTCATACACGATATGACTTGAGAGTAGTCTTCCCTGAAAATGTCAACTCTTGGAAAATATTCTATGATTTCCACAATGCACTTAAAGGCGAAAGTAAAGAAATAATAGAAGAAGATAAATCTCTTACGACAGGGGTTTTCAGCGGGCGTATACAAGTCGTCCCAGATCCTGAAGCTGAGCAAATGATAGCAAGATCTATAGCAAAGGTCGCATTCCATTGCTTTTTGTATCATTATCCCGAATATACCGGACATGAGTCAAGATACGATCAAATCAAAGATTTTATCTATGAAGGTAATGGAACACCTACAGATTTTGTTATGTCGGCAAAGGATATTGAATTGGAAAGTCTTGTTTACAATACCACAAATCATCGCCACTATTTGCGTTTTTTCATGAAAGGTGAAAACGTTGGTTGTCAGATAGATTTCTTTACAGGACTATTGCCAAATGTTTTTTCTTACAACGTTATATTGGCAGGAGACCCTGATAATACCCATCCGACCTGTGATCGTGTTGAATATATACCCTTCTCAGTTCATCCAAAAAGCCCTGTAAAAAAAAGGATACTATCACAGTCCGAGTTAAGGCTAATATATATACCGCGCCGGAACGATAGGATTCTTTGGTATTCTAACGCACATGATAGAATCATTAAGAATATGCCCCGTTGATATTGTCTATATTTACGAGGAATAGTTAAATGCAATATAAAAGCAAAAATCACCACTACGTATCTCAATTTTATTTAAGATACTTCGCATGTAACAATGAAGAAACATATGTCAATGCAATGACAAAAAAGGGTAGGATCATTGATAATCCAAACGTTATAAGCAACATTAGCTCAGAAAAAAACTACAATTCACCCCTACAAGAGGTTGAGCAAAGCAAACTTGAAAGTGAATATGCAGCAATATTAAAAGAATTTCTCAATACACCTAACCCTGATAACTTACATCTTTCTAATGACGTAATTGAATTTGTTTGTTTTATGTATGCTAATAACATTGACACGAGAAAAAGAATAAGTGACACACTTGGTGAAATGGAAGGTCAGATAGAAGGCTTTCCTGTCGATCACATTACCCAACTTGATAGCAGTGGACATAGAGCAAGATTCGACTTGAGTACGGCTCTTGCTGATGCTGTATTTGAAGAAATTAGTAGTTGGAAGTTCGTTTGTAATCAAACGAACGGCTATAAAGTCTTTATTACTGGTGACACTCCTGTTAGTATAGTTAATCCTGAGAATATTCAGATTCCCGTTGAGGTCAATATTACATGGACAAATCCAAGGATTACAGATATTGGTAATAAAAGTATACCAATATCAGATAAAATAATGCGTAGGGAAATGAAAGGTTCAATTACCCTTGATAATGTTTCTTTTCAACAGGATGTTATGATGGTTTTCCCAATAACCCCCAATTTCTGTCTAATGGGTTTTTCAGACAGTGGAAGACACAAGAGATACAAGGAACGTTCTGAGCAAACTAATAACAACGTCATAAGTTTTATAAATCTAATTACATTAGGATGTAGCAATAAAGTTGTTTATTCACATTCTAAAAAGATGTTGAAAATAGCCCGTAAGGATCTGTCAAGTTTCTTAACTTATAGCAAAACTTATAAACGTAATCCATCTTTTGATATTGTCTTGTTGCAGTAGTCTGAGAATACGATAATTTATTTTTACATACCCAGGGTAAACCAACCGCATGTATTTTGTTACTGATCTTTATACCACTGTCAGATAATAATGGACATGTTCAAAAGGCAAAGTCAGTCTACGAAAGCGAACTTTATTCTGAGTAATCGCTACTCAGATTTGGCAATCTTGCCAGGTCATATTTCGCAATGTGTCTGTAAAAGGTGTCTTTGCCATTTGCGATGAACACCAAATATTTGAAACAACATTTCCCTTTACGCGATTGGCGGTTTGTCGTTAATCTTAAAAAAAGCATTAAACGACTCTGCCATCATATCCTGCATTGTCATATCCTTTTCAACGCCAATGAGCCTGAGTTGTTTGTAAACATCCGCACTAAAATAGCCCCCAATATGACGTTTGTCTTTTCGCGACGGTCTTACATTACTTTCGGTGGGTTTAGGAGTTTCCTCTACTTCCGTTGTAGTCTCCTGCGGCTTTAGTTGGTTTTCATTCTCAATGAATACCTGAGATAATTTCTTTTTTGACATTAGATTATACCCCCATTTCTTTAGCGATGTATTTGTAGAATGCTTTTATTTCTTGTGATGCCTTTCCACGCGGTTCATACTCTTGGACGGTGAGTCCAGAGATATATGAATGGACGAAAGCAATCCGACTTCCGATCTCACATGGAGCGCAGACGACACCGTAATGTTCTATTGCTTTGCGTGTCTCAACAGCAAGGTCTCCGCGAGGAGGAACTGCATTCAAAACAACATGTGCTGGAACATCTGCGAGATTTATTATCTTTATTGTTGATCTGATTGCTCTCAGATCAATCAAGGAAGGTTTACACGGTATGACTGCAAAATCTGCAGCATCGGCTGCGTCAAGCACGGCAGATTCCGTATGTGGAGCAGTATCCAAAATTGTAAGCGTTGCCCCGTTTTCTTTTGCAAGGTGAAGTGTAGACTGCAAGCGAGATGAGTGAGCGGAGATAACCGCTGGGGTATCATCCTCTCGTGTATCTCTCCATTCTGCAGCACTTGCTTGTGGATCAAGGTCAATTAGTGCGGTCGTATGTCCTGCTTTTTCCGCAGCGACGGATAGACTAATAGCGAGAGTAGTTTTACCTGTTCCGCCTTTCCTACTAACTATTGCTATTGTTTTCATGCTCACCTCCGTGTGCACACGTGCAAGTGTTCATGTGTTGATGTGTGCATGTGTGAATGTGTTCAAGTGTTTAATAAAACGATAGAAACCCAAATGCGTTGCACACGTGCATGTGTTGATGTGTCCAAGTGTTTCATAGTTTGTCCGTGCAGATGTTGGAGTGTGCAGGTGTTCAATGGTTCATGTATGCACTGGTGAACATATGAAGGTGTACATGTGTGCACACGTGCAGGTGTTTGTATGTTCAAGGCTTGCCAATTTTGAAATATCTGTGATCTGATGGATTACCAGTTGTCTCGGTTTGGTAAGTTATCGACTGGCAGGTGGGAGTAGACCTCTGCATTGGTAAACGGCACATTCTGCACTCAAACGGGCTTTTGTTGCTGCGGGTTTTAATGGTAAATTGGCGACTCATTCACTGTGGAAGTCTTTTGCTCAATGGCTGTATGATGTTACCGATGATATTTACGCTGTGCAGGAGATGCTTGGGCATTAGAATATTACCATTACTCAAAGATATTTAGGCGTGAACTATATGAAGATTCGTGTGCCTGTCGAATCTATGGTTGAGATACCAGATTCTGAACGTGACATAATAGACATTTTGGGAAGTTCAATAAAGACTGACAGTACCGAGAGAAAAAAATGCTGGATGGGTAGGAGGATTGGGTAGGTTTATCTGTTATTCTTGAAGTGGAATTGCGTTGCAGAATCTGATTAATTACGCTATACTCAGGAGATTATGACGAGTTTACAGATACCTTATGCTTATACTCCAAATAAAACTCCAGTGTCCTCCGAAGTAGCAGAAAAAGGATAGGAACTGTCGTGTCCGATATGTGATAGTGTAGTCGTCTTACGACGTGGAGACATTAGGCGAGCGCATTTTTCGCATAAGCCTGATACTGGGTGTTCAGGCGAAGGCGTTAATCATAAGGTCGCAAAACAGATGGTTTCTATGATGTATTTGAGATCGGTTCACAAGGTAATGAATAGTGTTACTACGTTCCGAAAATGTCCAAATTGCTCGCGGGGTGTCCTGTTTAGTCAAACGCCTCAGTATGATGATGTTACTTGCGAAGTTGAAGTTGGTCAATATAGAGTAGACGTTGTGCTTTTACGAAATGAAGAACCTGTTTCTGGAATAGAAGTAAGGGACACTCATCCTGTTGATGATGAAAAATGGAATGCTTTTGAAGAATTGCAGTTTCCATGTATAGAGGTGAAATGTAAAAATGTAATCTGATAGATAATGAAGATGATATGCTAAAAGCTTTTATTCCGCACTTCCAATTCTAAGTAATAAAAGGAGAAATATTAAGTGAGTAGATTTGATATTAGTCAACCTTTTTTAAGTAAAATACTTAATGATATAGGAACAGGAAAGATTCAATTACCCGATTTTCAGCGTGGATGGGTATGGGATGATGATCGTATCCGAAGTCTTATCGCAAGTGTGTTCCAAGAGTTTCCCATAGGGTCTGTGCTTACACTTGATCCAACTGGTTCAGATATGAGATTCAAACCACGACTTGTTGAGGGAGTTAATTCTAACAATGCTAAGAAAGAACCTGATACTTTTATTCTTGATGGTCAACAAAGGTTAACAGCACTATACCAAGCCCTTATGTCAGGAACAGCGGTGTCTACGAGAAATGCTCGAGGGAGGGATATTCTCCGACATTATTATTTAGACATGATGAAATCTTGTGTCAATAATGATACTGATCGCGAGCAGGCTATTCTTTCTTCTGATGAGGAGCATACAATACAAATAGAGACACCTGATGGGAATACACAAATTATTGATCTCTCGTCTAACAGAGAGCAATATGCCAATAACATGTTCCCTGTAAATAAACTTTTCAACGATGCTGATTGGAGGCAGGGCTATAACAAACACTGGAGTAATAATCAAGATAAAATTGATTTGCTTTTTAAATTTGAGGAAAAGATTATACAAACTTTTAAGCAATACTGTATTCCTGTTATTGAGTTAAGTGAGGTTCCAAGAGAGGCAATTTGTAAGGTATTTGAAAAAGTAAATACTGGAGGTGTAACGCTCACTGTGTTTGAGCTACTCACAGCATCTCTCGCCGCAGAAGACTTCCAACTGCGAGAAGATTGGGAAATTAGAGAAGAACGTCTTAAAGAGCATTCTGTATTAAAAAATCTTGAGAATGTCAATTTTTTGCAGGCACTAACATTACTTTACACTAAGACTTGTAAACCGTCTGTTAGTTGTAAACGTGATACGATTCTTCGTTTAACACGCAGTAATTATGAAGAGTATGCTGATCGGGTAGCGGAAGGCTTTATTGAGGCTGTTCGATTCTTGCATGAACAAAAAATATTTGATGCTCAAGATCTGCCCTACAATGGTCAGTTAGTTCCGTTAGCTGCAATTCTCGCAGAATTGAATAACATGGAAAGAAACAATTTAGAAGTCCGTCAAAAGTTAACCCGGTGGTATTGGTGCGGTGTCTTTGGCGAGATGTATAGTGCGTCAACTGATACGCGCTTTGCCAACGATATGTCTAAAGTGTCCGATTGGATAAGAGGAAGCGCGGAAGAACCGAGAACTGTTAGAGAAGCAAACTTTCATGAAAATCGACTACTTGAACTTAGAACGCGTAGCAGTGCCCCATATAAAGGCATCTATGCTTTGCTGATGCACAAGGAGGGGTGTAAAGATTTTTGTACCAGACAATCCGTTGAATTTCAGACATATTTTGATGACAATATAGATATTCACCATATTTTTCCGAGATCTTGGTGTAAAGATCAGGGTATAGATAGAAATGTCTACGACAGCATAATCAACAAAACAGCAATTTCTTCTCGGACAAATCGAAGAATAGGTAGCAAACCTCCTTCACAGTGTTTGCAAGAGATAGAGGAAGATACTGGTATATACACTTCCAAAATGGATGAAATACTCGACTCACATCTTATATGTCCTGACTTCCTCCGTAAAGACGATTTTGAAGAATTTTTTAATGCTCGTAAAGAAGCACTAATTGAGGCAATTGAGAGAGTAATGGGTAAGAAAGTAAGTCGCGAAAGTAATGATGCAATGGACTCCTCTGATGAAACAGTGTAAGATAACACCGTGGAAGTCATGCTGTAATGCACATCCTTTGTTATACCTTCCCAAATTCAAATATCTGTATCTAAAATATACATTGTTATACAGAATTCAAATCTGCCAAGCATTGGTGGCTTTATTATCCTTTAATATCATCATTAGGCATAATATAAATTTAAATTACAGTTGATTTCTGGCATAATAAAGAAAATTATGCTTTGGAGATTAACTCATGAACAAATATGATGAAATAAAGGATGATCCGGGTAAGTTCCAAAAACTAACGGGTTTTACGACTGAAGATTTTTTGGCACTTCTTCCGATTTGGACGACACATTTTTTAGCGTTTGTCTCTACAAAAACACTTGATGGTCAAGAACGAAAAAAAACGGCGTTATACCACTTACAAAAATAGTCGTTTGTCAAATAGGGAAGATAAACTTCTGTTTATTTTGATTTATCTACGACACGCCTGGACCCAAGATGCTCATGGTATGTTCTTTGATATGTCTCAACCTGAGACAAATAAATGGATACACCTCCTTTCACCGATATTAGACCAGGCATTAGAAGAACTCGGTGAGTTGCCATCTCGTGAGGCAACTCCTGATACTTTTGAAAAAGAGACAGCTGTTGAAAGTGACACACCGGCACCCGAACATTTTTTCAAGATTGCACAAAGCACCCGATACAGCGTCCGAAAGACCAAGAAGCACAGAAGGACTATTATAATGGCAAAAAGAAACAACATACTGTAAAGAATAATCTGCTTATTAATGCTGCGTGCAAGATATTGGTATTGTCTCCTACTTACAAAGGCAGCAGGCATGATAAACATATTGCCGATGAAACAGTATCTTTTTTGCCAAATGGTAGTTATTTATACCAAGATTCCGGTTTTTTAGGTTTTAATCCTGCTGGTATTACTGTTGTCCAACAGAAAAAGAAACCCAAAGGTGGTGAACTGACAGCAGCTGAAAAAGCAAGAAACCGGGAAATATCGTCTATCCGTATCCGTGTAGAACATGTGATTAGTAGTGTCAAAAGATACCGCATAGTCAAAGACAAGTTGCGCAATTGGAAACAAGGTTTCAGTGATTTAGTCATGAAAATCTGTTGTGGATTACATAACTTTCGTCTAAACTTCAGACCTTGGTGTTATGACAAACATTTCGATTAAACTTATATATAGTAGATTTTAGAATTACTTGAACATATCTATAATTTCGGTAAGTTCTTTCTCTGAGTTATATTTTCTGAGCCGCTTTATATTAGCGAAGTCGTGTTCAATCGGATTGTAGTCTGGGGAATAAGGTGGTAAAAACAAAAGTTTGGCTCCCGTTGCTTCTATGAGGTGTTGAGTTCGTTCTTTTTTATGAAAGCGCACATTGTCCATTATCACAAGATGTTCCGGTCTAAGATGCGGACAGAGTTCTTGTTCAAGCCAAGTGTTGAAGCGTTCCGCATTGCAGCTACCCTCAAATAGGGAGTGTGCCGTAAACACGCCGTCTAT
>Ga0209543_1000882_pt1 | contig 32788 bp, 28 predicted proteins | sample MesohylFT_FD_187296 | JGI IMG/M metagenome (GOLD analysis project Ga0209543, IMG submission 187296) | Host-associated microbial community of the marine sponge Aplysina aerophoba from Gulf of Piran - sponge mesohyl, lysed by freeze-thaw... | ecosystem: Host-associated > Porifera > Sponge >...
CCCGATGTCCCCGCATCGCGCCGCGCGCCTCTCCTGCCCTGTCGGCCGGACAGCGCCGCGCAGGCCATGACCCTGGCGGGAAATGCGGGCTAGTCCCGCGTCGCGGCGTAGCGCCGTTCGATCGCGTCCCAGATCGCCGCCTCGATGCAGATGCCGTCGAGCCGGTTGATTTCCTGAATGCCGGTCGGCGAGGTCACGTTGATCTCGGTCAGGAAGTCGCCGATCACGTCGATCCCGACGAAGATCAGCCCGCGGTCGCGCAGCGCCGGCCCGATGCGGGCGCAGATGTCCAGCTCGCGCGGCGTCAGCGCCGCCTTCCTGGCGGCGCCGCCGGCGTGGAAGTTGGCGCGGGCCTCGCCGTCCTGCGGCATCCGGCTCACCCCGCCCACCGGCTCGCCGTCGACCAGGATGATGCGCTTGTCGCCGTCGCGGATCTCGGGCAGGTAGCGCTGGACGATGATCGGCTCGCGATAGGTCTCGGCGAACATTTCGAGCAGCGCGCCGAGATTCTCGTCCTCCGGCTTGACGTGGAAGACGCCCGCGCCGCCATTGCCGAATAGCGGCTTGACCACGATGTCCCGGTGTTCGGCCCGAAAGGCGAGGATCTCGGCGCGGTCGGCGGCGATCAGGGTCGGCGGCAGCAGGCCCTCGAAGCGGGTGACGAACAGCTTCTCCGGCGCGTTGCGCACATGCGCCGGGTCGTTGACCACCAGCGTCTTCGGGTGGACATGCTCGAGCAGGTGGGTCGCCGTGATGTAGGCCATGTCGAAAGGCGGGTCCTGGCGCATCAGGACGATGTCGACGCCGGCGAGGTCGAGCTCCCGCTCCTCGCCGAGGGTGAAGTGATCGCCCTGCTTGCGGCGCACCGCGAGCGGCCGCGCCCTGGCGTAGATCCGCCCGTCCCTGAAGGCGAGGTTGTCGGGGAGGTAGTGGTAGAGCGCATGCCCCCGGCGCGCCGCCTCGAGCGCCAGGACGAAGGTGCTGTCGGCGTCGATGTCGATCGAATCGATCGGGTCCATCTGAATGGCGACGGCGAGGCTCATCGCTTCTCCCTCGGGTTGGAATTGGCGTTCTCTCCCGCCCGGTCCCGGGCGGGAGCCTCGATACGACCGTGGCCGCGCCATTGTGCCGGCGGCCGCTAATCCCGCCAAGCATCCTTCAGATGGGTGGGCAGCCGCGCCGGGCGGACCAGGATCACGTCGAACCGCTGTTCGCAGGATGCGAGCCCGGGGCGCAGCTTCAGAAAATGCTCGGCGGCGCGGCGGATGCGGCGGCGTTGCCGGTCGGGGATCAGCGCCGGCTCGCCGCGGCGGGCCTTGACCTCGACATAGACCACCATCCGCCCGCGCCGCGCCACCAGATCGATCTCGCCGGCGGGCGACCGGAACCGGCGGGCGAGAATGCGGTAGCCCTTGAGGGCGAGATAGACCGACGCCGCGCGCTCGGCCCAGCGTCCGAAGCGTTCGGCCTCCCTCTTTCCGGTCACGCGGGTCGCGCGAGGGCGAGCGCGCGCCGGTAGACCCTGCGGCGGGGCGCGTTGGTGGCTTCGGCGACCAGGGCGGCCGCGTCGCGGACCGACATGGTGGCGAGAGCTTCGCCGAGACGGGCGTCGATCTCCGCGTCGCCGGCCGGCTCGGCCATGCCGGGCGGGCCGATGACGATGACGATCTCCCCGCGCGGCGGGCTTTCGCCCGCATATCCGGCGGCGAGGGATGCGAGGTCGCCGTGCACGACCTCCTCGTGGAGCTTGGTGAGCTCGCGCGCGACCGCGGCTTGCCTGGGCCCGAAGACCGCGTTCATGTCGGCCAGGGCGGCGGCGAGGCGGCGGGGCGATTCGAGAAGGACGAGCGTCGCATCCATGTCGGCGAGCGCACGCAGGAAGGTGCGGCGCGCGGCGGGGCGCGGCGGCGCGAAGCCCGCGAAGTGGAACCGGTCGGTCGGCAGACCCGACAGCACCAGGGCCGCCAGCGGCGCGGAGGGCCCCGGCAGCGCAGTCACCGGGATGCCGCGCGCGACCGCCTCGCCGACCAGCCGGAACCCCGGGTCGGAGATCAGCGGCGTGCCGGCATCGCTCACCAGCGCGACGGCCTCCCCGGCCTCCAGCCGGGCGATCAGGGCGGGCCCCGCCCGGGCGGCGTTGTGGTCGTGATAGGCGGCGAGGCGGCCCTGGATTCCGTAGGCGGTCAGCAGCTTGCGCGTAACGCGCGTGTCCTCGCAGGCGATCAGGTCGGCGCCGCGCAGCGTGTCCAGCGCCCGCAATGTGATGTCCCGCAGATTGCCGATCGGCGTCGACACCAGATGAAGCCCGGGCGGGATCGGACGGGCGGGCGGTTCCGGCATCGCGCGGCACCCTATCGGGAGGCGGCGGTGGGCGCGAGCAGGGCGCCGAGCACCGCGTCGAGACGCAGCCGCCCGGCGGGCGTCGCGCGCAAGCCCCGGCCGTCGAGCTCCAGGAAGCCGCCCGCCGACAGCCGTTCCAGCGCCACCGGATCGAACAGCGCCTCGGGCTGCCCTCCGGTCAGCGCCTCGAACCGGGTGCGCGGAATACCGTCGGCCAGCCGGAGCCCCATCATCGCGATTTCCTCGAGCCGTTCGGACGGTTCGAGCACGGTCTCGGAAACGGTGGCATGGCCCGCGGCCTCCACCGCCGCGCGCCAGGCCTCCGGCGCGCGGCGCTGCACGAAGTTCGCGGTCCGGCCGTCGCGGGTGATCCGCCCATGCGCGCCCGGTCCGACGCCGGCATAGTCGGCGGACAGCCAGTAGATCAGGTTGTGGCGGCACTCGTCGCCCGGACGCGCGTGGTTGGAGATCTCGTAGCCCGGCAGCCCGGCATCGGCGAGCATCGACCTCGTGTCCTCGAAGAACCCGGCCTGCTCGTCCTCCGGCGGCAGGACGAGCTCGCCCCGGCGATGGAGCCCGTGGAACACGGTGCCCGGCTCGATGGTGAGCTGATAGACCGAGAGATGGGTGCCGGCGTGTTCGAGCGCGCGCTCCAGCTCCCGACGCCAGCCCGGCCTGGTCTGGCCCGGCCGGGCGTAGATCAGGTCGAACGAGACGCGGTCGAACAGGGCGTGCGCGGCGGCGATCGCCTCGATCGCCTCGTCCACCCCGTGCTCGCGCCCCAGCGCCGCGAGCCCGTCCGCCTCCAGGGACTGCACGCCGAGCGACAGCCGTCCCACCCCGGCCGCCCGGTAGGCGGAAAGCCGCGCCGCCTCCACCGAGGTCGGGTTGGCCTCGAGCGTGATCTCGATGTCGTCCGCGGTCTCCCAGCACGCCCGGGCGGTCTCGATGACGGCGGCCACCGTCTCCGGCGGCATCAGCGACGGCGTGCCGCCGCCGAAGAAGACGGTCTGCAACCGGCGGCCCGGGGTGAGCGCGGCGAAGTGACGGATTTCGGCGACCAGCGCAGCGCGCCAGCGCCGCTGGTCGATCGCCGTCTCGACATGGCTGTTGAAGTCGCAATAGGGGCATTTCGACCGGCAGAACGGCCAATGGACGTAGAGGCCGAGCGTGCGCGCGTCGACGGTGAAGCCCGCGCAGGAGCGCGTTCTCTCCCCGCCGGGCCGCGGGCCGGAGACGATGTCAGGAAGACCCGGCGGCATCGCCGTATTCCAGCGCGGCGTCGTGGAGCCAGTCCAGCGCATACTCCGAATAGCTGCGCGCCGCGGTGACCTCGTAGATGAAATCGTCGCCGGGCCGGTGAAGCAGGACCGGGATCCTGGCGAGCAGGGAGCGGGCGCAATGCCCCGCGCGGAACCGGGCCGGGTCGAGGTCCAGCGTCATTCCCTTGGCCAGCACGTCCGCCGCCCTGGGGCCGGAGACGGAGAACGCGACGCTGCCGTCGCCGACCGCCGCGACCGAGCAATGGAGGTCCGGGAGAGCCTGCGCCAACCTCTCCGCCACCGCCGCCTCCATCGCCCGTTCGGTCTCGATCAGCCACGCATCGGGGCCGAGCCACAGGACGGTCGCCGCGCCGGCGGAGCGGCTGGTGTTCGGCGTCGACGGAAGCTCAAAGCCGAGGACGCCGGCGACCGCGGTCGGGAATGCCGGGTCGGCCGGATCGCCGCGCAGATCGATCCGGCCGCGCGGCGGGCAGATGCGCAGCTCGACACCGGGTGCGGGCTCAGCCATTCATCCGCACCCCGTCCGGATCGTAGAACCGCGGATCGCGGATCGACGCGCGCACGGTCCGGTCGTCGAGCGGCACGTGGACCGTCGGCGGTTCCCGGTCGCGGCCGCCCTGGACCAGCGCCAGCGCGATCGAGCGGCCGAGCGTGGGGCTCCAATAGCTGGAGGTGACATGGCCGATCATGGCCTCGGGCACGCCCGATGGCGGCTCGGCGAGGATCTGCGCGCCCTCGGGCAGCACCGTCGCCGGGTCCCCGGTTTCGAGCCCCACCAGCCGCTTGCGCAGCGGGTCGCGCATGGCGGGACGGGCGAGCGACCGGCGGCCGATGAAATCCTTCTTCCGGCTCAGGATCCATTGCATGTCGAGGTCGAGAGGCGTCACCGTGCCGTCGGTTTCCTGGCCGATCATCAGGTAGCCCTTTTCGGCGCGGAGAACATGCATCGCTTCCGTCCCGAAGGGCGTGACGGCGTGCTCCGGCCCGGTCAGCGCGGTCCAGAGATCCATCGCATCGCCCGCCGGCACCACGATCTCGTAGGACAGCTCGCCCGTGTAGCTCACCCGGAACACCCGCGCCGGCAGGCCGGCCACCCGGCCCTCGCGCCACGCCATGAAGGGGAAGGCATCCGGTTCGAGGTCGATGTCGTCGGTCAGCGCGGCGAGAATCTCCCTTGCGTTCGGACCCGCCAGCGCCACTGTGGCGAGCTGCTCGGTGAGCGACGTCAGATAGACATCGAGATCCGGCCATTCCGTCTGCAGCCACTCTTCCAGCCAGGCGAAGACCCGCGACGCATTGCCGGTGGTGGTGGTCGTCAGGAACCGGTTCCCGGCGAGGCACGCGGTGACCCCGTCGTCGAGCACCATGCCGTCCTCGCCCAGCATCAGCCCGTAGCGGCAGCGCCCGGCCTCCAGGCGGTCCCACGCATTGGTGTAGATCCGGTTCAGCAACGCCCGGGCGTCGGGACCGCAGACCAGGATCTTGCCGAGCGTGCTCGCATCCATGACGCCGGCGGCGTTGCGCACGGCGAGGCATTCCCGCGCGACCGCACCGTGCTTGGTCTCGCCGTCCTGCGGGTAGTAGAAGGGCCGCTTCCACTGGCCCACATCCTCGAAGACCGCGCCCGCCTCCTCGTGCCAGCGATGGATGGGCGTCCGGCGCACCGGGTCGGCCAGCCGCCCCACGTCGCGCCCGGCGATGGCGCCGAAGGTGACGGGATCGTAAGGCGGGCGGAAGGTGGTCGTCCCGACCTCCGGGATCGCGAGGCCGAGCGTCTGCGCGAGGATGGCGAGCCCGGCCACGTTCCCGGTCTTGCCCTGGTCGGTGCCCATGCCGAGGGTGGTGTAGCGCTTGAGGTGCTCGACCGACTGGTAGCCTTCGCGCGCCGCCAGCGCGATATCGGCCGAAGTCACGTCGTTCTGGAAATCGACGAAGCGCCGCCCCTCGCCCGCCCGGTTTCTCGCGGGGACCGCCCACGGCGCGCGTGAAGCGGCTTCCACCCTCCCGGCCGCCCGGTCATCGGGCTCTCCGGCCCCGGCGGCGCGCCCCTGGGCAATGCAGGACGCGGTGTCGGCGGCTCCGTTGATCGCGCCCGCGCAGCGCACCGCCTGCGGGGCGCCCTCCGGCAGGAAAGCCCGGAGAGCCTCGTCGTAGCGCAGTCTCCCGCCGGCCTGCGAGAACAGATGCACCGCCGGGTTCCAGCCGCCCGACATGGCGATCAGGTCGCAGCTGAGGGTCCGGACGGGTCCGGTGAGCGATCCGTCGTCGTCGAGCCGCGCCACATGGGCGGTGCGCACCCGGCGCCGCCCTCGGCTGTCCACCACGGCGTGGCCCGCCAGGATCTGGAGCCCGGCGGCGCGGGCCTCCGCGGGTTTCCCGCCTTCGCCATTGCGGCGGAGATCGACGACGGCTGCAATCTCCACGCCGTTGCGATGCAGATCCAGGGCGGCGCCGTAGGCGCTGTCGTTGTCGGTCACCACCACCGCGCGGCGGCCGGGAAGGACGGCGAAGCGGTTGACATAGGCACGGGCCGCGGAGGCCAGCATGATCCCCGGCCGGTCGTTGTTGGCGAAGACCAGCGGCCGCTCCAGGGCGCCGGTCGCCAGCACCACCCGCCCGGCGCGGATACGCCACAGGCGCTGGCGCGGCAGATGCGCCGGCGCGTGCGGCCCGAGATGGTCGGTCACCCGTTCCAGCGCGATCAGGAAGTTGTGATCGAAATACCCCGTGACCGTGGTCCGGACGAGGATGCGAACGTTGTCGAGGTCTTCCAGCTCCGCCGTCGTCTCGCCAAGCCGGCCGGTATCGGCGGCATCCGGCAGCGTGCCGCCCGGCAGGCCGCGCTCGTCGGCGAGGATGACCCGCGACCCGCCTCGCGCCGCCGCCCGGGCGGCGGCCAGCCCGGCCGGCCCGGCGCCGACGACCAGCACGTCGCAATGCGCGTTCATGCGTTCGTAACGGTCGGGATCGGCACCTTCGGGCGCCCGTCCCAGACCCGCCATCCGGCGGATCAGCCGTTCGTAGAAATGCCAGCCGCGATGCGGCCACATGAAGGTCTTGTAATAGAACCCGGCCGGTATCAGGCGGTGGGCGAGGTCGTTGAGCGCGCCCAAATCGCAGCGCGGGCCGGGCCAGCAATTGACGCTGCTTGCCACAAGACCCTCATGCAGCTCGACCCGCGTGGCCTTGGCGTTGGCGATGCCGCGCGCCCCGGTGCCGAGCTGCACCAGCGCGTTGGGCTCCTCGGTGCCGGCGGACAGGATGCCGCGCGGCCGGTGGTACTTGAAGCTCCGCCCGACGAGCGTCACGCCGTTCGCCAGCAGGGCCGAGGCCAGGGTGTCGCCGGCGAACCCGGTATAGCGCCGCCCGTCGAAGGAAAACCCGACCGGCCGCGACCGGTCGATCGCGCCGCCCTCGGCCAGGCGATACGGCTGACCCGTCACGACCCGTCCCCGCCCGGGGGCGGCTCGCCCATGCGGTAGACCGAGACGATCCCGTGGGTGACGGTGTCGCGCTCGACGTTGAACCAGCGCCCGCAGCCATGGCTGTGACACCAGCGCTCTCGATGGCTCCCCTTCGGGTTGGCCCGCATGAACAGGTAGTCGGCCCAATGCGCATCGTCGAGCGCGTCGGGATCGGCCGGGCGCCGGATATGCGCCTCGCCGCCGCAGGTGAACTCGCTCTCGTCGCGCGCGCCGCACCAGGGGCAGGGGATCAGCAGCATGGCGGCCTCAATGCGCCACCGCCGCGGCGCCGTGCTCGTCGATCAGCACGCCGCTCGCGAAGCGCTCGAGGGCGAAGGGCGCGTTCAGCGCATGCGGCCGGTCCCGGGCGATGGTATGGGCGAACACCCAGCCGGACCCGGGCGTCGCCTTGAAGCCGCCGGTGCCCCAGCCGCAGTTGATGAAAAGCCCGTCCACCGGCGTCTTGCCGACGATCGGGCTGGCGTCGGGACAGACGTCGACAATGCCGCCCCACTGGCGCAGCAGGCTGAGGCGCGAGAATATGGGAAACAGCTCGATCAGCGCGCCCATCTGGCCCTCCACGATCTGGAAGCTGCCGCGCTGGGAATAGGAGTTGTAGCCGTCCATCCCGGCGCCGATCACCAGCTCGCCCTTGTCGGACTGGCTGACATAGACGTGGACGGTATTGGACATCACGACGCTGTTCAGCACCGGCTTGATGGGCTCCGACACCATCGCCTGGAGGGTGTGGCTCTCGATCGGCAGCCGGAGGCCCGCCATCGCCGCCAGCACGCTCGAATGCCCGGCGGCGACGAGACCCACCTTGCGCGCGGCGATCCTGCCCCGCGTGGTCTCCAGCCCCTGCACTCGCCCGTCGGCGATGTCGATCCCGGTGACCTCGCAGTTCTGGACGATGTCGACGCCCCGCGCGTCGGCCGCGCGGGCAAAGCCCCAGGCGACCGCGTCATGCCGGGCGATCCCGCCCCTGCGCTGCAGCGACGCGCCCAGGATGGGGTAGCGCAGCGAGGGCGAGATATTGGCGATCGGCACCTCGGCCTTCACGCCTTGCGGGTCGAGGATTTCCGAATCTATCCCGTTCAGGCGGATCGCCCGCACCCGCCGGGAAAGCTCCTTCAGATCGTGCTCGTTATGGGCGAGGTTCAGCACGCCTCGCTGGCTCAGCATGATGTTGAAGTTGAGCTCCTGGCTGAGGCCCTCGTAGAGCTTCAGGGACTTCTCGTAGAGATGCGCGCTCTCGTCCCACAGATAGTTGGACCGGATAATGGTGGTGTTGCGCCCCGTATTTCCGCCGCCCAGCCAGCCCTTTTCGATCACCGCGATATCGCTGAGGCCATGCTCTTTGGCCAGGTAATAGGCGGTCGCCAGCCCGTGACCGCCGCCGCCCACGATCACAATGTCGTAAGACGGGCGCGGCTGGGGGCTCCGCCAGGCCCGAGGCCAGCTCCGGTGGTAGCCCATGGCGTTGCGGGCGAGGCTGAAGATCGAGTAGCGGGTCATCGCGTGCTTCGGCGTCGGACCTTGATCCTGCGGTTCGGGAGAAATCAACAACATCCGCGACCGGCGTCAATCCCGTATGCCCGCCGGGCGACCGTTTGTCCCCGCCGGACCCGCCGGATCGAGGATCGTGTTGCGGCGTCGCCTCACCAAACTTCGCCCTCCCCCGATACCGCGGGCAATTCCCCGCGAACGGGATGAATTCGCCGTCGTTCGGAACGTTTCGGCGGCGAGAGACGAAGGAATCCCGGCCGGGACTTGAAACCGGCCGCAGGATGTAAGACATAGGGGACATGCAAATCGGACACGGCGTTCGGCGCGCGGGTTCGGGTCGGGCACCCTCGGCGGCTTCCGGCCTGCCGAGCGGCATGGCGATTCGGCTGTTCGCGGATAGAGTGCCGCGCTGACGGTCGGACTGGCCGGAGACTGGGGCATGCGAAGCTGCATCGCTTTCCCTTCGGTGACGATGGCCCTGTTGCGCGCCGGGGGGGTGGCTCCCGGCCGCTGCGGCATGCCCGCATTCCCTCTCCTCGCGATGCGCCCGCCGGGCGTCCGGAGCCTGCGGCGATATGCCCTGACCGCGGCCGCGATCGCGGCGTTCCTGACGCCTTGCCGGGTCGGGGCCCAGGATTGGTTCGCGCTGCTCGGCCCCGGCCCGGTCGGGACACCCGGGCCGGCGGCGGGCGGCGGGGATTGCAGCGGCGGCCCCACTTCCCCGTCTTCCGGTTGTCCGACGGCAAGCGACGACGCGCCGTTCGGCCCCCTGCGGGACTTCCGGCCTCCGCCCGACCTCGCGCCGGGCATCGATACCACCGCTTCGCCGGAATCGAGAGGCGGGATTCTCACCGGGTACGGCCCCGAACCGGGCTTGCCGGGCCGCGCGAGCTCTGCCGCCTCCGGGGGCGGGAGTCCGGGCTCCGCGCTGCGGGAGTCCCTGACGGAGCTGCTCTCCCCCTATGTGGACCTTCCGGCGATCGGAAGGTACGGGGTGGGCTCCTTCAGCCCGTTCATCGGCGGCGGGATGGGGGCGGTGCGGATGCGGACCGGAGAGGCGCGCATGTCCTTCCCGAAAATCGGGACGATCGTTCCGGGGGAGAGCCGGGTCGGGCGCGCCTGGACGGTGACGGCGGGGCTGGCGCTCACGATGGGCAGCCGGTCGACGCTCCAGCTGTCATGGCGTTACGTCGATCTGTTTGCCGACAATGCCGGCGCCGGCTCGGGGCGGGTGGAATGGCGAGAGCACGGCCCGGCGATGCGGCTCCCCGACTCCCCGACCAGCGCCGAGATGAGAAGCCATTGGCTCCGCCTTTCGGTGCATTACGGATTCTGATTCCCGGATCGCGGCCCGGCCCTTGCCGGGCGTCATCCCGCCGGCCGGGGTCCGCGGGCAAGGCAGGCGGCGGCGAGGTCGCGAAACGCGGCGGCCCGGTGGCTGATCGCATGCTTCGTCGCGGGCTCCATCTCCCCGAAGGTCAGCGAACCGCCCCGCGGCACGAATATCGGGTCGTAGCCGAAGCCCCGTTCGCCGCGCGGCGGCCAGACGAGATGGCCGTCGATACGGCCTTCGAAGATCTCGACATGCCGGTCCGGCCAGGCGAGCGCGAGGGCGCAGACGAAGGCGGCGCGCCTGTCGGCGTCCGGCGCGAGCGCCTCTTCCACCCGCCGCATGGCCAGCGCGAAGTCCCGCCCCGGGCCGCCCCAGCGCGCCGAATGGATGCCGGGCGCGCCGCCGAGCGCGGCAACGGCGAGCCCGGAATCGTCGCTGAGCGCGACCTCCCCCGCGGCGCCGGCGCAGGCCAGCGCCTTCAGCGCGGCATTCTCCCGGAAGGTCGTCCCGGTCTCTTCGGGCTCGGCAAGGCCGAGCGCGCCGGCCGAGCCGATCTCGATTTCGCAGGGGGCGAGCAGTTCGGCGATCTCGGCCACCTTGCCCGCGTTGTGGCTGGCGACGACGATGCGGGCGCCGCGAAACCGGCGGGCCAAGGGCTCAATCCTGCCCGATCGCCACCATCTGGTGCCGGGTGAGCACGGCGATACCGTCCCGGGCGAGATCGAACAGCGCGTCGAAGTCGCCACGCGTAAACGGTTCGTTCTCCGCCGTCCCCTGGATCTCGACGATGCCGCCCGACCCGGTCAGGACGAAATTCGCGTCGGTATCGGCGCCGCTGTCCTCGACATAGTCCAGATCGAGGCAGGGGGCACCACCGACGATCCCGCAGGAGACGGCGGCCACCGAACCGATCAGCGGGTCGCTGGCGACGACCCGTCGTTCGAGCAGCGAGTCGACGGCGATGCGGAGCGCCACCCAGGCGCCGGTAATCGCGGCGGTGCGGGTACCGCCATCGGCCTGGATCACGTCGCAATCGAGGCGGACCTGGCGTTCGCCGAGGGTCTTCATGTCGACCACGGCGCGCAGCGAACGGCCGATCAGGCGCTGGATTTCGAGGGTTCGGCCGCTTTGTCGGCCGCGCGCGGCCTCGCGGTCGGTCCGTTGGTGGGTCGAGCGGGGCAGCATGCCGTATTCCGCCGTGACCCAGCCCGCGCCGGAGTTCTTGATGAAGAACGGCACGCGTTCTTCGACCGTCGCGTTGCACAATACGTGGGTATCGCCGAAGCGGGCGAGGCAGGAGCCCTCGGCATGTTTCGAGAAACCGGGCTCAAGCACGATTTCGCGCATCTCGTCCGCCGCCCGGCCCGATGGTCTCATCGCCCGCCCCGCTGGTTCGGCTCGTCGGCGAGGCTTGTAGCAGCAGCGGCTATCGGGCCGCAAATACAAAGGCTTGGGCATCCCGCGCCAAGCCACTCCGTTGACGGTCGAAACCGCCGCCACTACATTCCAACCGCGCGCAGGGGGACCCATGCAAAGCGCTCCGCCCAGCATTGTCGGCGAACTCAACGAAAGGTCGCGAGAGATCTTTCGCGAGATCGTCGAAACCTTCGTCCAGACCGGCGAGCCGGTCGGATCGCGCACTTTGTCGCGCCGTCTGCCGCAGCCCTTGTCGCCGGCGACGATCCGCAACGTGATGGCGGATCTCGAGGACATGGGGTTGCTGCATTCGCCGCACAGCTCCGCCGGGCGGTTGCCGAGCGAGGCCGGGCTGAGGCTGTTCGTCGACGGGCTGCTGCAAATCGGCGAGATCTCCGACGAGGACCGGGTCGCGATCGAGAGCCAGTGCGCCGGGCAAGGCACCAACCTTAACCAGATGCTGAACGAGGCGACGGCGGTGATGTCGGGGCTGGCAGGCTGCGCCGGGCTGGTCGCGGCGCCCAAGACCGACCGGCCGCTCAAGCATGTCGAGTTCGTCAATCTCGGCGACGGCCGCGCCCTGGTGGTCCTGATCAACGCCGACGGCATCGTCGAGAACCGGCTGATCGACCTGCCCGTCGGCACCCCGCCCTCCGCCCTGATCGCGGCCGGCAACTACCTCAACACCAGGCTGGTCGGCCGCTCGGTGGAGACCGCGCTCGGCGACATCACCCGGGAGATCGAGGAACGGCGGACGCAGATCGATTCGATCACCGCCCGGCTGGTCGAGGCCGGCCTCGCGACCTGGGTCGGGGAGCGCAACGCCGGCGCGCTGATCGTCAAGGGGCAGGCCCATCTCCTCGACGACATCGCGGCGCTCAGCGACCTGGAGCGGGTGCGCAGCCTCTACGAGGCGCTCGAGACCCAGGAACTCGTGCTCCGCCTGCTCGACCTCACCAGCAGCGGCGAAGGCGTGCAGATCTTCATCGGCTCGGAGAACACCCTGTTCGACATGACCGGGTGCTCCCTGGTGGTCGCGCCGATCAGCGACAACACCCGCAGCGTCGTCGGAGCGATCGGCGTCATCGGTCCGACGCGGATCAACTACGCGCGGATCATTCCCATCGTCGACTACACCGCCAAGGTGGTCGGCCGGCTGGTCGGCGGCACCGGCGCGGACATCGAGGCCTGAACCATGAGTGAGACGGACAAGCAGGACGCAAATTCGACGGAGGCTTCGGCCGAAGCCGAGGCCGAAGCGAAATCGGAAGCGACCGAACAGGCCGCCGAGCCGGTAGAGACCGGCGAGGCCGTCGCGCCAGAAGAAGCCGAAGAGGCGGGAGAGGCCGCCGAGCCGGATGACTCCTCGCCGTGGGCCGGCAAGCCTGCCGGGGACGGCGACGCCGACCGGGAGCCGGAAGAGCGGGACCACGAGGCCGAGCTCGCCGAAGCGAACGACCGGCTCCTGCGCGCGCTGGCGGAGACCGAAAACCTTCGGCGGCGCGGCAAGCGCGAGCGCGAGGAAACCGCCAGGTTCGCCATCTCCTCGTTCGCGCGCGACGTCCTGCCGGTTGCCGACAATCTGCGCCGCGCGCTGGAGGCCGTGCCCGGGGATGCCGGGGAGAACGAGGCGCTGGCTTCGCTGGTCGGCGGGCTGGAGCTCACCGAGCGCGAGCTGGAAGCGATATTCCAGCGGCACGGCATTGAGCGGATCGATCCGGGCGGAGAGAAATTCGACCACAACCTGCACGAGGCGATGTTCGAGATCCCGACCGCGGATGCGGAGCCCGGCAGTGTGGTCCAGGTCGTCGAGACCGGTTACCTGCTGAACGGGCGCCTGTTGCGGGCCGCCCGGGTGGGGATCGCCAGGGCGCTGCCCGAACCCGAATCCGAGCCGGACCCGGAGACGCCGCCGGAGGACACCGGTTCGGCCGCATGACCGTTCCGGCGGCGGTTCCGTCGGCCGGCGCGATGCGCTAGCCTCCGCCGCGATTCGCCGGAGTGTTGGGGACGTTCTTTCGTGCATGATGGTGACCAGGAGGCGTCGCGCTCCCGTCTCGCGCGCCGCTACGCCGAAATCCGGGCTCTCAGCGAGGCGCTCGCCGCGCCGCTGTCGCCGGAAGATCAGCAAGTGCAGTCGATGCCCGACGCCAGCCCGACGAAGTGGCATCTCGCCCATGTGACATGGTTCTTCGAGACCTTCGTCCTCGGGCCGCATCTGCCGGGCTACGCCCCCTTCGATCCCGCCTTCGGATACCTCTTCAACTCGTACTACGAGACCGTCGGCACGCGGCATCCGCGCCCCGACCGGGGGCTGTTGTCGCGGCCGCCGCTCGCCGAGGTCATCGCCTATCGCGCCCATGTCGACCAGGCCATGGACCGGCTGTTCTCGACCCTTCCTGACCGGGCCTGGGCCGAGCCCGGCGAGCTGACCGAGCTCGGGCTGCATCACGAGCAGCAGCACCAGGAGCTGCTGCTGATGGACATCAAGCATGTGCTTTCCCGCAACCCGCTGCGTCCCGCATACCGGCCGCGCAATGCGCGCCAGGCCGAGCCGGCGGCGGAGCCGGGCTGGACGGAGTACGAAGGCGGACTCGGCCGGATCGGCGATGACGGGACCGGCTTCGCCTTCGACAACGAGCGGCCGCGCCATCGCGTCGTGCTGGAGGATTACCGCCTCGCCGACCGCGCGGTGACCAACGGCGAGTACCGCGCCTTCGTCGAGGACGGCGGTTACCGCGACCCGTTGCTGTGGCTCGCCGACGGCTGGGCGACGGTCCGCGCGGAGGGCTGGGAGGCCCCGCTCTACTGGCGCGAGGCGGACGGCGAATGGTCGGAGTTCAGCCTCGCCGGCGAAGTGCCGCTCGACGACGACGCGCCGGTTTGCCATGTCAGCCACTACGAGGCGGCGGCATACGCCAGCTGGGCCGGCGCGCGCCTGCCGACGGAGACCGAATGGGAGGCCGCGGCGCCGACCGTCGAGGAGGAGCGCGCCAACCTGCTGGCGGCCGACCGCCTGCATCCGGCGTCGGTTCCGGGGAACGGCCATGCCGGCCCCCGCCAGATGATCGGCGATGTGTGGGAATGGACCGCCAGCCCCTATGTCGCCTATCCCGGCTTTCGCACCTCGTCGGGCGCGGTCGGCGAATACAACGGCAAGTTCATGTCGAACCAGATGGTGCTGCGCGGCGGCTGTTGCGCGACCCCGCCCGGGCACATCCGCACCACCTACCGCAATTTCTTCTACCCCCATCAGCGCTGGCCGTTCACCGGCATCCGCCTCGCCGAGGACGGCTGACCGCGTCATCCGGGGACAGCCAGAGGGAGACCGCCATGACCGGCAGGGACATCACGTATACGACGCGCAACAACGAGAGTTTCGACGGCTACCTCGCCGAACCCGGCGGCAGCGGCCAGGCGCCCGGCCTCCTGCTGATCACCGCGATCTTCGGGATCGACGACGAGATGAAGGAGCTTTCCGACGCCTGGGCGAAGGACGGGTTCCTGGTCTCGGTGCCCGACATCTTCTGGCGGGTGATGCCGGGTCCGACCGCCGACATGGAGAAGGCCTTCGCGCGCTATGGCGCGTTCGACCAGGACCAGGGCATGCTCGACATCGAGGACCTGATCGCAGACCTCAGGGCGCGCCCGCGATGCAACGGCAAGGTGGCGATGCTCGGCTTCTGCTTCGGCGGGCTCTACGCCCATCTCGGCGCGGCGCGTCTCGGGATCGATGCCGCCGGCTCCTTCCACGGCACCCGCATCGGCGAGGCGCTGGACGACACGCCGCGCATCACCTGCCCGATCAGCTTCCATTTCGGCGACGAGGATCCGGTGGTCCCGATGGAAGAGGTGGCCGCCATCCGGCAGGCCTATAGCGGCCACGGCAACGCCGAGATCGTGGTCCACGAGGGCGCGACCCACAACTTCTCCATGCCCTACAAGGAAGGCTACCAGGCCGCGGCGGCGACGGCGTCGCGCGCGGCGGTGCTCGGGTGCTTCCAATCGATGTAGGGATGGAGCTTCGCCGGCGCGCCCGGGCGGAGGCCCAGGCGTGATCGCGGCCTCGCTGCGCAGCAACCCGTTCGGCTGGCTGGTCGTCGCGATCTGCTTCGCGGCGCTCATGGCGGTCTATTCGACCCGCAGCTCGATCGGGCTGATGATGACCTTCTGGGAGGTCGAGCCCGGTTGGCCGCGCGATCTCGCCTCGAACGCGGGCGCGGTCGCGCTGTTCCTGATGGCCATCGTCTCGCCCTTCGCGGGCAATCTGATCGACCGCTTCGGGCCCAGGACGGTCTGCGCCGGCGGCCTCCTCTTCGTCGCCATCGGCATCCTCGCAACCTCCGCGGCGACCGAGGATTGGCAGCTGATCGCGTTCTATGGCGGCCTCATCGGGATCGGCTCGGGCGCGATCGCGATGCCGATGGTCTCGGCCGCCGTCGCCCAGTATTTCGTCCACGGGCGCGGGCTGGCGAGCGGCATCGGGTTCTCCGGCGCGACCGGGGGCCAGCTGGTGGCGCTGCCGGTGCTCGGGGTCCTGGTCACCGCGCTCGGCTGGCGCGGCACCTATACCGCGCTCGGGGTGCTGACGCTCGCGGTCGCGGCGATCGCCTGGCTGGCGCTGCGCCGCCGCCCGCGGGCCTCCGACGGGGGCGACAACCAGGCCCTGGCGCCGACCGGCGAGCGCCTCCGCTACGTGTTGTCCAGCGGGACGTTCTGGCTGCTCGCCATCGGCTTCCTGATCTGCGGCTTCAGCACCGCGGGCGTGATCGAGGTCCATCTCCTGCCCTATGCCGAATTCTGCGGCTTCGCGCCGATCGAGGGAGCGACCGCCTACGGCGTCCATGGCGGGCTCAACATGATCGGGGTGGTCCTGTTCGGGTTCCTGTCCGACCGGCTGCACCGGCCGCGCCTGCTCGCCTCGGTCTACTTCGTCCGCGTCGCGCTGTTCGTGCTGCTGACCCAGATCGCGGGCAGCCTGCCGCTCCTCTTCGTGTTCGCGGCGCTCTACGGTTTCCTCAACTTCGCCGCGATGCCGGTGATCGCCCATATCATCGCGAGCCGCATGGGGGTGGGCGTGATCGGCCTCGCCATGGGGCTGATCTTCGGCGGGCACTGGCTGGGCGCGGCGATCGGCGCCTATCTCGGCGGCGCGTTCTATTCGCTGTGGGCGCGCTACGACGAGCTCTGGATCGTCGCCGCCCTGGCGGTCGCGCTGGCGGGCTGCCTGTCGCTGTTCGTGCCGGAGGACCGGGGGAGAGAACCGGCGCTGCAGCCGGCATGACCGACCGCCCCAAGACCGCGTTCCTCGCCGGCGAGGGCGTCGCCCATGTGCTGATGGCGCAGTCCGCGCTGATCTTCGCCCTCAACTACGTGATCGGGCGCTGGGCGGTGGGCGAGGTCGCGCCCTACACGCTGGGATTCACCCGCTGGACGGTCGGCGCGCTGGTCCTCCTGCCCTTCGCCTGGCACCTGATCCGGCGCGACCGGGTTCTGCTGCAACGGCACTGGAAGCTGCTCTGCCTGCTCGGCTTCCTGATGCCGCTGATGGGCGCCGGCATCACCTATGTCGCGCTCAACTACACCACGGCGATCAATGGCGGGGTGATCCAGACCTCGCTGCCGGTGCTGATCCTGGTCCTCGCCTGGATCGTGCTCGGCGAGCGGACCACCGGGCGGCAGGTCTTCGGTGTCGTCCTCGCCGTCGTCGGGCTGCTCTACATGATCGCGCGCGGCGATCCCGCGGTGCTGCTGGGACTCGACTTCAACCGCGGCGACGCGGTGCTGCTGCTGTGCAATCTGTGCCTCGCGGGCTACGGCGTCGCGGCGCGGCTGATGCCGCGCGAAATTCACACCCTGACCCTGCTGACGATGGTCTGCGCGGCGGGCGCGCTGTTCCACGTGCCGTTCTTCGTCGCGGAAGTGATCCAGGAGGGGCTTCCCCCGGCCAGCACCAGGGCGGTGGTCTCGCTGGTCTTCGTCGCGGTCTTCCCCTCGGTGGTGGCGATCCTGGGCTGGAACCTCGCCATCGCCCGGCTCGGGCCGTCCCGCGCCGGGTTCTACATGTATCTGGTGCCGGTGTTTTCGGCGGCCATCAGCGTGCCCTTCCTCGGCGAAACCCTGAGCGCCTACCACGTGATCGGCGCGGCGCTGATCGTCGGCGGCGTCACCGCATCCTCGCGCAGGCCGAAAACCGAAAAGCCCGCGTGAGCGGCGCCGCCGGCGGGTGTCGCGGCATGCCGGGTTCCGCATACAATCCGGCGGACGAAGCGATCCGAACCGATCCGCGAGGGGATGCGCCATGCAGGGACACAAGGACCGGATTCTGACCACCCATGTCGGCAGCCTGCCGCGCACCGCCGAGGTGCTGGACGCGATGAAGGCCAGGCACGAGGGCGAGCCCCATGACGAGGACGACTACCGGGGGAAGATCCGCGAAGGCGTGGCCGACATCGTCAGGCGCCAGGCGGATCTCGGCATCGATGTGGTGACCGACGGCGAGATGTCGAAGACCGGCTTCTTCGCTTACGTCGAGGAGCGGATCGAGGGCTTCGAGCCCCGGCGGGACGAGAAATACAACCTGTTCGCGGCCGAGACCGCGGCGTTCCCGGAATACTACGCCGAGTATTTCGCCCGCGTCATGATGGGCGGGGCGATCGTCAAGATGGCGCCGATGTACTGCGTCGGCCCGGTCTCCTACAAGGGGGAGGCGGCGCTCGCCCGCGACCTCGACAACCTCAAGGCGGCGCTCTCGGGCGTCTCTGTCCACGACGCCTTCGTGCCGGCGATATCGCCCGCCGGCGTCGGCTACAACGCCCACTACGCCACCGAGGAGGAATATGCCGGGGCGGTGGCCGAGGCGATGCGGACCGAGTACCTCGCCATCGTGGATGCCGGCTTCCTGCTGCAGATCGACGATCCGTTCCTCTGCGACATCCTGGTCGACCCCGCGCTCGACGACGCCGGCAAGGACCGCAAGTCGCGGCTTTACGTGGAGGCCCTCAACCACGCGCTGCGCGGCATCCCCGAGGACCGGGTCCGCTATCACACCTGCTACGGCATCAACGAGGGGCCGCGCATCCACGAGGCGCCGATGGACGCGGTGTGCAAGTACATGCTCGACATCGACGCGGGCAGCTATTCCTTCGAGGCGGCGAACCCGCGCCACGAGCACGAGTACCACATCTGGGAAGACATCGAGCTGGCCGAAGGCAAGGCGCTGATCCCGGGCGTCATCACCCACGCCAGCAACATCGTCGAACACCCGGAGCTGATCGCCGAACGGCTGGTGCGCTACGCCGAGCGGGTCGGGCGGGAGAACGTGCTGGCGGGCGGCGATTGCGGCTTCTCGTCGCAGGCCTGCTACCACACCGAGGTGCACCCGACGGTGATCTGGGCCAAGTTCGAGGCGATGGCCGAAGGCGCGCGGCTGGCGACGGCGCGGCTCTGGTAACGCCGGGGCGGTCGCGGCTTCCGTACTATCCGGGGAACGGCAGATCGCGGCCCGGTCCAGCCCGCATCGGGCAACATGTCGGTGATCGAACGAAATTTTCTTGTCGAAATCGGCCGCGGAATGTAGGCACGGCGAAGCGCGCGCGGACCGAAGGAGACGGGAGAAGCGCAATGGCAGAGAACATTGCCCTGCCGGACGGCCCGAACCCGGCGACCGCAAGGACCGTCGAGCCTTCCTTCGGCGGCGCCCTGCCGCACTTCCTGCCGCTGGCGATCTTTCCGCTGATTGTCCTCGCCCTGATCCACGGCGGCTGGTGGATCGCAGCGCCGTTCGCCTTTTTCATGCTCGCCGGCCCGCTGGACATCGCCATCGGCGACGACGAGCGAAACATGGACCCCGCCGGGACGCCGGAAGGACGGTTGTTCTGGCACAACCTGCCGGTCTGGTTGTGGGCCTTGCTCTGGCCGCCGATATTTGTGTTCGGCCTGTGGCAGATCCTGGGCTCCGGTCAGTTCGCGGTCTGGGAGTGCGTATTGCTGGCCGTGGTGCTCACCGGCGAGGCCCAGGCGGTCTTCATCGTCGGCCACGAGCTGATCCACCGGCGCGCGGCCTGGGAGCGGCGGCTGGGCGAGTTTCTGCTGGCGTCGGCTTCCTACCCGCAATACGCGACCGAGCATGTCTACATCCACCACGCCCTGGTCGGCACGCCGCTGGACGTGGGCTCCGCGCCCAGGGGCCAGAGCTTCTGGAACTATTTTCCACGCGAGGTCGCGAGCAACCTGACCGGCTCGTGGCGGGTCGTCCGGGAACGCCTGGCGCGCCGCCGCCTGCCGATCTGGCATTACGGCAACCCGTTCTGGCGCTACGGCATCGAAACCGCGTTCTGGTACGGGCTGATCCTGTGGTGGGGCGGCCCCTGGGCAGTGCTGGCCTACGCGGTCCTGTGCCTCGGCGTCGTCTGCTCGATGAAGATCAGCAACTACATGCAGCATTACGGGCTGCGCCGAATCCGCCTGCCCAACGGCCGGTTCGAGAAGGTCCGGCCCCGGCATTCGTGGAACGCCAACTACAAGTTCAGCAACTGGATGTTCTACAACATGCAGCGGCACCCGGATCACCACGCCGTTGCGAGCCGGCAATATCCCCTGCTGCAGAATTGCGGCGCCGACGAATCGCCGCAACTCCCGGGCAGCTACGCCAAAATGTTCAACCTGGTCGTGCGTCCGCGCAAGTGGTTCGAGACCATGGACCCGCTGGTCGACCGGTGGCGCGCGCAGTTCTATCCCGAGATCGACGACTGGAGCGCCTATGACAGCCCGATCTCGGCCGCGCGTCCCGAAGCGTTCGACGCGATCGTCGAGATTTACGGTGCCGCGCCGCGCCTCGCCAAGCGGATCGAGCGCAACCCGGAACTGCTCGACGGCCTGCAGGACCGGGAGTTCACCGATCTCGACCTGCCCAGGGGGTTCGGACCGGACCCGGAGACCGAGGCGACCGCCCGCCGGGGCCTGACGCGCCTGTACTGGACGCGCGAGCTCGGCGTTGCGGAAATGAACGAGCGGATCGCCGAAATTCCCGTCCAGGACGCCCGCGACGCGGTCGAGACGGTGCGCGGCTGGTCCAACGACAAGGCGTTCCAGATCGGCGTGCACACCCTGCGCGGGAACCTGTCCCCGGTCGAGGCGGGAATCGCCCTGTCCAACCTGGCCGAAGCCTCGATCGCCGCCGTTCTCTCGGCGGTCGCCGAGGAATTCGGCGACCGGCATGGCGGGGTGGCAGCGGCGGTGCTGGGCGATCTGGCGAGCCGCGAAGCGGCGCCCGGCGTGGCGCTCGACATCCTGTTCGTCCATGACGGGGATCCGGCCGGCGCCCATGACGGCCTGTGCCGGCGTTTCCGCGATGCGCTCGGAGAGCTGTCGCGGGACAGCCTGCTGTTCGCGCCGGTCCCGCGCGGCGGCAAGGGACGCGCCGTGCGGTCGCTCGCCGATTTCTCGGAACATTTCCACACCGCCGCGACAGCCGGCGAACTCCTGGACCTGACCCGGGCGCGCTGCATCTTCGAGTACGGCGGGGCCGGAATCGGGCAGCGTTTCGAGGAAGCGCGGCGCGAGGCCCTGAGCGCAAGCGCCGCGCGCGACACCGCGATCGCCGAATTGCGCGAGTCGGGCGATGCAGCGGCCGAGCCCGGCCTGTCCTCGCTGGACGACATGCGCGGCGGCGTCCAGCATGTCGAGCGCGCGGCACGGTCGTTGCAACTTCTCCTCGGCGATGACGCCCGGGACGATCCGGCACCCGCCGCCGCTTCGGTCTTCCGGGCCGCCGCCGCACAGGGCCGGATCGACGACGGCGCGGCGGAGGAGCTGGCAGAAGCCGCGACGCTGTGGCGCAACCTTCGGGGCGCCCTGCGGCTGGTCGTGGATGAAGGCGATTCGGTCGAGACCCTGGCCTCAGGGGTCAGGGCAGCGCTGGCGCGGGCGTGCGGCCGGGAGGATTTCGATGCGCTGAACGCCGCTCTCGGCGCAACGGCGGCGCTTGCCGCGGCGCGAATCGGCACCCTGGGTGAGACGGCGGATTGCGGAACGACGGTAGACGAGTGCGGTCCCGCGCCGGACGATCCGGTCTGAGCCTGGTTCTGCCGGGAGAGAGCGGGTTGTGCGCCGGGCGCCGGCGATCTGCCGAGGCTGGGCGGAATGTCTGACGGATCGCGACCGGACGGCAATCCGGCGCCGCGGCCCCGGTCGCCGCAGGGGATACTGACGAGGGTGTCGGCCGAAGACCGCGATCCGATCGAACGGCCGGCGCTTGCCCCGCATCTCGATTTCCATTGCGTCGACGAGCGGCAGACCCTGCTGGTTTCCGAATCCTTCAATACCTTGCTGCGCGGGCCGATCTACCGCGATCTGCTGCCGCTGCTCGACGGCCGCCCGCAGGACGACATCGCCACCGCCCTCGACGGCGCGCACAGCGCCGCCGGCATCCGCACGGCGCTCGCGGCGCTGGCCTCCCGGGGCTACGCGGTTTCCGGCGAACATTCGATGGACCGGGGCAGGGCGGCCTACTGGTCCGCGCTCGGCGCCTCGCCACGCTGGGCCGAGCGACGCCTGGCGGCGGCGAAGGTGGCGGTCGACGGCGACGACGGACATCTCGCCCGGCGGCTCGGAGTCATGGGCGTCGCGACGGACCGCGCGGACCCCACCCTGTCCGCGGTCGTCTGCGCCGACTACCTCGATGAGCGTTGCGACGCCATCAACCGGCGCCACATCGAGTCGGGCCTGCCCTGGGTGCCGGTCAGGCCCAGGGGCCTGCAACCGCTGTTCGGCCCGGTCTTCCGGCCGGCGGAACAGGGGGCGTGCTGGGCCTGTCTCGCCTATCGCCTGCGCAGCCACCGGGAGGTCCACAACTTCCTGCGCAACCTTGCCGGCGACGAGGCGGCCTTCCGGGCCGGCGCCGTCGAGCCGGCCGTGCTCGACGCGGTCTACGGGCTGGTCGCGGCCGAAATCGCAAAATGGCTGGTTCTGGGAGACGCCGCGCCGCTTCATGCGCAGGCGATCTCGCTGGATGTCGGCAGGCTCGGGACCCACCATCACCCGGTGATGCGCCGGCCGCAATGCTTCGCCTGCGGCGACGCGGCGCTGTACCGCGCCGACCGGCCGCCGGTTCCAATTCGACTGCGGCAGAGCCCGACAAGCGTCGGCAACAGCGGCGGCGTGCGATCGGTCTCGCCGGAAGAGACGCTGGCCCGCTACCGCCATCTGGTGAGCCCGGTCAGCGGCGTCGTGACCTGGGTCGCGCGCACCACCGAAGAGGCCGATTCCTAGCTCCACGTCTACTGGGCGGGCACCAACTACGGATTGCGAAGCCGGACACTCGGCTCGTTGCGGCGCAGCCTGCGCAGCAAGAGCGCCGGCAAGGGCAGCACGAGGGAGCAGTCCGAGGCCAGCGCCCTGTGCGAGGCGATCGAGCGCTATTCCGGCGCCTTTCACGGCGACGAGATCCGCAGCCTGAAACGGTATTCCGATTTCGCTGCGGACGGCGATGCGGCGGCGATTCATCCAAACGACGTCCAGCTGTTCAGCGAGCGCCAGCTGGAAGACGCGGAAGCCATCAACGCGAAGGGCCACCCCTACAACATCGTACCGGCCCGCCTCGACCCCGACGCCGCAATCGACTGGTCGCCGGTGTGGTCGCTGACCCGGAACCGCCATTGCTACCTTCCGACATCGATGCTCTACAGCACGCCGGCCGAGCAAAGGGGCGGCGCCGATCTCATCGCCGATACGAACGGCTGTGCGGCGGGCAACACTCTGGAAGAGGCGATCCTGCAAGGCTTCTTCGAACTGGTCGAACGCGATGCCTTCGCCATATGGTGGTACAATCGGCTGGCCGCGCCCGGCGTCGACCTGGAGAGCTTCGGCGACGACTATCTCGCCTCGGCGGCGGGCTACTACCGGCGCCGCGGGCGCGACATGTGGGCGCTGGATGTGACCGCCGATCTCGGCATTCCGGCCTTCGTCGCCGTCTCGCGCAAGACCGGCGGCGAAACCGAGGACATCATCTACGGCGCCGGAGCGCATGAAGATGCGCGCATCGCGGCCCTGCGCGCGGTGTGCGAGCTGAACCAGTGCCTGACCTGGCTGCCGCGGCAGGGTGGCGGGGCTTCGGGTCCGGCGATCGACGATCCGCTGGCCTTGCGGTGGTGGAAGACGGCGAAGCTGGCGGACCATCCCTGGCTGGCGCCCGCGGCCGGCGCGGAGTCGCGCGGCGGGGCCGACTATCCGGTCCCCGATACGGCGGATGCGCGCGACGCGGTCGAGCGGTGCCGCGCGCTGGTCGAGGCCAGGGACATGGAATTTCTGGTGCTCGACCAGACCAGGCCGGATATCGGCATGCCGGTGGTGCGCGTCATCGTGCCGGGGATGCGCCATTTCTGGGAACGCTTCGCGCCGGGCCGCCTGTACGACGTGCCGGTCGGGATGGGCTGGCGCGACAGCCCGCTCGCGGAAGCCGATCTCAACCCGGTTCCAGTCATCGCGTGAGGATTTCCGATGGATTTCGAGGAAGGTCTGGCCGTCACCCAGGAGCGGCTCGCCGCCGAAGCGGACTCCCTGGCCGAATTGCTGGGACGGCTCCGAAGTTTCATCGCGCCGGCCCTCGTCGGGGACCGGGAATGGGACGCGCTTCTCGAACCCGCGCGGCATCTGCCGGCGACGATGGCCGCGTTCCCTTTCGGTTTCGAACTGCCGCTGCACGACAGGCGGCCGCGCGCGGATCTCGGCATTTCGCTGGTCGGCGGGACGGGGCCGGCGATGTATTTCGAGGACAGGGCGCGGTCCGGGGAGGCCGATCCGTCGGCGGCGGGGATTGCGCGGATATTGCGGGAAACCGAGCCCGACCGAACGCCTCTCCGTCAGGTGATCGGCCGCAAGATGATGCTCGAATACGATATCGGACCGGCGGCGGGCGATGCACGGCCGGAGCCGGGAATTTTCCTGCGGCCGGCGGAACGGCCGATCGTGGGAAGCGCCGGGCAGGTCGGCGATGTCGGCGTCGTTCTCGACGCGCTGGTCGCCGCCCTCGGCTGGCGCCCGGACGGCGCCGAGAAGCGCTCTGCCGAGCGCGTGTATCTGGCCCAGCCGCCGGGAACGCGCATCGATTCCTTCGGGGCGTTCCCGTCGCGGGAACGGGCGATCCGGCTCGCGATAGCGGGATTCGGGAATTTCAGCGACATCGCCTCGTTTCTGGAACGCGCCGGCTGGACGGGGCCGGGCGCGACCGTCGCTTCGGCTATTTCGCGCTTCGAGGAGCGGGGCGGTTTTGTCAGCCTGGGGGTCCATCTCGACGTGTTGTCGGGCGGGCTGGGTCCGACGCTGGGCCTGGGTGTCCTGGCGAAGGAGCGGGTGGCCAAGGACCCGGGCTACTGGCTGGACCGTCCGCAGCTGTGGAAAACCTTCGTCGAAGGCTTGCGCGCCGAAAATCTCGTCGTCCCGGAAAAACTCTCCGCGCTCGCCGGCTGGTGCGCGCGACCGACGACGCTGTTCGCCCGGTCGGGGCAGTTCGTGCTGCTGCGGGGCATCCACCATTTCAAGATCGTCCTGGACCGGGGCCGGCCGGAGCAGGTCAAGGGCTACGCGTTCATGGTGCTGATCGCGGCCCCGAATTCGTGAGGCCGTAGCGGTCTTCCGGCACGCCCCCGGGGCGCTTGCCCGGAGACCATGCGAACCCTATCGTCCCGGATCGTTGCACGGGCGATGGCGCATCCTCGAGGCAAGGGCGTTGAGCGAAGTTCCGGAGATGTCCGCGTCGGACGAGAAGAGCGCGGCCGAACGCTACTACGACGACAACACGCCGGGCATCTACCTCAACGGGTGGAACCGCGACCACATCCATTTCGGACTGTTCGAGCCCGGGGAATGCCCCGAGCCCGGCGAACCTCTCGTCGACTCGCCGGGGCTCGCTCGGGCCGTGGAGCGCATGGTCGAGACCATCGTCGCACCCGCCGGGATCGAGGTACGCCACCATGTCGTGGACGCGGGATGCGGCGTCGGCGGAACCGCCATCCTTCTCGCAAGGACCAGGGGATGCCCGGTCACCAGCGTCAACATAAACAGGATGCAATTGGAAATTGCCTCCGAAAAGGCGGCCGACGCCGGTCTGGGAGACCTGATTTCCTTCGAATACGCGGATTGCTCCCGGCTTCTGCCGTTCGCCGACGACTCGATCGACGTCGTCGTCAACATCGAAAGCGCCTGCCATTACAGCGACAGACGGCAATTTCTTCTCGAAGTCGGCCGGATATTGAAGCCCGCTGGAAAGATCGTGGCGATGGACTGGATGGCGCGCGACGGTCTGACGGATGCAGAATACGAGAAGTACATCGTGCCGCTATGCGAGCCGTTTGCCGTGGACGGGCTGGAAACCCGGTCCACGTACACCGGGAAGCTGCGCGAAGCGGGTCTGACCGTCCTCGAATTCGAAGGATTCGACGGCAAGGACGCGGACAATCTGCGGCTGGTCGGCAACAGTTACAATCTGCTGGCGACACTTCGTTTCGCCGGCGTCGAAACGCCGGGGCTCCGCGGGCTGATCGATCAGTTCGGGACGCTCTACCAAGCCTGGAAGAGCGGAAGCTTCGAACTCGGGCGCTATTGCGCGCAGAAGCCCGGCCAGGCCGTTCTTCAGCCCGGTCTGGCGCCCGACAGGAAATGATAGGTGAATACGCCTTCCCGCAACCCCTCATCGTAGCCGATGGTTGCCTCCATGAACTCCCGTGACGCCTGGTTGACCCCGCCGGCACGGGGATTCACGAGAGTCAGCAACAACCATCCGTCGCGCAGCCGCTTCGTCGCCGGCGCCGCCTCCGCGGACAGGTCCTGTTCCCGAATATCGACGAAGCCGGCCTTTTCGACCGCGGCAAGCACATCGCCCAGCGGCTCGAGGGGCGGCATGCGCCAGCCGAGCTGCGCGGTTGCGTGGTTCGCTTCCTGCTCCTCGGACAGCGGCGCGCCGCTCAGCAGCCCCTCCAGCGCCTGCCAGCGCCCGCCCGGCTTGAGTACCCGGTACGCGCCGCGGAGATAGGCGAGCTTGTCTTCGGCGTAGCAAAAGGATTCGTGATTCAGGACCGCGTCGAAGCTGGCGTCGGGGAACGGAAGGTCCATGAAATCCCCGTAACGGAACGCGACCAGATGGCCGACCCCCCGCTCCTCGGCATGTTGCGTCGCCACCGCGATATGGGGTTCGCAGATCGTCAACCCGGTCACGCGGACGCCACAGGTCTCGGCCAGCGTGATCGCGGTGCCGCCGACGCCGCAGCCGGCATCCAGCACATGCCGGTCCGGACCGAGGTCGCAACCCGCTACCAGCGTCCGGTTCGCGCGCAACAGGCTCTCCCGGTCGGTCGTCGTATCCGGCCCCCAAAGGCCGAAATGGCAGGCCAGCAGATCCCCGGCGAACCTTTCCATGCGCTCGGTCAGGTCGGCATAGTGCTCCGCAACCGTGGTCTCCATGTCCGTTCCGCCAACCCGGGTAGACTTCGCCGCGCGGCACCGTAGGAAGGCCTGGGGCGTATGACAAGCGCGGAACCTTGCGGAAGTCGCACGGCGTGGCTGGCCAGAGAATCAAGCCTTGACAGGTATCGGGCCGCCGAAGGACCGGACCCGGGCGAATGAACGCTGATCGAGGAACGTGACCGGCAATGATCGATCGATGTGGCATTCCGAGCCTGAGCGGAGAGGCCGCGGACCTCGCTGCACGGTCCCGCGATTTCGGAGGAATGATCGAACGAACGCCGCAGGCGGTGGCACGGCCGAAGAGCGCGGACGAGGTATCGCGCATCGTCCGCTGGGCTGCGACGGAAGAACTCCGGGTCTCCGTGAGGGGGGGAGGACACTCCCAGGGCGGCCAGAGTCTCACCGACCGCGGGCTGGCGGTGGACACGGTCTGGCTCAATCGATTCGAGCGCGCCGGCCCGGATTTGGTGCGCGCCCAGGGTGGAACGCGGTGGGGTGCGCTGGTCGACGGGCTGCGCGGATCGCGCAAACTCCCCCGGGTCCTGGTCGACACCGCGGAAGTCAGCGTGGGCGGAACGCTGTCCGCCGGGGGGTTCGGCACGACGTCCCATCGGCACGGGGTGCAGGTCGGACAGGTCGAGGAGATCGAGGTGGTGACCGGAACCGGCGATCGGGTGCGCTGTTCGAGCAGCCGGAATGCCGACCTGTTCAACGCGGTGAGGGGCGGCCAGGGCCAGTTCGGCATCATCACCGACGCCTGGATCCGGCTGCGAAGGGCGGGAAAGCGAATCCGGCAATACCAGCTCCGTTACACCGACTTCGGCCGGTTCGCGAGCGACCTCGAGCGGGTTCTCGACGAAGAAAGGTTCGACCATCTCCGGGCGGAAACCCGGATCCATGACCGGGATATCGTGATGAGCGCCGGCGTCGAATACGAGGAGGATCACGATGAGGCCGGGGCGCTCGGCGGGTTGGGATACGACGAGATCGCATCCGTCAATGACACGGCCGAAGTCGGGCGCGCGGGAATGTATCCGAGATGGGCGTTCAGCCGGAGGATGCACCATCCGTGGCGCGACTGGTTCATGCCGTGGGAAACCCTTCGCACAGTGCTCGCCCAAACCTGGCTGGACCCGGGCTGGGTGCCGCGCGCGCCCGACATCTGGATCGGCATCTACCCGATCCGGACCCGGGCGATCGACGCGCCGCTTTTCGTGCACCCGAAAGGCGAGCGCATGTTCTCCTATTCGATCCTGGCCGTGCTGGACGAATACGAAGCGGCGAGTCGACTGGCGGGAAGGCTGAAGAAGATCGACAGAAGGCTCATCGACCTGGGCGGCAAGGCCTATCTGTCGGGCCGGGTGGGTTACGGACCCGGCGAATGGCGGGAGCACTACGGCGACGGTTTCGAACCGGGACTCGGCTGGAAGGACCGGTTCGATCCCAACCGGGTATTCCGATGGGAAGGCATGCCGTTCGACAGCGGCGCGACCTGATTACGCGTCGGCCGCTCGGTCGCCGCGGTCGAAGGCGAGCAGCAGTGCCGGCAGGAGCAGCAGGTCGGCGACCAGCGCGAAGCCGATGATCATCGCGGTGAGCAGGCCCACCTGGGCCGTCGGGACGAACGGGGACAGGAGCAGGATCAGGAACCCCGCCACCAGGACGGCGGTGGTCGTGACCAGCGCCCGGCCGGCCGTCTGGAAGGCATGGCGCACCGCGTCCTCGGGGGAATGGCCGAAATCGCGTCGCGCCCGGCGGTACTTGCTCAGGAAATGCACCGTGTCGTCCACGACGATGCCGATCGTCATCGCCACCACCACCGACAGGGCGAGGCCGACCTGTCCGACCGCCAGCCCCCACACTCCGAACCCCATCACCGCGGGCACGAAGTTGGGGACCAGGCTGACCAGGCCGAGGCGGAGCGAGCGCAGGGCCGCGATCAGCAGGATGGAAATTCCGAGCAGCGCGACCGCGGTACCGAGCAGCATCGCGCGGATGTTGCGCAGACCGATATGCGAGAACAGCAACGCCGGGCCGGAACTGTCGATGCGCGCAATCTCGGGCGCATTGCCCTTCAGCCAGGTCCGCGCGCGGGCGTTCAGCTCCAGCACGTGGCGCGAGGAGAGCGTCCTGGTGGTCACCGTCATCCGGGTCGCCGATCTGGCGGTGTCGATCCGGTTGTTGAGGTCCAGCCCCTGGGGCAGCGAGAGCTCGTAGAGCAGAAGATATTGCGCGGCGAGGTCGGCGCTCGCCGGTAGCCGGTAGGCCGCCGGATCGTCGCCGTGCAGGCTCCGGTTGAGGTGCCGGAAGGTATCGGTGATGACCTCGACATGCCGCGTTTCCGGCTGCTCGCGGTACCACTCGGCGAAGGCCGCGACAGTCGCGAGAAAGGCGGGATCGGCGACGCCGCCCGGCGCGGATGCGTGCAGCGAGTACTCAAGCAGGGTGTTTCCGCTCAGCCGTTCGTCGAGGAAATCCGTGTCCTGGCGAAATTCGGTGCTCTCGTCGAAGAAATGGACCAGGACGTCGTTGAGGTCGTTGCGCGGCACGGCGGCCAGCAGCGCGAGGACGACCGCCGCCGAGCCCCACAGCACCGCCTTGCGGCGGCGCACCACGAATTCCGCGATGGCGGCCATCGCCGCATCGTTCTCCCGCTCCGACCGGCGCGCACGCATCGGCAGGAGCGACAGCAGCGCCGGCAGGAAGGTGACCGACAGCAGGAAAGACGCGACGATGCCGAAGGCCACGAAATTGCCGAGATGCCGGTAGGGCGGCACCTCGGAGAAGTTCATGCTCAGGAAGCCGAGCGCCGTCGTCGCGCTCGCCAGAAAGACCGGATGCAGGTTGACCCTGACGGCTTCGACAATGGCCGCGCGTCTCGTGTCGCCGGCCCGCAGGCGCTGCTGCAACGCCACCAGCAGGTGCACGCAGTTGGCGACCACGATCATCAGCACGATGGTCGGCGCCGGGGCGGTGGGCGGCGTGAACGGCAGGCCGGCCCATCCGCCCATCCCCATCGATACCAGGATGGAGAAGACCATGACCAGCCCGGTCGCCGCGACGCCCGCAAAGCCGCGCGTCAGCAGGATCAGAACCAGGGCCATGATCGCCAGGCTGGCGGGCAGGAAGACCTTCTGGCTGTCGATCGACGCTTGCGAGAAGGTGTGGTTGATCATCACCGTCCCGACCACGCGGATGTCGATGCCCGGAAACCGCTCTTCCGTCTCGGCGGCGAGATTGCGGGCGAACCCGGCCACCTCCGGAACCCGGATCGACTGGTCTTCCTCGGGCAGCTCGACGGTGACGTTGACCGCGCTGACCCGGCCGTCGCGCGCCAGCAGGCTGCCTTTGAGCCGCGGGTCGGCGAGGGCCGTTGCGCGGATCCGGGCCCGTTCTCCGGGATCGCCCAGCTGCGCGGGATCGACGAGGTCGCGGACCGACAGCTCGTCGCCATCCGCCGTCGTGTGCTGGAAATTCACGATCGAATCGACCCGCCTGGAATAGGGCGTCTGCCAGGCCCGCCCGGTCAGCCAGACGGCGGCCCTGAGGGCGGGTTCCGAGGTGGCGTCGCCGGCCTGCGGAACGATCATGAAGAGGACGTTTTCAGATTTGCCGTAGGTGTTTTCCAGCGCTTCGTAGGCGAGGAGCTCGGGATTGTCCTCGCTGAAGAAGATGCGATAGTTGGTCGAGAACTGGAGAAATCCGCCGCCGACGGCGGCGAGCAATACCAGGACGAGGCTTGCCGCGATGATCGGCCAGCGGGACGCGACCACCCGCTCCGCGAATCGCGCCTCGAACGGTCGCGCCGGGCCGATGGGGTCGGTTGCCATCGCTGGATCTACCGTGCGCAGACGCCGTGGTCGACCGGCAATGCCGGGTACGGCTCGACTCGCCCGCGAGAGACCGTGCCGAATCCCGCGCCGAAAAAGATAACTCCTGACGCGGCGCAGCGCTTGGCATGGTCCGCGTCAGGAGTTTTCGAACGATGCTGCCGAGCCGCGCCCGGCCGGGCTGCCTGGCAGCCGGCGTTCCTCAGAAGCCGCAGCAGCAAAGCCCGGCGGAGATCGCCTCGAGCTGCTCTTCGTCGAGCGCGGTATCCGGCGGCAGAGCGAGGTGGACGGTGCGCATGTCGCTCTCGTGCACCATGATCTCGATGGTGTCCGGAACCGCAATTCCGAACTCCTGGTTCATCACGCCCTTCGGGTCGGCGATGAGCTGCGCCCGAAAGGCCGGATCCTCGGCCGCCTTGGATGTGAGATGCGCCCGCATCTCTTCTGCAGATTGCATGATCCGTCTCCGTCTGTTGTGAGTCCTGAGTGTGAGAGTCGAAACCCTGCATAGCAGGACCGGGACTAGACATGGAAAATCCTACGAAGGGTGTCGAATAATTTCTAATACCAATTGCTCGTCGGATTGATTAGAATTTCTTATTATGTGCCTGTTCCGGCAGGTCATGGCGGCGAGCCGGTGTCCGGGCTGTCCGGCCGGGCGCCGGCGGGCACGACTTCCGGTGCGGGCGGTCTGGGCGGTCTGGGCGGTCTGGGCGGTCTGTGGCCGGGCACGGAATCGGTCCGATCGCGGGGTGGCGACGGCGGTTGCCCAATGCCGCGTCCCGTGTTTGATTGGCGTCGGGAACGCGGGTCCGGCGCAGCGATATCGGCCTGTTTCGGGAACGACGCAATCGGAAACCTTCTTTCTTGTTCAACAACCCGTTTCACAACATAGCCGCGGACTCCAAGAACGAGCGCGAGCAGCTCGACCGTCTCCTGAGGATAACGGCGCCGCACGAACGTCTCGCGCTCGCCTGCCTCGCACTGGTTGTCGCGGCTTTCGTGGCCTGGTCGCTGTTCGGCAGCGTCGTGCGCAGCGTGACGGCCGACGGCGTGCTGATCGTGCCCGGCGAGCGCCGCGCGGCGGTCGCGGCGGAGCCCGGTCAGCTCCTCGAATATCTGGTTTCCCCGGGCGACCGCGTGCGCGCGGGCCAGCCCGTCGCGCGCCAGAGCGTGCCGGAGCTGGACCGCGAAACGGCGGCGCTGCGCGAGCGGGCGAACCTGCTGCGCTCGCAGCTCGGGCAGGTCGGCGAAACCGGCGGCGCCCTGCGCTCCCTGCTGGCCTCGGCCCAGGCCGCCTTGCTCCGGATGGAGGCCCGGCGCTCGGCCCGGCAGACGATCGTCAGCCGGCGCGCCGGCGAGGTCATGGCCCTGCTGTCCGCCCCCGGAGCGTATCTGCCGGCCGGCGCCGCCGTCGCGCAGATCCGCGAGGGCGCGAGCCGGCCGGTCGAGGCGGTGTTGCGCGTGGACCGGCAGCTGGCCCGGCGTCTCCGGCCCGGCATGGCGGCGGCGGTCGACATCGCGCCGCGTGGAGGCGAGACACGGCGGCTGCGCGGAACGGTCGCCCGGGTAACCGCCGGACCGTTGCCCGACTGGCTCGCGCGGCTGCCGCCCGCCGTTCCGCACGCCTCCTACAGGGTCGATATCGTCCTCGACGGGGCGCCGGGCCTCGGCGCGGCGGACGGCGCGCCGTGCCGTTCACGGATCGAACTGGGAAGGTATGCGCCCGCCGCGCTCTTCGGTTCGGGACGGTCCTGAATGAATTCGCGCGCGCCGAACGCGCCCGCCAATCCGGCGACAAGACCCGTCGACGAGCCGTCCCAGCGGCGGGTGACGACACCGCTCCTGCTGCAAATGCATGTGACGGAATGCGGTGCCGCGTGCCTCGGTAGCGTGCTGGCCTATTTCGGGCGCTGGGTGCCGCTCACCGAGCTGCGCGAGAAATGCGAGGTCAGCCGGGACGGCTCGACCGCGGCGGGGATTCTGCGCGCGGCCCGGCACTACGGCCTCAAATGCACGGGGCGGAGCGTCCAGACCAACCAGATCAAGAAGCTGCCGCTGCCGCTCGTCCTGTTCTGGGAGTACAACCACTTCCTCATACTCGAAGGCTACGACCGCGGCCGCTACTTCCTCAACGATCCCGCCACCGGACGC
>Ga0209543_1000883_pt1 | contig 32766 bp, 20 predicted proteins | sample MesohylFT_FD_187296 | JGI IMG/M metagenome (GOLD analysis project Ga0209543, IMG submission 187296) | Host-associated microbial community of the marine sponge Aplysina aerophoba from Gulf of Piran - sponge mesohyl, lysed by freeze-thaw... | ecosystem: Host-associated > Porifera > Sponge >...
GAGTCAGAAGCATTGCGCTGAGACCTCCGCAGGTTTCTCAGTATCCCTTGGGCGGAACTGTTGACCAGACAGGAATCCGGGAAGATCAACAACCCCATACCTGATACCCAATTTGTCCTCGCTTACAATAACCATAGCAAGATTGTCCATATTGTTATATGATAACCAATCTGGACAATCTGTTCAGCAAGGTAGCTTTTTGGTACTAGGCTATCTCACGCGCCAAAAGGGTGTAAGAAAGTCGTTATAATTTTAAACACGAGGGCTGAACATGACACAAAAATACAGGGGATGGCTTTCCTCCGAGGGCGCATTCTTCCTGTACGCTCGACATTCCGCACAGCTACAAACCTTCATCGTTGAGAGCAATGCTCTAGGCAGTTTGGACATTTTCATGGAGAATTCGCAATCGCTTTTTCAGTATTTCCGCCCGACATCCAGGGGTTCGTGTAAAATACCCGTGTAACAGGGACCGTTGGCAAGTTCACTTCATGAATCATGTTTTTCGGGAAGCGGGCCTGACATCATATCCCAAGGAAAATCACATGGCTGACGAAGAACACCTAGAATGGCTTCGAAAAGGCATCGATTTCTGGAATGATATGCGCCGACAACGTCGTTTCGCCCCTGATTTCAGCGGCGTATCCCTCTGTGCTCAGCTTGCGGGATCATCCTGCGTGGAAAGAGATGAAGATTCCGTCTTCATCCGTCTTGACAATGCCAATCTGGAGGGCGGGGATTTTCGCAATGCCGACCTAGGATACATTCATCTCAAGGAAGCGAACCTGCGGGGTGCCCGGTTTCGGGAAGCCTTCCTCCAATATGCAGATTTTACTGGCGCCGAGATTGCACATGCGAATTTCAGAGACGCCAATCTTCGTTACGCAAAGCTAAACGGCGCTTCCGCGCAAAACACTGATTTTACCGGCGCGAATCTTTTTTCCGCAGACCTGCGGGATGCCTACCTCGCCTACGCCAAACTAACCCGGGCATATCTCAGCTATGCGAACCTCAGCGGCACGAAATTCTTTTTTTCCGACCTTGTCGGCGCGGACATCTCACACACGCAACCTCTAACCTCCGTCCTGTACCCCGGCGCAGATGCTGGCGAAGGTCAGGCTTCCGGCTTCCCGGAAGAAGTCACAACCGTGGGGGAGGTGGTAAACATCTGCCGGTTCTTTGAAAACTATTACGGAACCAATTCGCAGGAGGGTCGTTTCAGGGACGGACACATGTTCTATTTCCGGGGAGAGCGTGATATCTCGTGGAAGCTCAGTCCCTCGATAATGAGGAATCCAGAGAAAGGACAAGAACCTTTCCTAGAGAAGGAAGGAAAAATGCTGCTTGACCTGATATCGCGAAGACCGCAAGATTTTGCCAGCGCGACTTCAGCCCTGTCGCAGTGGGTCATCGCCCAGCAGCACGGGCTCAGAACCCGCCTTCTCGACATTACGCGAAATCCACTTGTAGGACTGTTTCACTCCTGCGAAGATTCTTCGAGTTCGGAAAAATCCAACCGGGCGGACGGTGCACTGCACGTTTTTGTGGTTCCGGAAAACAGGAATATCGTAAAGTCCTTTGACAGCGATGCCGTAAGCGTCGTCGCGAACCTGGCGAAACTTCCGCTTTTCGAACAACACGCCCTGATGGGAAAATTCTCGGATTATGGAGAGGCGGCCGGAAGGGTTTTGCGCGGGCGGTCGAACCGATACCCGGATATTATGGACCGCCTTTACCACTACATCAGGCAGGAGAAACCTTACTTTAAGGAAAGGATTGACGTGAGGGACCTGTTTCGGGTATTCGTCGTGGAGCCCAGGCAGTCGTTTGAACGGATCAGGGTGCAGTCCGGCGCTTTTCTCGTCTCCGCGTTTCACGAGCGGTTTGAAAAAGAAAATATTTTGGCCGCAAACGGCAACATACCAGTTTATGATCACTACAAGCTGGTCGTGCCCGCCGGAAGCAAGAAAGACATCCTGAGCGAACTGCGGCTTCTTAACGTTACGCGCGAGGTTCTTTTCCCTGGTCTTGACGAAGCCGCCAAGGCGATTGCAGGAAGCAATATCAAGTGACGGCGCGAATTCGCAAGTACGGTTTTCCTAGACTTCCGAAACGGATTGCCTCAGAAAAAGCGTTGTGCTTGCCACCCGACACCACGAATCTTTTTACTAAGCGCAGAGAGAATTAAAAGTCCAGTCCGCACATTGCGGCAGCTTATCACAGGTGGAAGAAAAACGCGGTCGCAGAACCCAGAAGGTATTTGCTTGATATTTCTCACTGGCCCAAAATGCGGAAATTGCACTACAACTGTTTCATGCAACGAGAAAGGCAAACCAGATCGGAATAAGCATTAAGATTAATTCCAGTCAGTGCAAGATGGCGTAGAACATGTTTTGCAAATTTCTTTTCAACAGTTTTTCCACAGGCAGAAAATTCCACAACCAAGAAAGGCTATGAACAGAAGCAGAAAAGCGACAGGAAGAAAGGTTTCAACAACTGTAAGCTTCCAATACCGACTCGCTTTTTTGCCTTCCTCAAGCAACTCCCATTCTCGTTTGAAAAACGGATAGGGCAATTCCTCCTCCAATTCGTGCAAAGCCTGGAATTTCCCCGTATTGAGCTGTCGGTAAGATCTGATGACGATAAACCACGACATGGAAAGCACCATGCCCACAATGCCCACAACCACCAGAACAACGCCTAACGGAACACTTCCTATTGTGAACTTTAGAAAGAGTACCAGAGAAGCCAACACCCCAGTCAACAAAGTTACATAGAGCCGATTAGCACCCTCGCGCCTCTGGCTGACGTTATCGGCAAGCGTAGCGTGAAGCTTGTATATCTCTAACAGTTCCCTTCTGTTGTGTTCCGACTCTTTCATTATGCCAGTTCTCTTATTGCCGCGACCACGCTTTCAGTGTTCCACCGAACAATCCGATCGGCGTTTTGTTTCACGATTGAAGATGTTCTTTCGCTCCCCCAAGGTTGCAAAGCCAGAATCGGTTTTGGATGGTAGAATTTTTTCTGCGCTATATCTATTTCTATGTTGATCCATTTACTGTAAGTTGAATAAACTCCGGCAAGAATGATAATAACGCTGCATGGTTGTATTTTTCGAAAAATAGCTTCGCGCAGTTGTTTATCCGTCCCATTTGTGTGTACGGGATCATTCCTCGGCACAGAATAATTTCTGAACCCGAAGTAGCTTCTTTTTTCCAGCAAATTCACCAACCTGTCGTAGTTGTCGGAATAGGCCCACGAATGACTTATAAACAAGTTATAGATTTTCATGCTTTCCTCCTTTTCATATTTCTGTAGCGCAACACACAAGTTCAAGACATTCATGTTAATTTTGATGAGACAAAATATACATGATATTTGTCTCCTGTTATGCTGATAGGTGCGGATATCATGTGGAAACGGATTCCAGGCTTCAAGTCGGACGCTTCTCCTAATTGCAGTCTTGTGTCTGTAATCAGCTAGTTATGACACACTCAGCGAAAAACATCGGGACAGAAGTGATTGGGCTTTATAAATCGTAATGAGACTATCAGGAATTGATTTCCCAAAAGGGTTGCTGGATGCCTTGAGCAATGACAGTTTGGTTGTTTTTGCTGGCGCAGGTGTTTCTAGGGGAGAACCGGCAAACCTTCCCGACTTCAGATCTCTGGCGGAAGCAATCGCGGAGGGAACCCCAGAAGCTCTGGGGGACTCGGAACCCGAGGACCAGTTTCTCGGCAGATTGAGTTCTGCTGGTGTAAACGTGCATGAGCGCGCCGCCGAGAAACTTTGCGAAAACAAACCAGAACCGGCAGAACTGCACCGTGATTTGCTACGCCTCTTCTCAAAGCCGGAATCGGTACGAATTGTCACCACTAACTTTGACCTTCTTTTTGAACGGGCGGCGGAAGGAATCTTTGACCCGGGCCCCAATATGTTTCGCGCTCCCGCATTGCCCGTCGGGAACAGGTTCAGGGGAATAGCCCACATACATGGATCCGTTGATCGTCTCGAGGACATGATACTCACAGATGCGGACTTCGGACGTGCCTATATCGTCGAAGGGTGGACACAGAGGTTTCTCGTCGATTTATTTGAGTTTTTCACCGTACTCTTCGTCGGCTACAGCCACAGTGACATTATCATGAACTATATGGCGCGGGCGCTGCCTGCGGGCAAGAACATAACGCGTTTCATACTGACGGATGACAAAGAAATCGAAAAATGGAAAATGCTGGGAATCAGCCCTATTGTTTATCCTTCTCCGTCGGCCGGGGACCACAGCGCTCTTTACAAAGGCATAGGCGCCCTTGCCGAATACGTCAGCTGGGATGCATTAGACTGGAAGCGCAAGATAAAGAAGATTGACGAAAAAGAACCTCTTTTGCTTGACGAAGAGGAAAAAGATATCGTAAGCCAAGCGCTTTCAGAGAATGCCAAGGTGCCTTTTTTCACGGATGTCGCTTCCTCGCCGCAGTGGGTCGGCTGGCTTGACGAGAATGGATACCTTGAAGATCTTTTCGGCAATGCCGACTTGAACGAACCTGACCTCCGTCTGGCGAACTGGTTGGCCAGAAGATTCGCACGACGTCATCCTGAACGGATCTTTGTCCTGATCAGTCGTCGCGGCCCCAGGCTGAATCCTCGCTTCTGGGAGAAACTTGCGCGGCGCATAGGACAGGACAGAAACTCATGGGATAAAAACACCCTGTCCCGCTGGATATCCCTGCTGCTCTCCACAGCCCCGAAAAATCCACATGATACCATATTGTTATGGTTGGGAGAACGATGCATAGAGCACGGGCTGCTCGACGATCTTGTTGAAGTCTTTGGCGTTTTAACGGCAGGCAGTATGGAGCTTTACGCTCGACTGGGCCTTCCTGCGGAAGACCCGAACCTGTCAATAACAACGGATTGGAAACCGGCAAGTAACAGAAATAAAATCAATCTTCTTTGGGAAAACGGACTGAAGCCGAACCTCGACCAAGTTGCCGAGCCCCTGCTCGCAAGCATCATAAGACAGATAGAAAACCAGCATCGTAGGCTTGCCGTATGGGGAAATGCCGACCGCGACCGGAATCCGGCAAGCTCGCGCCGGTCCGCGATTGAATCTGACGAACAAGACAAGCACCCGGAATCCTTCGACGTTTTAATTGACGCGGCGCGCGACTGCCTGCAATGGCTAGCTTCAAAGCGACCGGAAACCGCGTCTCAGTTGTGCGACCGTATGGCCGGAGCTGAAGCGCCTCTTCTCCGCCGACTCGCAGCGCACACGCTGTTCACACGTGAGGACCTGAGCCCAGATGAGAAAATCGACTGGATTTTATCCAGAATGAATCTCCACGATCTCTCCACTCACCACGAACTGTTCCGGGCAGTAACGAAGACCTACCCCGCCGCCGCACCAGAAAAACGGCAGGACGTCATTGATACAGTCTTCGCCTACCGCTGGCCGGACGAAGAGGATGAGAGCAGTGACCTTTACTCAGCACAAGTGCATATTGACTGGCTCCATGCTCTCCATGCCGAGGAACCGGACTGCGATCTTGCCGGACGAGCTCTGAACGATCTGCGCAAGAGATCTCCGGCTCTTACACCAAAGGAACACCCGGAGCATCTGTCAAGGACATCCGAGGCCCGGTACTCCTTCTCACAGAGCCCTTGGACGGTCGAAGAACTGCTGTCGGAACCGGGTGGAGAATGGGTCGAAAAACTGTCGTCGTTCAGGCAGGAGAAACTACTTGGGCCCGACCGCCCCGGGCTCGTATCGGCAGTAGGGGAAACAGCGAGAAAGGATCCCGAATGGGGATTCACCTTCGCGGGGGCTCTTGCCGAGAGAAAAGAATGGATCAGCGATATCTGGGCCGGACTGTTAAGCGCTTTCTCGGAAACAAGCATGAAGGAGAACGAGGTTCAGGAAGTCCTCGAACTGCTGAGCCAGGCGGAACTTCGCCGCGCAAACTCTCTTCCTGCCGCAAGAGTGCTTCTTTCACTGACAAGAGACGAAAAGCTTTTCTCCCGACGCGACTTCCTCACAAAAGCCAACCGGATTGCCGAGGACATGTGGGACTGCCTTGACGACGGGGACGAAGTTCCAGCGCAGAGATCGGAGTGGCCGGAGCAGGCGGTCAATCATCCAGCCGGGATCCTCGTTCAGTTCTGGCTGAATAGTTTCTGTCTGCAAAACCCGAGACCCCAAACTATTGAAGGGGAACATGCCGCCGCTCTGCTGCGCGTCTGTCAGGATGAAACCCTGGCCGGAAGACTCGGACGCTGCATTCTCGGGGGCCGTTTTTCCCTTCTTCTGAAGATCGACGAAAAATGGGCAAAGCAGAACTTGCTTCCGCTTTTTGGGAAATGCATCGGCAAGGATGATTGCTACGCGCTCTGGAGCGGTTTTCTGCAATGGCAGAAGATCACTCCCGACATCGCGGAACTTCTGGAAAGTTCGTTTCTCAAGGCCGTCAACCGGTTCAAGGACTGTCCGGACTCTCAATTGCGAGAAAAGTTTATTGAAAGTTACACGACTATGCTCGTCGATTTTGCCTCGAACCCGATTGAGAAATGGATCCCGAAATTTTTTGAGGATGCCGACGAAGAGTGGAAATGCCACTTCACATTCGCCATGAAGAGTCGCCTTGCCAGCATGGACAGCGAGTCCAAGCGGCAGTTGTGGGAACGCTGGCTGAAACTCTACTGGAAAAACCGTCTACAGGGCGTTCCCGCCCCGCTGAATCCCCACGAAATCAGCGCTATGCTCCATTGGCTTCCGCATTTTGAAGAAGAGTTTCCGGAGGCAGTCGACTTGGCCGTCGAGATAAAGCAAATAACCTTTGAGATAGGCCTGATCCTAAGTGGAATAGAAAAATCCGGCCTCTGCCAGAGACATCCCGAGGCTGCCGCGAAACTTCTGATTTACCTGGTGCCCTGCGGGCTTGACGGCCCCAACTCGAGCGCCGTTCAGGATCTCGCCGCCAAGTTGCTTCAATCGGAAATTCCCAAATCGTTAAGGACAGAACTTGAGGATCTCGCCGCTCAATCAGGTCCGATGTAACCCCGGCCCGGAGACCCGCCCGAATTCACATGCTCGGAGAACCGAGTCCGCAGAACAGGTTAAATGTTTCTCCACTCCCGCGTTCCAAATCGCAGAATGGCCCGCTACTTGTTTCGTACCAGTACTCCAGTATCTCCTCCCACTCGCTCCTCGATTTCGCTTCAAAAAAAGAGGGGCTTATACAGATATACCTGCAATATCTAAGCAACAGCCTCGACAGAACGGACGGAACATCCGCATCCCGCCCGTCTTTCCCTAGAACCCCTGTTCTCCCCAAGTGGCGTCTTACTGTTTCCGAGTCCTCTTTCATGTAGGAAACGACTACAAGGGTCTTGCCCTCCTGCTCTGGAAGGGCCGCAACGAAAACGCAGGTTTTGTCGCTGTTTCTGTTCTTCTGAAAAATATCTTCCAAGGACGCGGCCCCGGCTGCCGCCACGGTCGGGTTTCCGGTCGGAACTTCCCAGCAGTCCGATTCCACCACATCCCATCTTTCTTCAAGCAGGGCCACGTCCATCAGCTCCCTGACCCTGATATATTCCGACTGGTTGTCGCGGTACCTTCGCAGGTCGAAAAATGAAGGGTCGCCGTTTCCAGATTCCCTGAAATAGTCTTCCGTCACGCTAAGAAATTTTTCCGCGGCGGGAATTCTCCCGCACAGCAAACGATACGCAAGCTTGAATGAATATTCCGCCGACAAGGAACCACGAGATACGGGAGAGTCAAGAACACGGAACAGATCGTTGTCGTGCTGCGCGCAGAAGCATCTCTCCGTTGACACTTTGGCGACCGGCACTCTGTCAAGGAAGATTTTTCCGCCCGGTTCGTCTTCATTGAACTTGAGCACGGTTCCGCTTGAGGCCAGGACGCTCAGACAGCTTGCCCTTGAGAGCATGTGGACTTCCACGGGATCGTTCTCACAGCCCGGATACATGCACCTCGAACCGGACCGAGAACCCCTGATCATGCTTTTAAAAGCTTCTCTTTCTTTCGGCGGCACCGACACCTCGGATGTTCTTTTCTCGCGCCGCAGCAGCTCTTCGAAGCAGATATCGCCCCGGTAGAATGCGTCAAGGTCGCTTCCCGAGAACCCCCTGGTTCCTATTTTTATGGGAACCTGTATCGCTTTCCATTTCCGCCTTTTCACCATACGATAAGCCGCACCCGCAAGGAGGGCTATGTCAACTTTTTTGGAAAGCATCCTACATGCTTTGGAGCGATTTCATGAAGACTTAGCGTCTTCTATGAGTTTTGAGAAAGACCACCATGGTTTCCTAGCTGTTTCCAAATCAGCATCTTTTGCCCAACTGTGAAGAGACATCAAATACATAAACCAGACAATGAACCATCCATCATCTTCATCCATGACTTCGGCACCCTTGTCGGGATAAGGAATTTTGTGTTTTTTCAAAACTGAACTTTTTAACTCCTGAATGGCTTGGAAAACTGAAAGGGCCATTCTTTGTTTTTCTGCTTGAGGACTTTCTAAATATGTCCTAACAATATCAAGAACTCGGCGGATCTCCTCCGCGTCAGAAGCGAACCTTTGACTAGGGAGGGTGAGTCTGAGAACCGTAAAAATCAACATGCAAGTACAGAAAGCTGAGAATCCTAGGATTAAAAGAGGAGACAGGATACCAATTACTGTTGTTATCTCTGAAATCTTGGTTGAGACTCCTCGAAGATTGAAGACGAACCCCAAAACCGATAAAATAGTTGTTACGAGGAGAGCAATTATAATCTGCAATGGTGCTTCTCGGAGCAATCTTCTAATAAAATGATTAAACATTTTCTGCTAATTTGTGAACTACAATTACTCTTTTGTTGTTAGTATAAGATTTCGTGAAATCTTTTGATTTCACACTCGACATTTTTATCGCCCGCGAAGACAACGAATATCTCATTTAGTGCAGTGAAAACCGGACTATCGGACTTTTGGTGACCAGATGTTAAATGCCAACGATAACCCGCCACCCTTCTTAACACATCGCGCTTCAGTTCCAGATGATCTCGTTTCCGATTGTATTTATGTGTCAGGAAAGCGCCAATGGCTGCACCCAAGAGTGCTGCGAATGCCGTTACAGCTTCTGAAGAAATTGTATACATGTAAACATCCCCTTTTTTAAACCTAAGACCAGAAATTTCGACTTGCTCGTTTCTTACGCAAAAATAGACGGATTAAAATACATGGTAACCGACTTCTTTAGACTACTATTTCCCGAAGCATATATCCGGTTGCATATTCCAAAATAAAGGGATGCCAATTCCGACTTCAGCGCATTTTCGAGCAGGGAGTTCTTCTCAGCGTGGTTTCTGTCCTTCTGCTATTTTTTCCCCCGGCAACAACCCGTGGAGATCGAGCGTCTTTCTGGCACGTTTAATCTCTGATGCCAGAAGTTCCTCATCAGGCAGAGCGGTTCGATACTCAGCAGCCATCACCTTATTCGGAAGACCTTCAAGCGCATACCGGGCGACAGCTTCATTCTTCTGGGCGCAGAGAATCAATCCCACGGGCGGATTTTCGTCCTCGTGAACCCAGTGCTCCCGCGCATAGTTGAGATAGAGATGCATTTGCCCGGCGTCGGCGTGAGTGAACTTGCCGATTTTCAGGTCAATGACCACCAGGCATCTCAAACGCCGGTGAAAAAACAGAAGGTCCACCCGATACCATTCGTCACCGACCCGCAGACGCCTCTGTCTCCCCACAAAACAGAAATCCTTTCCCAGTTCCAGCAGGAAACTCTCAAGACGGCGGATCAAGGCTTTCTCCAGTTCGCTTTCAGAGTATTCATCCTTGAGATCCAGAAACTCAAGGACAAGGGGATCTTTTATTTCTTCTTCAGGGAGCACGGCATCGCCTGGCTTCGGTTTACGGCCCCTAGACAACATGGCCGCCTTGTTCTTCGACAGAACCGTGCGCTCGTAGAACTGGGAACTGACCTGCCTGTCAAGCTGACGAATCGACCATCCCCCGCTCAAGGCCTCAGTTTCATAGAAATCGCGAGCTTGGGGGTTCTTGACCGAAAGCAACCGCACATAGGCTGACCACGGAAGCGGAAATCGCGAGGCGATGTTGGACAGCAAAGATTCTGCAGACGGTGTCTGCGGAATCTCTTCCTCTTGTGATTGCGTTGATTCTGCAGGCAATGTCTGCGGAATCGGCCATGCAAGGTAGAAGGCTTTCATTTGCCACACATTGCGAACCGAGAAACCGCGACCGTAACGGGCAGAGAGGTCGGCGGCAAGCCGTTTGACAATCTCCTCTCCATAGCCGGCCCGCTTTTTGCCTTCCTGCTCAAATTCCACGATCTGCTTTCCGATCAGCCAATACGCAGCAGTCATGGCGGCATTCACGGAACGGGCAGCGGATACTCTCGCAACGTTGATAATTTCGGACACATTACCGAAAACGGACTGGTAGCGCGCATTGTCAAGGAAAGATTCTTTGCTCATCTGTCTCTCCTGTAATCATTATAAGGGAATCCGATTCTCGGCCAAGTAGTTTACATGGGATTCCCGCAGGTCCGAAGGTTTCCGCCGACCCACCCTGATTGAGTTCAAGGAGTTTCGGCATCTTGCTTTCTCCAACTTGGTCAATCGCAGGCTGGTCCCATCGGCAGACTTTTTCGCTAACGGCAGTCACTCAGGCAGTTTCGCGGAAAGTTCGAGAATCCTTTCCACGGGCAACCTAGCGAGGGCATCCAACGTCTCAATATTTGTCGAATCTAATCGGCGGTCACCGATAAAGCATTCGATATGGTTTTCAAAAAAACTCGACACGCTACGGCTATATAAATCAAAAATGCATCTTGATTCCAGTCCCAGAACAGAGTTTGCGGAAAAAATTCTTATTCCTTCTGACCTGGAATAGACCCAGACAAAGGAAGCCGGCGTCCGAAGAAGCATCTTCTCGCATTGCGAACGCAGGCGGCCCCAGTCCCGTTTTGAAAATCGCTGACCGGGTTCCGCTTTCTTCGCTTGCGCCAGGAAACCCTTTGTCGCGCTGTAATCCGGCAGAGCCAAGTCGAGGATTCCCATCAGATCCGCACCGTGCCGCTTTTCTTCGGCGGCGACGCCGCGACCTGTTCTGAGAGTACGGGCTTTCCAGACTATACCGCCACGGGCTCGCTTTGCAGTTCCGGGCTTAGTCAGGGAAAGGGAACGATCTGGATCCGGCATTTCATTCACCAGATCTCCATACGCAACAAGCTGTCGGCTTCGAATACGACCTTCAATCGCCTCGAGGATGCGATCCGTCAATTGTGGTTCCTCTTCAACACGGCCTTCACGATAGGCGTCAAGCGCTCCATCCGCCGCATCGGAGATTTCCCGGGCGATTCTCCTTACACTTTTCAAACGCCTAATCATTCAGCCTCTCTTCAACATAAGAGCGACGCATTGCAACTAAGTTCTCAAGTGGAGTGCGCTTATGAACAAGAATCATTCCGACTAGGAATCTGTCGGACTATATCACAACCCAAAGAGAATGTCTTAATTAAGCATGGCTCCTCATAAATTTTAAACAAAATCACTACCTACACATAGCACAGAAGCATCCCGGTGAAAGATCCATGCCCAGAAGACAAACGTGAATAGGGGAGGTAAAATTGTCAAGGTGACTGATTCCGTCAAGCCAAAATTCAGAAACCGGCATGCAAAATCACCTGTGAATTCGTCAATGAGCGTTAGTGGCCCCATTGGGCAATATCATCTCTATCATCCCGATGGTGCCACATATTATGATCAGGCTTTCCATTGGTAGATACTGAAATGGGATCAACTCGAAACCAGTCCGACCCCGTATGCTCAAAAAAAAGAGTGGACAGGGCAGGAAACAATTTCAGAGATGGAAAAGAAAACGAAGAAGATGCAGAAGTTTTGCAGAAGTGGCGCGATTCGCACAGGCAGGTTTTGAATACGTTTCAGACGCTTCTTCGGAATCGCGCCAAGCGTGCCGACGGGAAGATTGTAATCGCCCAGAGGCACAAGCGAAAAAGCACCATTGTCGACAAGCTCAGAAGACTTCCGAGGATGAAACTCTCCCAGATGAACGACATAGCTGGGTGCAGACTGATTTTCGAGAACATAGAGGCTTTATACGAATTCCGCAAGAGCCTCCACAATTCAAGACTCAGACATGATCTCAAGAATGACCCTGACAAGTACGACTACATAAAATTTCCGAAAGATGACGGATACAGGGGTGTGCACGATGTCTATTCCTACAATGCCAATTCACGGCACGGGGGGCTACTGATCGAAATTCAGTACCGGACGCTCGTTCAGCATTCCTGGGCGACTGCTGTTGAAGTTATGGGATTCGTTACGGATAAAGAACTGAAATTCGGACGGGGCGATGAGAAATTGCTGGAGGTTTTTCGTTTTGCGAGCGAAGTACTGGCGAGAACCTTCGAAGATGAAAAATCATGCCTAGGACATCTCAGCGACAACGAGATAGTTGAGGGGTTTGACAAGCTGAATTCCGAGATCGGCTTTGACAGAAAGCTGAGGCTTCTCGATGTGATCCAGGCAGAGGTATCCGAAAGAAAAAACATGATTCTTATGTTTGAAGATGGAGAGCGCAGGCTTTTTAAGTGGAGTTTTCCAAGCGTCCCGAAGGCCTTGGAAAAGCTAGTCGAACTGGAACGAAAAAACCCCGGCAAGAACATCGTGTTTGTACGTGCCGATAAAGGCGAAGATCTGAGAATAGCTTTTAAAAACTATTTTTCAGACACAGATGATTTTATCGAAAAAATTTTTCAGGGGCGTTCTGTACTCTCGAGCAAGTTTACAGAGTCCGATTTGGGAGCATGGGCAAGACTGCCTTCAATGGAGCCAGAAGAAATATCTCCGCAAACTGTCGAACACGCGACAGGCGATGAGTCGTTTACCTGGACCGGACGGGACGGGAGCGAACTCAGGAAATATCCAGAAACTTGATTTAACTCAACGAACAAACCTGAATCGTATTCACAATGCTACCGCGGAACTTTGCGGATAAAAACCGGTGCCCGCATTTTTGATTAAGCCCTTCAAGTTTAGCGGGTGATATTCAAAAACTTCTGGGGGATTTTCGCTTTTTCCCTTTAGGGTTCAGGTTGAATTCTGGCTTCCGGCGAAAAGAACAGAAAACAGCAGTTTCGTGAAGACACAATTCTGAACGGGCAAAGTCAACCGCTTCGTGGTACCGCATTCAAGGCCGCATAAGCCCTGTCGCAAGAAAGCCAGAGTTCCGGAACTATATGACAAAGATATTGCAGTTGCGACCGGAAGATATCAGCATCTTCCACTTCTGATTCAAAGCTCGTCTCCGTTATCCAGTTGCCGACAAATTCTTTCCATTCGTCCAAGTCGCTGTGGTTTGCAGCCGCCGTAAGACAGAGCAACAACTCTTCTCCGATTGAAACCTTGTAACTGGGGTCTTTCCTGTACCCCCGCACGAGAATTCGTAATTCGTTTGCCAACATTTCACTTCCGGTAACAGCCGCAACCATAGACAGCCCGTTCAGCAGCGTTACAAGCTGCTCCCTGCTCTCCAAGTTTGAGATTCTGTAGCCGCATGACCTCAGGGCTTTCGATGCTAGCTCCGCATGGTCGGAACCAAGATGAAAGAGATATGCGGAATTCACAAGAGTGGCAAACGATGACTGGCTTACTTGATCCATATTAATTTGCTTTTCAATAGCGCTTGAAATCGCGGCAGGCACCTCTTGTCTCGGAACACCGGTTCCATCCAGCGGGTTGAGATAAGAAAAGAAAAAAGGGCTGACGGCGGATAAAACGCTTGTGGGTTCCGTTCCGAAAATGATTTCGTAAAGTTCATTTCCATCCTCGGTTTCGCGCTTATGTTTTTGCGGTGTCGTGATTATCCGGTAGAGAAAATTCGCCCTGATATTCTCGGCCGTGTCGAAAACCGGGTTCCATCCGGGTTCAACGCGCATATCGACAAGTGATTGAATATAATGTTCCATCCAATAATCTCTGAACAAGTTTTCGCAGAGCAATTCAATATCAACGTTTGAATTTACCAGTTGACGATGAATCATCGATGCCTGAGATAAAGCCGCCAACCTGCGGTAAAAAGGCGGCTTTGACGAGAGAAGGCGCGTTCTTGACAACTCTCCGTCCACAAAAAAGAACAACGCCGAGAGAAGCTTGAATCCGCTCGCTTCTCCACCAGCATCATCACGTACGATCTGTCTGATAAGGCGAATAAGATAAGGCTCGATCTCGGGTTTTGACGGAAGAATCCGCAGACCGACTTCAATAGCCCCTATTTGCGAAATCCTGTCTCCGCGGTCTTCAAGAAACTCGAAAGCACGGATGAGGTTGTCGTCATCCAGGCGGTCGGTCTGTATTTCATGTGCCAAGGCGGGGTGCGACGAGAGAAAAAGGCTGAACAGAAAACCTTCATACGGCCGCCATTCAGACAGCTTCTGAAAGAAGGGCCCGCAGACATTAGACGCGTAATCCCGTATCGATGCACTCCCGTCATATTCACCGATCAACCTATCAAAATATTTCTCGGAAGAAGGAACCCAGGAAGAAATTCTCCCCCCTCCATGGATATCCCTGCGTATGGATTGCTCAATGTTCGCCGGCGTATTTACAATATCGCTTTCGAACGCTTCAACTTCTCCATCTTTGAGAGCACGTTTTTCAAAAATCTTCCGCCAGGAATCTTTCACATCGCCTGACAGATTGATCGCCCAAGCCGCTTCTTCAAGAAAATTCAGCCGCACTTCCCGCTCGGGGAAAAGCGAAATAAAACTAGGCGGAAGGGCATATTCCCTGTCCCCTTGGAAAAGCGCTATGCTCTTCGGAGCATTATTCTTCGTTGCATCCCTGATCTCCCATTTCTGACCATCATCGTCAACCACTTCTGCACCCGATATCCCCGAAAAAACCTTCCTAACGGCCCCGCACAGTTCGGAAAGCCGAACCAAGACGGCGGGAGACCCGAAAGAAACAACTTGGTCTGCCTTGAGCCCGTGCTCTCTGCGAAAATCCGGATCCCGAAGCAGAGCGTCCTGGAATGACATCGGTACAATCCGCAACGCAGAAAACACCCATGCCTCCCTGGAATACGGGTCTTTCATCTCGGGTTCCTCGGCCATCGCAACTTCCACAAGTCTCGAAATCTCTTTTCGGTACCATTTGAGAAGCCAGGAATACAAACCCGGCCGTTGCGTTTTCATCGGAACCAGGATTTTATCTTCCACCCATCTCCAGTATTCCTCCAGAATTTCCTGCGATACTCTCATCGGGAACAGAAGACGCACGATTCCTTGCCCCTCAAATTCGGCCTCATCCATGTTATTTTTGTTCTTGTCGGCAAGACTGCGGAACCATCCCAGAATGTCAACCGACTCCAAAATCCAGTCTGAAATAGCCCGCACCCTAGCCAAGTCGGCATCCGCAGTCCATAATTCCTTGAGCGTCAGGATAAAAGCTGTCAGAAATGTGTCCGCCCAAGACATTTCCTTGGGGAACTGGAAACAGTCGTTCATCCTGACGCAGAGTATGTTCTCCCTGATGGCTCTGAGCCCTGGAGACTCATCAACCTTATCATCCTTAAAGCTGGAGCAATCGATATGGTGTCTTAACTGGCGAGGATTCACCGGAATGAAAAAGTATCCGGCACAATAAAGCTTGGTTCTGTAATCGAGCAATGCCTCTAGCGTTATAAAATCGGACGACCACAGCTCATCAAGAACATCCAATGTTGACAAAACCGAAGCCTGGGCATCTCCATGGCTGATATCAGCATTCTGGTTGAAGCATTTGTCATCCACGACAATCGCGTCGCAATCCCCTGTCAATGAGAAGATGTCGGCAAGGTACCTGCACAATATATCCTCCTCCTCTTTGTTGACATCAAATTGTCTGGATACCCTTACTTTTCCTGACATTATTCCAGAATTCAGCGCACAACGTATGTTTTCTATGACTTCTGATCCCCTGCCAGAAATTTCCTCATAAGAAAGAAATTCGTTTGCTCTGGTTACCTTTGCCGGAGAAACAACTGGCCTGAAACCCGCATCTTTTAGCTTTTCGAGCATTCTCAAGCGGAGAAAATATTCAACGGTCAGTTCGTCCAGATACAACACTGCCCCGTCAGCAATCTCCGGCTGGTTCGGCCAAGGTTTTTCGTGAATGCGCATGTAATCATGCGCATTCTTTTTTTCCTTGTCCGTAATCAGGCCTTTCCGTCGCAGCTTATCAACGACAGACACGCAACCGCAGAGCACAGACTCGTGTGCAGTCAAATCGGCTTCTTCATCCATCAGCGAAGCGTCGGCGTAAACGGGAGACGAGCGGACGACCAGGTGCTGAACATCATCAGCTTCCCTCGATTTTTCCGCTTCCGTTATTAAAATCGCCAGGTCGTCTCCGACCTGAGAAACAAGATCGGCATCTGGAACAACGGCAGTTTTAAGCTCCTCAATCTTACGCGTGGCAAGCAGGTCCCGTACCTTGCGCGCATCCTTTATGCGACTCGGCTGATGAAATTCAATTTTCCGCTTCTCCTCAAAGAGCCAGGCAAGCGTTGAATGCGGCACACGGATAGTTTGGAAAGCATCGAAAACCTTACCGAGCAACTCTTCATCCAGAAAACTGAGAGTAATCAATGCGGTGGCATCAATTCCAAGCGTTATGTCGGTTTCTATTTCCATCGGCATCCTTTTGCCGCTGTAGGCAGGAACCAGCCTTCTTCTTCGCGGATCCGTTTCCGAGAGGTTCGCAACGGCCGGGAAGAACGTAAAGTCAAAAACTGACCTATGTGAAGAATAAGCTGCAAGAAATACCGGAAGGTCTCCAGAAAAATATTGGCACAAGGTTTCCGACCATCGCTGGTCTCCTTTCGATTTCAAGTTCAAAACATCTTTCAATGAAACCGGATGCATTGGACCATTGTCCCCAGAGAGTGACACGGCTTCTTGAAGCCACTGGCCTGCCTCCTCATCGTTCTCCCACCCGGCTTTTGAAGCCAGGAAATAAGCGGCGGCCAGCACAGCGGCATCGTCTCCGCCTTTTTCCACCGCAAGCTTTGTCAGATTTTTAGCGTTTGGCAATTTAAGGAGTACCGCTAGTTCGGCAACCGTTATGAGTTCCCGTGCGGTCCTTTGATTCTTATGCGAGTACTCTTCGGCGACAAAAGCTTCAAGGTCGTTCCAGTCGCCCGAGGAAATCGCAAGCCCGGTCCTCAGTTTACGGTACTCTTCATCATCCTGAGCGTAATTCAATTCCCCCAACAAGGAACGGGCTTTAACCAGTTCACCTTCATGACACAAGGCCGAGAAATAAGATCTCCGAAGATTGTCAGATTGCTCAGGTAAATCCCTGTTCGCTTCTATAAACTCTACGAGGCGACCGGTCTTGCGTGTCCTGAGCAAAGATTTTGCCAGCTTCTCCGCATCTGGCAGTGAACCAGTTCTTTGGAACAAAATGTCGGCATATTCGCAAAGGTCGTCGAATCTATCTTCGTGGTCAAGCTCGTTAACCAAGGCCCTCAAATCATTTAGGGAATCCGTTTCCGCAAACCGCCTCTTTCCAAACTCAATCGTATCACCCTGTTCCGCTTCAGGAATCATGTCCTGAAAGTATTCGTACTCGACATCTGAAATTCCCTCCAGCTTAAGTGTTTCAAGACACTCTTTCGCCCGGCTGGCAAGTCCAGCTCTGGAAAGCATCTCAATCTGGAGAAACTGTAGCGACTTTTTATCAAAGTATCGTTCAAGTTCGTTCTGATGGTGCTCCATCTCATCAGCCATAGCCTCGGGAGTTTCCCTAGTCAAAATTACAGCGAGTCGGGCTTTTGCGGCATCAAAAGTAATTTCGCCGTGAAGAGCCGTCTGTCGTTCGATTTCCCGCTCAATCGCCTGAAAGTTAAGGCTGACCCCGAACTGAATGCCGAGCTGTACAAGATGAAGGGCGGATTCGGGACTGCGAAGCTTAGCCTGCAGAAGTTGCCTTGCCTCATCCCGTTTGTCGGGATTTCTCAAGTCCAGCCAAAGGACGTACTCTTCGCATGTTTTCGCTACATCATGGCAGTTCAGCTTCTGCGCAATCTTGGCGGCCTTCATGAAGTATTTACGCGCCTTTTTACGGCACTTAATCGCAGGCCTGTTTGAATCTAGAGGAAATTCCGCAGCGTCAAATGGTGGATGTCTAAATATTCTCGAGCGAAGAAGGTCATCAGGAACAGCCTTTGAGAGATAAGCCATAGCTGCCATGTAAAAGAGTGCGGGTTCTTCTTTACTTAAATCTTCATTCGACAGCGAATCAAGGCAATTCTGCGCCAGACCCCAGTGAGCGAGTTTAAGCTGATTCATCAAAAGGAAGTACTTTCCTTCGGAGTCCAGTTCGGCAACGTCAATCTGCGCACTTCTCAGCCAGTCAATAGCCCCCTGTTCGCCTTCATGCCTTGCGACAACCATAAGAGCGGCAGACTTGGATACAGGCAACCCGATTTCAGCCAAAATACTCAGAGCTTTCGTTTTGTCGCCCTTGCGCGAGCATATGAAGGCCTCCGCAATCCCGGTTTCCGCGCAGACCTCCAGATTCTTTGCCCGAGAAAGGTAATCTTCCGCCTGCTGCAGCAATTCTTCGTCCGACAACATCAGCCGTACGCACCATGCCAGCGCGCGGCTTCTTACGGAACCACTACCCGAAGAGAACTCCCCTTCGGCAAGTTTCTGCGCAAGTCTAAGTGAAGAAGACGCAATGTCTGACCCGATAAAAAACCGAGTCTTTCGCAGCTTGTCCACTTCTTCTTCAATTTTCTGATCAATTAGGCCGGTTGGGAGCTGAGGGAGGAAAGAAGAACTCGCATTAGCCGGTTCCGAGTTAGACAGAGACCCCTGAATCTTCTCATGCTCCCGCTTCCACTTCTTGAGTTCTTCTGCAGGGTAAGATTCATGCTGGCAGTCAACTAGTCTATGATGGGTCGGACAAAGCAGAATTAGGTTCTCTGGAGAATTCAGTTCTTCTGCCGTTAATCCCGGTTTCCATCTCGGGCCCTTTTCACTAAGCGCGTGGATGTGGCAGACATGCCCGATGACCTGCTCGTCGGACTGCTCGGTGGGCGGTTCAACAATTTTATGGGTGCATTTGGGATAAGCACACAGGTTTTTGCTCCTAATAAACAGGATTTTTAAGGTCCTAGATGAATAGGATCGACTTATTTTGGATCGTGATTTCATGAACCTATCATTCTCCTTCCCCATTGCCCAGCCCGTTCAAACAGCTTGTCTGAAAAACCGCTAAACATTCGTCCTGTATTATACTTCCCCGGACTAAATTTCTGAAAGACTTTGATCCTATATTCCATAAATAATCCAGAAGGAGCCTCTTTCTCCGGTTTCTGTCGGCACACCGTCCGAGACCAGCAATTACTTTCTTTCAGTCGTTGACTTCCTAACCGTATCCTGTAGCGTATAGAAGTACAATACTTTAAAGGAGAGTTTTGTGCAAGAAAAACCCGCGCACCCCGGAATTTTTATCAAAGAAAAAATTTTCCCGGCCGGCATGACCGTCACGGCCGCCGCCGAACTGCTTAATATTGGCAGGCCCGCGCTCTCAAGGGTTCTAAACGGAAAGGCATCCCTCTCCCCTGGGCTGGCCGAACGCATACAGCAAGCCTTCGGTTTCCCGGCCGAAAAGCTTCTGAAGATACAGGCTTCCTATGATGCGGAAATATCAAAAAACAGCAACGCGCAAAGTCCTGTCGGTTCTTACGTGCCTCCCTTTCTCCAGATTCGCGCACGACAGGTTGAAAGATGGGCATCGGAAAACACCGAGGCGCGGAGAAGACTTGCGGTGCTTCTGCGACTTCTGGTGAATTCAACCGGAAGCGGCCTAAGGAAGGTTGATTTTCCGGGAAACGACGATGCCGAGAGACCGGGATGGGACGGGGTTGTTGAAGCTGACAGGGTAACCCCCTGGATTCCTCAAGGCTCTTCGGGCTGGGAGTTCGGCTGCGGCCAAGATATCGAGCGCAAAGCCGATGGCGACTTCAAAAAAAGAACCGGGGACATAACGGAAACAGAACGCCTAGCCACCACTTTTGTTTTCATCACACCGAGAAGATGGACAGGGAAAAACGACTGGGAAGAAACTCGTCGCAAAGAACGTCAATGGAAAAACGTGCGGGCCTTTGACGCAAGCGACCTCGAGCAGTGGATTGAGCAGTCGATTCCAGCCCAGATATGGTTCGCCCACGAAACGGGAATTCCCAGCAAAGGGGTGTTTTCGCTGGAACAGTGCTGGAAGCACTGGCAGGCGGACTGCGAGCCCGCCCTTGTCCCGTCCCTTTTCGACCAGGCGTTAATGGAATCAAAAAAACGCGTCGAGCGGTGGCTTGCGGCTCCTCCGGGCGAATCCCTTAAAATAGCGGCCGATTCAACGGCGGAAGCGCTCGCGTATCTCCATGTCGTGTTCTCCAAAAAGGAATCCTTGTTTCGGGAAAACAGGGACAAGGTGGCGGTTTTCAAGGAACCCGGCATTTTTCCAGATCTTCTTTCCACGGAATCCGGTCTAATAGTCGTTTCGACCTCCCCGGAAACCGAACGCGAACTTGCCCCCTACCGGAAGTCTCTAAAAACAATTCTCGTTTATTCACAGAACATGGCGAACGTGAATCCCGACATAACCCTGAAGCCGCTTAACTACTTCGCGCTTGACGCTTCCCTGGAAGAGATGGGATTCAACCAGGATGACATCGACCGATACCGCCGCGAGTGCGGCTACTCCCTTACGGTTCTCCGCCGTCGGCTCTCAAGGCTGCCGAAAGTCAGGACTCCGCAATGGGCGAGCACGGAGCACGCGGAAAAGCTGATCCCCATGGCATTTGCGGGCGTATGGAATTCCAACAATGAAACGGACAACTTTCTCGTCTCGGAATTAGCGGGTGGAATGGATGTTGAAAGTGAAATCCGCAGGCTGTCTCAGCTTGAAGATTCTCCCGTATGGTCATTTGACTCGTATAGGGGCGTGAAGTCGAAAATCGACTCTCTGTTTGCGGTCAGCGAATCCGTAACGGCGTCGCATATCGAGAAGTTTTTTCAGGTGGCGGAAATCGTCCTCTCAGAAGACGACCCTGCTCTTGACCTCCCCGAAGACCAGCAGTGGCTTGCGGCGTTGCACGGAAAATCCCGGGAGATTTCAGACCTGCTCAGAGGAAGCGTAATCAACTCCTTTGTCCTTCTTGCCGTGCACGGCAATGAGCTTTTTAGGGAAAAGATAGGTTTTTATATAGAAACGCAGATCCAGAAAATAATAAGAGAACTGCTTGAACCCCTTACCGCAAGGACTCTTGAAGACCAGTGCGACGCTCTGCCCGCATATGCGGAAGCAGCCCCCGGCACATTTCTGTCTATCATAGAGCAGGGGCTTGACGAAAACGAAAGCAAGGAACTCATTGAGCTTTTCCGCCCCGCGAGCACGCCTTCTTCCGCTTCCCCCGCCAAGGCGGAAACCCTCTGGGCACTTGAGTCTCTTGCCTGGTCCAGCGAGCACCTAGTTCGCGTGGTGGAAATACTGGCCCGACTCGCCGAAATAGAAGAGGATATAGCCGACAACCGAGCTAACAGCGCAACAAACAGCCTTGCGGCCATATTCCGGTCGTGGATGCCTCAGACTTCTGTGCCCGTTGACGATCGCGTTGAGATATTTAACCGTCTTCTGGAAGAGTGCCGCAAGGATGTAGGCTGGTTTCTGTGTTTTGAGCAATTAAGAATCGGACACAGAACCGGCCATTACAGCCATAAGCCAAAGTGGCGAACCGACGGACATGGACACGGGGAACCCGTAACGGAAGACGAGAGCAGAAAATTCATCCACAACGCAGCAAGAAAAGCCTTTGACTGGAAGCCTCATACAAAAGAGACTCTCGCAAACCTGATTCAGTGTCTAGGTCCTCCCACTGAAATACCGTATGAGTGGCTGCCTGAAGTCTGGAAACTGCTTGAAAACTGGCACAACGAGCAAAGCACTTCGGATTCGGAAAGGGCCTGGCTTTACGAAGTAATGCGCGCATCGGTTGATTTCGGGGTTTTCCCCGAGGCACGCAGGATATATGAAATGCTTGAGCCTTCGGACCCGATTCTTGAGCACCAGTGGCTTTTTCGGAAGTTCTCCGTCCCGCGAGCAAAAAAGTCCGATTACCTGAAATCCGCAGACTTCCGCAAATACGCAGAGAATATCAGAGAACAGAGAATATCCGCTCTCCATGAAATTCATTCCAAGCAGGGAATCGGCGGACTGATAGAGCTTGCGAGATACGGGGAGGGGCAGATGGTAATCGGGAGTCTGTCCGTGCAGGTCGATTCTTTTGATGACAATGAGGCAAAAGCTCTTGTCCTGAAAGCTCTTGACGGCACCACGGAAGAAAACAGCCAGCAGATGGAGACACTGATCGCAGGAACCCTCAGCGGACTTGAGGATGCTCGTCTCGAAAAAATCCTTAAAGGTTTCTCGGAAACAATTCCCGAAGAAAGGTTTCTCAAGATTCTCCTGCTCGCTCCTTTCGGCAGGAAAACTTGGGAGTTTGCAGACAAACTGCCGGGAGAAGGAAGATTGAGATATTGGAAAGAAGTCAATTTGCAGATGATTTACGACCCATTTGAAGTAAATGAAGCCGTGGAGAGGCTGATACAGGTAAAACGTCCTCGCGAGGCGGTTTTCCTGCTTGAATACGATCTTAAAAGCATTGAACCGAGGCGCATATTGCGGCTACTTGAAGCTATCGTCAAAATCGGAAACGAAGAACAAAATAATTATCAAGTAAATCTCGACCAGGAGTTTGTTGAAGAAGCATTAAAACATCTGGATGAAAGAACGGACATCCCAAGTGTACAAATATTAAATCTGGAATTTGAATTCGTTAACCTCCTAGAAAGATCGGAAAGAGGTATGCGTGTTCTGGAGAGAAAAATAAACGACCACCCTGAACTTTTCGCAGAAATGGTTGTGCTGGCATACAGACGCGATGACGGACAAGAAGACAAAGTCCCATCTTCTGTTCCAGAAAATGTCGTTAAAAACAGAGCATGGAAAATGTACAGGGCAATTAAAGCGATAAGGCAGCTTCCAGGACGAGATGAATCCGGAAACCTAAACACGAAGAGGCTGATTAAGTGGATTTTTGATGTGCGGGGGAGGTGTGAGCAACGCGGACGGCTTGGTATGAGTGACATCTGTATAGGCTCTCTTCTTTCGAATTCGCCGAAAGGCAATGACGGTACCTGGCCATTCGAACCCGTCAGAGATGCGTTGGAGAAAGTTTACAGTGAACATCTCTGCAAAGGATTTAAAATGGGCAGTTACGATTCATCCCGCATACATATAGGTCATGGAGGTGACCCGGAACGTGCAATTGAAAACAGGCATAAAGAATGGGCACAGAGAATACAGTACTCTCACCCGAAAACATCTAAAATACTAAGAGAGATTGCCGAGTACTATTCTAATCTGGGAAGGCATTATGATATAGAAGCTGAAAAGCTCTATCGGCAGTTGTCTTTCTGACACGAAGCAAAAATGAAAACTAATATGATCAACTAGGCCGAAGCTTATTTAAAAAAACTCTAGGAGGATTTCCCTTGAATATGGATAAAGTAAGAAGAGATCTAAGCGATCTGATAGAATTTCCTCTGGAAACTCAAGAAAATGAATATAAAGGATGGATTGATCTTGACGACAAGGTCGTGCGAGCTAGCATCGCCAGTCACTTGGCTGCTCTGGCTAACCATGGGGGCGGACATCTAGTTTTCGGGTTTCAGGACGATCTGACCCCGGACCCGAATCGTCCAGCTTCAATAGACAAATACAACCGGGATACCTTCACAGGTATCGTAAAGCGCTATTTGAGTCCTTACTTTCAATGTGATGTACACATCGTTACGAACAAAAAAGGCGAAGAATTTCCGGTCGTCAGAGTCCCTGCTCACGAGAACGTACCGATTATGGCGAAAGCGGACGGTCCTCAAGATAGAAAAAAGAAACCTCAAGGCATCATGATCGGGAAATGCTACATTAGGAAACCGGGGCCGGAGAGTGCGCCGATTGACAGCTCTCAGGAATGGAGCGCCCTGATAAGGCGGTGCACTTTGAACGACAGAACCAATCTGCTCAAGGATTTTGCTAATATAATACGCCCAACCGAAGGGGCGACGCCTAATGCACAACAACAACTTGAGAATTGGCACCAAAAGGTGGACAAGCGTTTTCTGGATTCACTTTCTAAGGTCTCAAGTTCTAACTGGCCAGTGCCATTTAAGGATAACCGTTACCAATTAAGCTACTTGATATCTTCAAATGGTGAAGAGCTTTCTCTAGAGCAACTTAAGGAAGCCTTAATGGAAGTGCAGAACGATACCCGCAATATGATGCGGATTTATGGGCACATGTTTTACCAATGGAATGACCCATCGCTTGCGCCAGTGTTCTGCCCTGAGGAAGCAGACGGAACGGGAGGAAGTGTACTCGAGGGAAATCTAATAAAGGAATTGCAGAAATTTCCGGAGTTCTGGCGTGTCGCACCCGATGGACGTGCGAGTCTGATTCGACCATACTTGGAGGATCGCAGCGAAGGTTTCAACGATATTGTTCAGGAAGTCAAAGGTCCTTGGTTTTCTCCTGAAACAATCGTTCGAGAAACAGGAGAGTTTGTTATCCATGCTATGTTGTTGGCAAAACGGTTTGAATCGGCGACTCAAGTGAGTTTCCGATGCACTTGGATAGGTCTTGAAGATCGGGAAATTGCGGAATTTAACTCATCGGTCTGTTGGCGCTCGAGCCGTAAGGCTAGGGTGAATAAGCGCACTACGGAGAAAACATATACTACCGCAGAATTAACGGCCAAGTGGTCAACCATTGTATCAGATCTAGCCTGCCCGGTACTCTATGTTTTTGGACTTAATTGTGGAGTGGACTTTGTTGAAAACATGAAGCAAAAATTCATCATAAAGAGATAATCCTGTCACCGAGGACATTGTCTCTTTCGTTGTGACATGAGATTCTTATCCTGTTTGTTGCGCTATAGATGTTTATTCTTAGAAATACGTAGTGGAGACCCTGCTAATGCAAGAAGCGATAAAATTGCTGGCTACAGTAATTCAGCAGACTAAATTTCACCAGAAGCGTATGGGGACATTTACCGCCATGGAACTACGTAGCATATGGAGCAGTGATAAATTATCAGCAAGACTTGTCGAGCCTGAAGTTCCCGAAAACCTGCTTGCAAAATTTACAGATCAACTCCGCCGGTTGTTATATGACTACTTGGACACCAAGACCGACCGTATAGGAAATGGGCTGGTTGATCTAATGGGTGGTATGCCGAACCCCGAGATAAACCACTTCGCTGAAGATTTAATCAGGGGTGCGGCTATTTTGGGACCGGAACGCGTGCTAGAATTGCTGTTCGGATGGATTAAAGGCGAACCGTTCCATTACAAAATGAAAGCTTTGCTCCTTGGTGTGAGCATTGATCAACCGTTGGCTTTGAAGGAAGGAATACGCATTAGCAGTCTACCGAAATCATTAACCGAATTGACTCCTCATCTTCCTTTATTCAGCATACCTAACTATGGTTACATGGGTTTTTTAGGTGGTGTAATTCTATCCATCGATTGTGAAGCAGGACCACCTTTTTACGCACCAACAGAAAGCGAACCATTTTTTAAAGATTTCAAACATACATGGGCAAACGGAAAAATCCCGGGGCTTTCAATCGAAACATTCTGTGAAGCTTTATCCCTTGCATGCAACAATTACGTATACCGGAAATTCCTCTGGAGGGATTTTGAAGATCTTGAAGAATTAAATACCGCTGTCGGTACTGGCATGTCATTTGTTGATGTACCAACTCATAGTCTTACAATACCTCTTTCACAGAAACATTTGGAGCAAGCACGGGATATACATTTTGGACGTTCTTCTTTTGGAGAAAAAAGAAGATATCTGGATACCGCCGTTAGCCGATGGATGAAATCGAAACGACCTAACGCAGGTCTTGCGGATAAATTCATCGATTTGAGAATTGCACTTGAAGCATTGTATCTAGAAAACGATTATGAAGGTGAAAAAAGATTTCGGCTCGCGGTTCGTGGGGCATGGCATCTGGGTGCCAATTTTACCGAAAGAAAAAAGTATTATAAAACGCTTCTTGATGCCTATAGTCGTGCCTCAAAAGTTGTACATGCAGATGAAGCAAAGATTACGGAAAAAGACAAAAAGCTGCTTGCCGACGCTCAGGATGCGTGCAGAGAGGGTATTCTGAAAAGACTAAAAGAGGAACAAAAGCAGGACTGGAACGAGATAATATTGGGAAAGAGCTTATAGCTGAAAACATAGACATTGCCCAATTCAGAGGGGATCGGGATATCCGCCTCCAAAACTCCAAGCTTCCATGTTCCATTCCGCTTCAACCAAGTCTGAAGCGGCGAATATGAATCCCAGAACCTCCGTCAGGAAACGCATTCTTTTCGGTTCGCAGTCCGCGTCGCTCTCATTCCTCGGCTCGTGAACACAGCGATTGCGGCGATCCATCGCTTCGCCAACTGCCAAAAGGAGTTTAGGAATCCTGCTTTCTCCAATCTGGCCAATCACAAGTTGCACCCTTCGGCAGACTTTTTCGCTAACGGTAGTCACTCAGATAGCTTCGCGGAAAGTTTGAGAATCCTTTCTACTGGCAGTCTATCGAGGGCATCCAACGTCTCAATATTTGTCGAATCTAATCGGCGGTCACCGATAAAGCATTCGATATGGTTTTCAAAAAAACTGGATACGCCGCGGCTGTATAAATCAAAAATGCGTCTTGATTCCAGTCCCAGAACAGAGTTTACAGAAAAAATTCTTATTCCTCTTGACTTGGAATAGACCCAAACAAAGGAAGCCGGTGTCCGAGAAAGCATCTTCTCGCACTGGGAACGCAGGCGGTTCCAATCCCGTTTTGAAAATCGCTGACCGGGTTCCGCTTTCTTCGCTTGCGCCAGGAAACCCTTTGTCGCGCTGTAATCCGGCAGAGCCAAGTCGAGGATTCCCATCAGATCCGCACCATGCCGCTTTTCTTCGGCGGCGACGCCGCGACCTGTTCTGAGAGTACGGGCTTTCCAGACTATGCCGCCGCGGGCCCGCTTTGCAGTTCCGGGCTTAGTCAGGGAAAGGGGGCGATCTGGATCCGGCATTTCCCTCGCCAGATCTCCATACGCAATAAGCTGTCGGCTTCGAATACGACCTTCAATCGCCTCGAGGATACGGTCCGTCAATTGCGGTTCCTCCTCAACACGGCCTTCGCGGTAGGAGTCAAGCGCTCCATCCGCCGCATCGGAGATTTCCCGGGCGATTCTCCTTACACTCTTCAAACGCCTAATCATTCAGCCTCTCTTCAACGTAAAAGCGATGCATTGCGAAGAAGTTCTCAAGTGGAGCGGGTTTTCGCATAGACCGTCATGCAACAATGTAGATTACTTGCTTTTTTGGGGCTCTAAAAACGGGGAAGACAAGTGTGACGGAATACATTTTCTGTTCCGGCGAGATGCCCTTGATTGCACTTCGGACTTGAATAGAAATACATTAAAAATTGCGTTTCAAACTCGAAACCACAAGTTAATCCACATCCAGTTGGTATTCGATTTCAGGAGTTTCAAACCCTGCTTTCTCGAAATATTCAATCCACAGTCTGATCAAACTGGGGTCAAGACTTCGGCTGGTCTCATAACGATTGTTCAAAAAGATGATTTTTATGTCAACATCTTCATTGCTCGGAGAAGTTGAGTCAATGTAATCTCTGGCCGAAGAATTGCTCATCAACTGATCAAATGCCGGGCATGAGTCCGGCTTTGCTGAATTTTTCGTTCTGCAGAAATTGTAAAAGGACATCCTGTCAGAATGCTGCATCATGTCGGAGACGATGACCAGATTTCTTTTTGGGTAATCTTTCGCGAAATCAAATTTAGGGATTTTAAAGATGCTAACAACCGTCTCATATATCAAGCTGTAATCAGACTCTGGCGACTTTTCAAAAATCGATTGGAAAACTTTTTCTGATTCAAGAATAAACCCTTTCCACTTCCTTTTAACGTAAAGCTCCGATTCTTTCCTAGTTGGAAGATCAAATGAATCGAACTTTGTTCTTACCCCTGACTTCGGCCTGCATTTTGAAAAAAGAGGTTGCTGCGATTGCGGAGTTTTTTCGCTTATCAACACGTACGAAAACTTTGTAAAAGGCTGATAGCTTTTAAAAAAACCTTCGGAAAATACCATCTCTTCAATATAGTCCACTTGAGCTTTCTTGAGTTTGGAAGTTAGGTCTAGTATCACAACTGTATGTTCGTAACGCCTGCCGTCCTTAGCGCAGAACTGTTTGTTCAATTCCTTAATGCTGGGGTATTTATCAGGTTCGCCGTTCAAACACCCGGATAAAACAGCTGCAAGCAGGATGCATAAAAATGTTTTAAATATTTTCATATTGCCCCTGAATTTCCTTGACCGACTTCAGAATTTTTTCCCTGAGTTCCGAAACTTGTGTTGTAAAAGTGCTGTAGTTTTCCTCAATATCTTTCTGTACCTTCTCTCTTTTCTGTCTCCTCTGCACATCTTCCATATAAACATCACTCGACTCTTCAAAAACCCTGGAGGGATCTTTCTCGTGATCCTCGTACGAAAAAGGAGCTTTGTCCTCGAACCTTTCTGGCAGGGGGTATTCAGTCAGCTCTCTTTTTCCCTTGTTGGCGATCATGTATTCCCTGAGCATATGATTTATATCGTTTTCGGCATTCAGAATTTTTTTCCTGTATGAATCAAATCTGGTTTGCAACAGGTTGGTCTCATTACTCCACGCATTAAGAGTAAGAGCCAGCGTTTCTTTCATTTCCCTGCCTTCTCTCTGCCCATCCGCAAAAATCCTCTGCACCCCTGAAACAAGTCTTTTTAGTTCTGAAAGAATTTTTTCTCTGGATTTGCTCAGGATACGAGCTTTTCTTCCGTAATCCGGGTAGATATCATCAAACAAGTAACCGTCTAGCAAAGAAAAGACAGCGAACGCGAAACCCAGAACCGATATAACCAGGCTTTGAAAAGTCAGCGGTACTTCCCACGGGGAAAGAGCTTTCTGCAACGATAGCGATATTTTATCAAGTTCGAGAATTTCAGGACTGGACGCAATCTGTTCTGCAACACCCCTGAAAGCACCATACGCCCAGTTCAGATAAAAAATCAGAATCATATAAACGGCAAAGATAAGCCATGCCGTACTTTTAGGACCCGAACTTATATGATTAATATTTTTCAAAAAGTAATATCCCACGGCAAATGAAATAAGAACGTTTACGAACGCCACGCCAAAAGTAAGTCCGACCCCTTCAACTGTTCCACCTGGAAGAACGCCGCTAACCAGCTTGGTATTCATCATAACTTCAACAACAAAGAGAACAGCAATAAATGCGAGGTAGAACACGGACTTCAACAAAGTGGTTGGCACAGGCATCCTATCCAGTTGATTTATTCTCCTGAACTGTTCGTACTCTCTTTTGTTTCTGTTATATTCGGTTGCGAGTTCTGATAACTTCAATTTCTTGTTATCAATGCGGTTTTGTGCTCTAGCCCTTAAGCTATTTAAGATTGTTTTAAAATTTTCCTGATTCAAAAAAGCCTTGTAGGAATTGATCCTGCTCTCCAGCTTCTCAAAGTATTCACCGCCTTCATGAGCCAATCTGTGCTGATATTCATGCGCATCGGCCAAAATTTCGTTTTCTGTATCAGACAAAGTTTTACCCGAAGGGATGCCGAAAGATCCGTCCTCCGCCCCCTGTTTCTTGATACGCCTATCTTTTTCTTTTCCAACTCTGTCGAAGTCTTCCCATTCGATAACAGGCAAGCTCTCGTTCCACTTAACCGGGTTAAATTCTCCGGAGTCTTTGTTTGTATCACTCATTATCCCCACCTTTTTTAGAGCGCACAGATATAAAATATGCAACGAACTGTAAATTCTGGATAATATTTGATACTATATGGTCCTATAAATCAAGGATTTTTCAATCACTCTGGGTGACCCGACTCTGCATACAGGTGCCAGTTTTATTTAAGATTTCGTGAAGGATATAGACAGCAATGAAGATAAGTGACATTTTAGATGAAATTAGGACACTGGCGTTAGTAGTTCCCGAATTCCAGAGGGAATATGTATGGAGCAAGGAACAGGCGAAGCAACTTATGGTTTCGCTTTTCCGTGAGTATCCTGTGGGAAGCCTGCTGGTCTGGAAAACGGAGAGCCCGCCCGAAATAAAGAATGACGCAATTGACAGAAAGGCATCGGTAGGTTTGTGGAAGGTTCTTCTTGACGGACAGCAAAGGCTCACTACTTTGTATCTGCTCATTAGAGGTGAGATTCCTCCCTATTACAAGGAAGATGAAATAACGCATGACCCCAGGAAACTTTGTTTCAATCTTGAGACCGGAGAGTTTTTGTATTACTCGAAAAACAAGATGCAGGGAGACCCCTTATGGAAAAAAGTTGTTGACTGTTTCAATCAAGACTTCGGCGCTTTCAGCGTTGTGAACGAAATGGATATTGACGACAATAACGAGAGTTTGCGCATCGGCAAAGAAATAGAATCCAATCTCGGCAGACTGAGAGCCATCCTGAAAACCGAAAACCCGATTCAGGAAGTTCCAGTATCCGCAAATATCGACGAAGCGATTGACGTCTTCGACAGGGTTAACTCGAAAGGAACAAAACTGACGGAAGCAGAGCTTGTCTTGACACATATTACGGGGAAATGGCCCCAGGCTCGCCGAGAAATGAAAAAGAAGATCTCTCAGATGGAATCAAAGGAATTCTTCCTGTCTTGGGAATACCAAAAGAATTTAGACTTCTTTACCAGATGCATGGTCGTATCCATGACGCAATCCGCCTTGCTCAGCAATAACGCGAAGTTGAGATACGAAGATTTTTCAAAAGAAGACTACAAGGAACACTGGAAGAAGGTGAGCAGATCAATAGATCATATAGTTCCGATTCTCAAGCAGACCGTTCTTGTGAACAGCACTGGTGATTTAAGCTCAACGAACATACTGGTACCAATAATAGCGCACCTGCTGAAAAACGGCTGCCGTTTCCAGAAAGGGAAAAAACACGGTTTTCTTTACTGGATGTTTCTGGCGCTAGTCTGGAGCCGCTACAGCGGACAGACAGACCAACGGCTTGATAAAGATGTCCATCTGGCGATAAACAGCCGGAATCCGATCTCAGATCTGGTCTCTGAAATCGAGGATCAGCGTGGACGAATTGAAGTCAAATCGTCAGACCTGCAGGGTCGCGGTTCCGGACATCCGATTTATAAAATGCTCTACATAATAACCAAGCATAAAAAGCCGGTTGACTGGGCGAACGGTGAACCCCTTTACGATGCCTCGAAAGATCTTTTCCCGGTTCAAAGCCATCATGTTTTCCCTCAGGAACTCTTATACAGGAGCGGTTTTAACTCGGAAAATCATCTGGACAAAAAGAAAGTGAACGAAATCGCCAACAGGGCTTTCATTACCAGAGATACAAATTCCGGGATTTCCGACAAGGAACCGTCCGCTTACCTGCTTGAAATCCAGAATAAATATCCCGAAGCTCTGGAACAGCAGTTCATCCCGTCGGACAGTTCGCTTTGGGAAGTCGGAGAATATGATAATTTCCTGACGAAAAGGCGAGAGAGGATTGCCGAGGCAATAAACATTTTCCTTGAGCAATTGAGGAAGGGAACGGAAGAAACCGAGCAGCAGAGAAACTGCAAGGAAACCATTTCTCAAGGGGAAAATAATTTTGTCGAGTTCAAGTCGTCCCTGCGATGGGATTACAAAGAGGGTAGAGTCAATAAAAACCTCGAGCATGTTGTGGCCAAAACAATTTGCGGATTTCTCAACACCGAGGGCGGGATTTTGTTTATCGGAGTTGACGATAACGGAAGCATTCTGGGAATCGAGAAGGACTATGGCTCACTCGGTGAAAGGCAAAATCGAGACGGATTCCGGACACACTTGGTAAACACGGTAATAAACAAGTACCTTGGAAAAGAATTCAATCAGTATATCTTGGACAGATTTGAAAATATCGACGGAAAAGATATCTGCATTGTGGAAATATCAAAAAGCGGAGTTCCCGCGTTCGTGCAGCATAAAAACGGACAAGAGTTCTATATACGCGCTTCCGCCTCTACTCAGACCATGGGAGTCAAAGAAGCATACGAGTACATAAGTCGGCACCACGACTTCCCAAGATCATGATTTGATTGCCGACTCTCGTTTTCAGCCAGACTAGATTAAAAGAATTCACCTCAAAAAACCAACCGCCAGACGAGCATCAAACACAATCGCTACATCAAACCCCTCGCGCCACGTTGTTCGCCTCTTAAGAGTTCTTCGGCACATCAAAGGCTAAAATAGTCAGAACCATTTCCCGGTTAATATCGTCCCGATGACCAAACAAATACCGGAACTGACAGTCAGTTCCAGGTCCAAGTTCCTTTTTGAAGTTTGAGTGTGCTTTAGCGGCACCAGGTATGGCTTCCAGAACCCGGGAAAAATTCTTGTTCCGGAGCTTCTTGCAAAATTCATAAAGCGAGTGGTTTTTTGTTGAGATGAAGAGACAAACTTAAAGACATGGTCCTCTCTCCAAGGTACATTATTTGGTATAAGAGCCTAATAATGAAGGAGAGAGAACA
>Ga0209543_1000886_pt1 | contig 32675 bp, 30 predicted proteins | sample MesohylFT_FD_187296 | JGI IMG/M metagenome (GOLD analysis project Ga0209543, IMG submission 187296) | Host-associated microbial community of the marine sponge Aplysina aerophoba from Gulf of Piran - sponge mesohyl, lysed by freeze-thaw... | ecosystem: Host-associated > Porifera > Sponge >...
GCCGCTATGTAACCTTTTATATCGCCCAGTCAGCAGCGCAGGCCTGGAAACGTTTCTGGGAACATTTTCAGCAGTTGCGATGGCGTACCGTGCCGGAATACTGAAGCTGAGCTTCTCCGCTACACGCGGAATTAATGCCTGCTTCGGGCCGGACTCCTGAAGCAGATACCCTCCTCGGAGGCGATTCTTGGGACGAGGGCAGAGCGAAACGTAACCCGCTGTAGGACTGGACTGCACATGAGGGATGGGTAACCTGGAATCTACCTCAACCAACCCGGAAAATATGCGAAAATCATCTCGCTTGTAGCCCCAATCGGGAAGGCGAACTCGCAGATTCCGTCTCACACCGGAAATCCTGACTCCGCACAACCAAAGACGCACATTGTCGCCTTGGGGAAACTTATAATGAATAATATGGGACAAAAGCTCCGAACACAATCCTGCTCAAATTAATATGGTATTCTCGTACGGATACCAGCCAAAAGGTGGTCTTATGCATCCAGGATGGCAGTCGGCTCAATTACGGGTCGCGCCTAGCCTGCGAGGACTTGGAGATCATTGGTCAGAATCAGACCACGACCAAATCGCGGGGACTGCATATTCATACCACCCTAGCGACCACCACCGCTGGTCTGCCCCTGGGCGTGTTGCGGTGCAGTTACAAAGATCCGACCGATGGACCGTTGAAGCCAAAGGCGCAGCGGTGGCTGGATGGTTATGAGGATATTTGTGAAGCCGCGCAGGAGCTATCACGCAAGATCAAGGTCATTTGCGTGATGGATCGGGAGGGCGACAGTTTTGCCCTCTTTGATGCGCAGCGGCAGTACAAGCGGGTTGATCTGCTGGTGCGGGCATCTAAGAATCGGCGACTGGCTAAGGACAAAAGCTGTTTGAGACGATGTCCGGCGGCAAAGCCGCCAAGACGATCAGGATTGAGATCCATCGCCGGTCAGTGTGGTCAAAGGCGCCCGGGCGCGCCTATCGCGTCGCCGATGCCGAAGTACGCTATGGCCCGGTTACGCTGCCCGCGACCCCACTGGTTGCGGATCCGGTGACCCTCACCGGAGTGCATATCAAAGAAGTTTCGCCGCCTGCGGGCGAAAAGGCGATTGAATGGAATCTGCTGACCAGTCTTGCGGTGCCCTCGGCCCGCGCTACGGAGCGGGTGCTGGGGTATTATCTGAAACGTTGGCGGATTGAGGACTTTTTCCGGGTGCTCAAGAGCGGCTGCAAAGTGGAACGTATGCAGCTGCGGAGTGCCTTAAGACTGGAATGGGCATTGGCGATCTACTGTGTGATTGCCTGGCGTCTGATGGTGCTGACGCTGTTGGGGCGAACCATGCCGGAACTGGATCCGTCGGTATTCTTCACAGAGCCGGAGCTTGGATTCCTGACCGGCTACGCCAGGCGGGTACGACTGCCGGAACCCAGGATGCTGCGGGACGCCATCTTGCTGGTAGGGGTGTTGGGCGGCTATCAAAACCGGAATCGTGCCCCACCGCCGGGCCATCAGGTCATGTGGAGGGGAATCGAACGACTCGCCATGGCCTTGGTGGGCTATCAGATGCACCTTGAGTAGACCCAGGCCCGCTGCTGCTGCTGTGCAGATTCGTGATCCCATCACGAATCGGGAAACCCTTACCCCAATGCTATGGCCCGGACGTACCGGTATCGTGAACCCAAGCGTGAAAACGCTCCGTCACCCAATGCTGCCGGACCATCAAGGCGTGCGCTGGAAAGAAGCGCTCCGACCGGCCAATCACGGCGGTAGAAAAAACGCTCACAGCACTCCCACAATGGTTAGACTACGCCATTACTTGGGTATAGGGCAGGGCTTACCCATACAATTAATGGAAGGCCAGCAATTGTTTCCCATCCAAGAGCTGTTAAGCCATCTATCGGACCTGTGGAGCGGTACGATTGACGGAGGTTTCGATGCTTGCTTTGCGCCGTTGCTGCCCAGCTGAAGGCGCATTCCGCTTATGGGCTTCTGTTTTATCTTATGCGTACGAATTTGCCGGTGTGAACGGAGTTTCCTTCCGGCGAAGTAGCCGTCAGGCGGTACAGGTACAAGCCGGAGGGCATCGCACGGCCGCTCAGCGATATCGTGTGCTTCCATCCGGCCGCTTTCCCGGCTGCCGGCACCGTAAACACGCGCCGGCCCGTTATGTCCATGACCTCGACCGTCACGCTGGCAGGCCAGGGAAGGTCAAACACAAGGCGCGTGGACTCCCGGAACGGATTGGGATAGTTGCCGTGCACGACAAAGGACTCTGGCAACGATTCGTGTTCGGCGGCCAATACCTCCATAGCAAACAGCAAACTGTCGCGGGAGCCGTTTGCGCCGGTGGCGCTGTACGTGTACGGCTTTGGAGCGTCTGTGACCACGGTCGGCGTTCCGGTCAAGATGCGGGCAGTGGCGTCAAAAGTCAGTCCTGTCGGAAGCGCGGGGATCAAGACATACACTAATGGAGCAGCACCTCCTGCGGCTTCGGGAAGAACGAGTGGATCAATGGGCTGTGCGTGAGCAAAGGACAGATCAGCAATCATGCCCCCGAACGAAACGGCCGGAACGACTTCAACCGTGAACGTCAGACTGGCGGCGTTCCCGGAGTTGTCAGCAACCGAATACATATAGCTTGCGGCGGGCGTGACCGCCGTCGGTGTGCCGCTAATGGTCCGCAAGGCGTCATCAAAGCTCAATCCTGCGGGCAGTGCAGGCGCCAGCGCATAGGTGTACGGCGTCGCACCGCCGGTGGCCTCGGGGAGGACAAGCGAAGCAGTGGGCCGGTTCACAGTAAAGGTCCGGTTATCCGCGTCACTCGCAAATTGCAGTGGGCCACAGGTCGGACCGCTTACATCCGGGATACCACTGAGCCAAGCCTGAAACGCGTCGTCAGACGGAGCGCAGAGCATCTGGCCGCCGAAGTGGAAAAACTGGAGACTGTTCAACTGCATCAGGCTGCGCGGCAACACGCCCGTGAAATGGTTGCTGGACAGCCACAGACTCTCCAGCTGTGTGAGGTTGCCGAGCTCGGGCGGAATCTCCCCGGTAAGGGAATTGTCGTGCAGAGACAGATTCTCCAACTGCGTGAGGTTGCCGAACTCGGGCGGAATCCCCCCAGTAAGGGTATTGCTATTCAGCTCCAGCCCCTGCAGCTGCGTGAGGTTGCCGAGCGAGGGCGGAATCGCCCCGGTAAGGGAATTGTTCCACAGCGACAGCACCTGCAGCTGCGTGAGATCACCGAGCTCGGGCGGAATCTCCCCGGTAAGGGAATTGTCCCACAGCTGCAGCCACTTCAGCTGCGTGAGGTTGCCGAGTTCGGGCGGAATCGCCCCGGTAAGGGAATTGCTGTGCAGAGACAGATCCCACCGCAGCTGCGTGAGGTTGCCGAGCTCGGGCGGAATCTCCCCGGTAAGGGAATTGTAGGACAGCCACAGCCCCTGCAGCTGCGTGAGGTTGCCGAGCTCGGGCGGAATCTCCCCGGTAAGGGAATTGTTCCACAGCGACAGCCACCGCAGCTGCGTGAGGTTGCCGAGCTCGGGCGGAATCGCCCCGCTAAGAGAGTTGATATGCAGAACCAGATACTGCAGCTGCGTGAGGTTGCCGAGCTCGGGCGGAATCGCCCCGGTAAGAGAATTGCTGGACAGAAACAGCCACTTCAGCTGCGTGAGGTTGCCGAGCTCGGGCGGAATCGCTCCGGTAAGGGAATTGTGATCCAGCTCCAGCTCCCCCAGCTGCGTGAGGTTGCCGAACTCGGGCGGAATCTCCCCGGTAAGGGTATTGCCAGACAGATTCAGGTTCTGCAGCTGCGTGAGGTTGCCGAGCTCGGGCGGAATCGCTCCGGTAAGGGAATTGCCGGACAGCCACAGCAGCTGCAGCTGCGTGAGGTTGCCGAGCTCGGGCGGAATCGCCCCGGTAAGGGTATTTCCATCCAGATCCAGCCACTGCAACTGCGCGAGGTTGCCGAACTCGGGCGGAATCGCCCCGGTAAGGGTATTGAAGGACAGCGACAGCTCCTGCAGCTGCGTGAGGCTACCAAGCTCGGGCGGAATCCCCCCGGTAAGGGAATTGTCCCACAGCATCAGCAACTGCAGCTGCGGGAGATCACCGAGCTCGGGCGGCAGCTGTCCCGTGAGATTGTTTTCCGGCAAGCCCAACTCGACCAGCCATCCCTCGTTAAGACCAACGCCAGCCCATGTGCCCAGCTCCTCCTCGGTCGGAACCCGCGTGATGTCCCAGTTGTCATTGTACGTCCAGTTGTCGCCGCCCGTCGCCGTGTAAAACGCACTCAGGCTCCGGTGCACTGGCTCCAACGAACGATTGACCCGAAAAGAGAGCATGTCCGCCTGGTCCGCGTGCACACCGTCGCGGATGTGCGTATAGAATCGCACCCGCTGGTTCACAGGCGCATTCGCGGCCACACTGAACTCAAATTGGACCTCAACCGAGTCTCCACTGGCCAGATGGCCGACATCCGCTTCCCCCACCGTTAGGTCTACGAACGGATAGGGGTCGGCCCTCACGAGCCCCACCGTGAGTTGGCGGGCATCGGAAAGGTAGTTGACCACCATCGCCGTAATCGTTACCACATCGCCAGCTGCAATCTGGCGGTCGCCGTCGTCGTCGACCCAGCTCCAGCGTTGGAGGCGCACCGCGGGCAAGGACGGCGCCTGAACAGCGGCCAGCGCATTGACTAAGCCGCGCCCCAGCCGCCCGGCATAACCCGGGTTCTCCGCGTCCATGTTGTCGCTCGTCAGCCGAATGTGCTCACGCAACGCGTCCGGCGTCATCTCGGGAAACCTCGTCTTCACCAAGGCCGCCACGCCGGCCGTCAGCGGCGACGAGAACGACGTGCCGCTGATGAACACATACCCGTTGCCGGATCCGGTCGTCAGAATGGCCACGCCCGGTGCAAAGACGTTCACCAGCTTCCCGTAGTTCGAAGAGCCCGCCCGCCGGCGCGAGGCCTTCTCCGTGGCCCCCACCGACAGCACGCGCGGATTGCGGGCCGGGTAGGTCCGAAACAGGTCGTTGTTGCGATTGTCGTTACCAGCCGATGTCACCACGAGCGCGCCCATGTCCGTGGCTAAGTCCAGCGTCTGGTCAGGGAGCGTGATTTGATCATCGGTGCCCGCCAGACCGCCCCAGCTCGCATTGATGATGTCCGCCCCGTTGGCGGCCGCATAGAGGATGCCTTCGTAGCCGTAGCAGATTAATTCGACTCTCCCGCAGCCGCTATTGATGTGCATGATCTCGGCGTTCCAGGCCGCGCCGGCTATGCCTGTGCCGTTGTCGGTCACGGCGCTCGCCGATCCCGCGCTTGCCGTGCCGTGATTGGCATTGTCAGGCGTCTCCGGCAACCCCGTCGGATCGTTGTCCCTGTTGTCTCGGTTGGCAAAATTGACGCCGTGCACGTCATCGATGAACCCGTTGTTGTCGTCATCAATGCCGTTGCCGGCGACCTCGTCCGGATTCGTCCACACGTTCGCGCGAAGATCCTCGTGGCGCCATTCGCCGCCCCCGTCCACGACCGCTATCACGACCCGCGGCGCGCCCTCCTCGCCCCTGACCACATCCCACGCCTCCGGCAACTGCAACAGGCGAAGCTCCGACTGATCGCCAAAGCGCGGATCATTTGGATCCACGCGCTGCCCGCGGCCCGCCTGTGTCCGGTTAATAATCACCGGCTCGGCATACACCACGCCCGGCACCGAAGCCAGATCGACGGCGACCTCTTTCGGTCGGGCGTCGGCAGTATAGCGCACATAATACGTGCGACGCAGCGCCAGAAGGTTGCGACGGGTCTTCGGCGTGGGCTCCACATGGTCCAGAAACGGATACACACGTTCTATCAGGTACACGCCGTGTCGCGCTGTCCGCCGGTCAAACTCCTGCAGACCCGCCGTGCGGGCCTTGTTGGCGATGACAACCTCGGGCGTAAACTGCACCACGATCACGTTGGGTGCATACTCCAGAGTGTCCTGCACCGCATCCAGGTCAGCTGCCGAGGCCGTTGCAGGAGGCCACTGATGACGGTGGGCGTCCATGAATGGATCCTTTGCACGGATAACAGAGTCCCTTTCGACAACCCACGTCAACTCAGGAGCATACTTCCCCCATTGTGGCTCCTGTGCCCGCGCCGAACTGACAAAAATCACGGAAATGAAGATGATGGTCAAACGCATTGTAGCGACTTTAAGTGTATGGATCTTCGCCAGATATAGTGAAAGCAACCTTGGACCCAAAACGTTTTGAATGCTCTGGCCTAAAGATACAACCTAGCCTGAATCAACAATAGTATAACTAACATTACCCAATATATAATGGAAAAAGAACATAATGCATAGTCCGATCGAACTGGTCCACTGATTCCGATTGAAGTGGGCCACCTTACCAGCCGGTATTTTGGAGCGTTGATGCGTGTTCATCAAATCTGGAAGCGGTTTGGTTCTCCTCTAATCCAGGTAGCGTTCTTCATAGTTTTGGGTTTCACTAAAACCTATGAGACATGCCTGCAAAACGCGTATTGATGAGAAAGATCAAGCGTATTCTGGAACTGCGATTTATGTTCAAGTTGTCCAAGCGCGCGATTGCCCGCAATGTGGGGGTTGGTCGCGGTTCGGTTTCCCGGATTCTTGAGCGTGCCACGGTGGCGAACTTGACCTGGCCGTCACCTGACGGGATGACGGATGCGGAGTTGGAGGCGATCCTTTATCCCTCCGCGGCTTGGTCTGCATCGGCGCAGCGGCCTCTCCGGCGTGGTGTCAAAGTTAGTTGAAAGTAGGCAGTTATAACCGATTGGAGGTAGATTTAAGCTGATGTTTTTGTACATGTTCCAGTAGGGTTGCGCTTAGCAGCCTGTGGATAAAGTAGGGGTTCCAGGAATTCTAGAATTGATCCCACAATATTCATCACAACTCAGTTTTTCGGGATAGCCTAACCAACTTGAAGCTTCCGTGTCCCTTGTACGTTCCTTATAAAAAGGAACCATTGCCCTTTTTTTGCGGATTTTGGCCAAATAGGGACTTGTTTCTACTGTGAATCATATGCGCAAGTGACCTTTCAAAGTAATCTAAAAATTCACCTTGGAGGTGAGATCATGGCAAAGTCTACGGAGCCTCTTTTTGTGCTTCCCTACAACCAGTCGGTTCGGATCAAGGCGGCCAGCAACGACCACACGATGTCTGATGCGGGTGCGTTGTTGATGCGGTCGGTGATCGCGCGAACGGGGCTCATTGAATATCTGACCGAGCGGCTGTACGATCCTCGAAACCAAGATCGTGTACAATATAGTCTGGCGCAGTTGCTTTTGCAGTGGCTGCTACAGTTGATTCAGGGATGGAGTGCTCTATGGACAGAGCAGGTGTGCACCGATGCAGCATTTGGCACGTCCACCAGCATTGAACGGGGTGCGGTCGAAGCGGGTCGTACGTTGGCATCGCAGCCGACCATGTCCCGTCTGTTGGGTTTGCTCAGCAAAGCGGACAATCCGTCGCACTTGGAGGCGGCGGTTCAAAAGTTGGCGATTGAGCATATGCTGGTTCGCAACGGTGGTCGGCGCTGTGATGAAGTGGTCATTGATGTGGACGCGATGCCGATGGATGTGCATGGCAATCAACTTGGCAGCGCGTATCATGGGCACTATAAGCGTACGATTTTCTTGCCGCTGATTGCTTCATGCGGGGAGAGCGGGGATGTACTCGGGGCGCAGTTGCGTCCAGGTAATCGGCGCGAGGTCACCGACTGCGAAGACTTCCTGGTTTCCATGGCCGATGGCGTGCGCCAGCACGCCGCTGACCGCGTCATTGTTCGTTTGGATGCAGGGTTCAATAGTGGTGTTGTATTTACACGGCTGGAGGCAGCAGGTCATCACTACCTGATGCGTTTGCGCAAGAACAAGGTGTTGGAGGCATTGGCTGCCCCGTACGTTGAGGATTGCTCGTATGAGACGAAGACGTACGTTGAACTCGAGTATGGTGCGCAGTCCTGGGAGAAGACCCGTCGCGTGATCCTGGTGGTGAAACCGCGTCCGGGGGAGTTATTCAATGATTTCTACTTTTTGGTCACCAATCTTGACGCGGATACGCATTCGGGGGAGGTGCTGGCGGCCCTGTACAGTCGGCGCGGGAAGGCGGAGATGCATCAGGGCGAGATCAAAGCGATCTGTTCCCTGTCATTTTCGTCCTCGCCACGCGCTAAGTCGCATTACCGTAACGTACCGATTGCGCGTGAGGATATTGCTGAGGCCGATGAGGATGCCGAGATTCAGGCGGAGAATGCCGTGCGTCTTCAGGTCTACCTGTTGGTCTACCAGCTTCTTCACATCGGTCGATGCCTCTGGCATAGTCCGCCCCCACCGGTGGGGTCTGAACCCGATGAGGTGGCCCCGTTGGCCGAGGGACTGCACGACACGGGTCCGCAGTCTTCTGGAACAGACGCTGCGTTGTACGAATCAACCGATGCCTTCTCGGAGACGGCGATGGAGGCGGACGGTAGTGCTGTCGCAGACACGGATTCGTCCTCATCGGAACTCCCTCACATGCACCTTCGCACGTTCAGACTGCAAGTGCTGAAGGTCGGTGCAACCTTGGCACGTCATGCCCGCTATGTCACTTTCTATATCGCCCTGTCCGCGGTGCAGGCATGGACACGGTTCTGGGCGCACTTTCAGCAATTACACTGGCAGTCTGTGCCTGACATCTAAACCCGTGCACCTCATTTGGGGTGTCCCACGAAAATGGTGGAGAGCAACACAACACAACACAACACAACACATGGGAGTGGACTGCACTTGCGGTACGTGCACCCTTGGCATTTCCCCAAACCAAGCTGAAAAACAGACGGCAATGCTATATTTGACGCTTGGTCGCTAAGGCTAGTGCTTACTTTTCATCCCGCACCGGAAATCCTGACGCATCCCCCAACCAAATTCACACTTTGTAGCCTGTATCCAAATCGTGATGAATAAAATGGGACATTTGTCATTCGATCTGGATAATTTTCCAATTGACAGATTTGGTTTATAAATTGGTAGCTGATTATGCGTTCGTCTCGCCGACAGTTCTTCAAACTTTCACTCGGGGAATTACTTACGTCCATCACGCGACGGGAGAGTTCCTTGAAGTTTGGTCTTGTAACCTATTTATGGGGGCGGGATTGGGATATTCCGACACTCATTCGTAACTGCCAGGTTGCTGGTGTGGGGGGTGTGGAATTGCGAACGGAGCACGCTCATGGAGTAGAGGTCCATCTGCAATCTGCCGAGCGTGCTGCAGTTAGTGCACAATTCGCAGACAGTGATGTGTCATTGCTGGGATTGGGCACGAACTGGGCCTTTCATCATTTGGAGCCTGCGCAATTAGCTCATGCAATAACTGGCGCCAAAGCTTCCATAGTGCTGTCCCATGATGTGGGAGGCAGTGGTGTAAAGGTTAAGCCGGATGCGCTACCGAGTGAAGTACAGGAAGAGCAGACTATTACCCAAATTGGGCGTGCACTGCGAATACTTGGACAGTTTGGAGAAGATTATGGCCAGGAGATTCGTCTTGAAGTTCATGGCCAGGGCACGGACCGGTTACCAGTTGTCCGACGAATCATGGAAGCAGCCGACCACCGAAACGTCAGCGTCTGTTGGAACTGTAATGAGGCTGACCTAAACGAACCAAGGCTGGCACATAACTTCGAGCTTGTCCGCGAGTATTTTGGACAAACTGTTCATATTCGTGAGCTGGATGTCGGCACGTATCCCTATCGACATCTATTTGAGCTGCTACAGGCATCGGAATATGCAGGTTGGATACTATTAGAGGCTCGGACAGACCCCGACGACCGTGTAGCTGCCTTGGGACATCAGCGAGTGCTGTTTGACAGTTTGGCTGAACTCACAAAGAAGAGTGGTTAGGGGCAATCGTAACAGGTTAGAAAGTTCTGCAGGTTTTCCCTTGGATCTTTCTCTTTTTTCCCAGTCGGTCAGGGATGTGTGGTGCGCACTGACCTGAAACAAAAAGAGGTCTCACGCCCTGCGACACGAGACCTCTGTTGTGGAGATGCCGGGAATCGAACCCGGGTCCGAAGAGTCGAACAATCAAGCGTCTACGTGTGTAGGTCGTTCTTGGTATCTCGTCTGTGCCCCTTGGCGTACGACCAAAGCCGGGTCAGACAAAGGCTGATCAATACTCTATACAGAATGCAGCCGGAATTCAAAACAGAGTCCCCACAATTGACGATGCCTTACGGACTGCCTGTGGGCGTGCGTGTCCATAAGACAGATAGCGGAGCTATGCCGCCATCGCGTACGAGTAATCGTTCGCAGTTACAGATTCCTGACGTAATTCACGAGCTCAAGTCAGGTTAACTCGACACGCAACTTGTCGTACGATGCTGTCCGTCGAAGCCAGATCATCCCCATTAAGTCAAATAACATTATAGGTACGCCTGACCTCAACCGAGGTTGCACAACCCAAGGAGCAGTCTATACACCGTATAGATCGTCTATGCGTAACCGCCTCAGACTCTAGAAGGTTCACCTTCGTCGGACACGGTCTCGAGAAATATCTGTTCCAACTGCTACGAGGTTGTATGATTCAAATACTCGATCAATATCATAGATCACCCTGCGACGGATACTGCGCTTCAAGAAGGGTATTTTGCTGCGCGATCCGGTTGCATAGATTCGATAAGGGTGCACAAACAGGCGCACGTGCCTGGAGCCCACTGGAACGGCTTCCACTTGTACTACGACACGGTAGATTACCCAATCGCGAATTTGGCGTTCTGCCGTAGCCACAGCGTTTGGTGCTGGTGGAGGAATCAGTTCCCAGCCAGCCTCAACGAGAGCTTCCTCAATGCGATGTAGCGGGACATGATCCTCGGAGGCGTGCTCATAGTCTCGGTAGAGAGGGTACAGCGTGGGCGAACAGCCGACGACCAGCAGCGCCGAAAGGCCTAGTAATAATACGGCAAGTGTTCTGAGGAACAAGGATCTCGGCTCAGATAGGTACGGAGGGCAAGGTAATCCTATCGATTGAATGCTCCAGAAAGTCTATCATTATTTCGTTAAATGTATCTGGATGCTCCATCATAGGAGCATGGCCACATTTCTCGATGAAATGCAACTGGGTCGACGGCATCATTCGGTCGAATGTATGCGCAACGTCAGGAGGAGTGATCTGATCTTCAGCTCCCCAGATGAGCAGTGTGGGTGCTTTGATCTCCCCCAGGTCGTCAATCACGAGATCGTTCACCGAGCTGCGAGCAACCCAGACTATTCGGAGCGCCCGAAAACGGTCTGTTGCGAGCTCATGAATCCGGTCAATCAATTCGTCGGTTACCATGGCCGGATCATAGAATGATTTTTCTGCCTTAGCCCGGATAAAGACACGATCTTGGCGTCGAAAGGTTTTTGTACCAATTTCCGTTTCGTAAATCCCCGAAGAGCCAGACAGGATCAGAGCAGCTATGTGTTCCGGGTAATCTATCGAGTACCTCAGGGCGATCTGGCCCCCAAGGGAATTACCAACCAACACCATAGAATCGATATCCAGGAAATCAGTGAATTCACGCACGTAGTTAACGAGCCCGCCTACGTTAGCCTGCCCGCGGGGCATATGATCGATTGGAAGGTATGGGACGATTGCGCGGCATTTCCTGGTGGCCAAGGCCGCAGCTGCATCAAACCATCCTTCCGGGTTTCCCAAAAGGCCATGCAAGAATAAGACCGGAGGTCTCTGTGAGGCATTATTCAGGTCGACAAATTTGAAGCCGCCAGCGTTCTGGAATTTGAAAGTCAACTTACCGTTTGGTATAGCCAGTAAAAAATGTACACCACTTGGAATGAAATATAAGCCGCACAGAGCAAACAACGGGTAAACCAGTAAAATTCTGGGCTTGAGGATAGTGAAACATTGGAACATTAAGCCATTGCTCCAGTACCACCTCTCACGCTCGAGGTCTTATTCACACCTAAATAATCACAACTTGTATGCCCTGCGGCAAAAAACGAAAACGCCACAAGATAGCGACGCATAAGCGGAAGAAGCGGCTGCGTAAGAATCGCCACAAGAAGCGGAGTCGCTAACCTTGGTCAGGGTAACGACGGTTTTTGAACCAAGATCCCGAGAAGGTTCTTTGTTTGCTCGTAATCTGACTACTGCTACGCTACTCAGTAGTTATTGAGCTTGCCACGTATGACACGAATCATTTGAAGCAATGTCAAAAAATCATGGCTTAGGTAGTGTGACCCGAGCATTGGGCTGGGGGCTGTTGCTTGGTGGTGGTGTAGGCTTTACTTTGGGGCTCTTACTTGCTCCCGAGGAGGGTAGCCGACTACGCCGTCGAGTTACCTATCACTTGGAAGGACTGGCAAATCATATTGGAACCTTGGCGGAGACCATAAAAACGCCTAATGAAGACGCCGATGCTCGACAGAAGGGGGAAGCCCTCGTTGCAAAGGCAGAAGAACGGGCGCGGGAAATTAATTCACGTATGGATGAAATCCTAGGGTCTGCGTCATCATCGGGCACGGAATCTTGAGAAGGGGTACTATCGACGATCGTTTCGCAGTCTTGGCTGCGTCGGCAGATATTATGGTGAGTGGAGGTAATCCGTTCGCTCCCGATGTGTTCGACTACCGCTCGAAGACTACTTTCAACTACTTTCACCAGTTGATTCCCGAACGCCGACAGGTTCTGGATCAACTCCAGGGAGCTATTCGGCGTAAAGAGACCGAAGCGTTGGAAGAGATTTTCGGTAAAGCGAGATTCGCAGAGGTGCTGGAGTTGACAAAGGCCGTCTATACTGCGCCGCTAATGGCAGCGCGTAAACGATTTGAGCCTGATCCGTTTTACAGTGCAGTTGACTTTGAAGGGTTGCCTACGGGAGCACAGCGCAGGCTCCTGGAAAACAGCGCAATCATAAGCGGTTTGTTTGGCCTCCTGCGCCCCGATGATTTGGTGCCGGAGCATAGTCTCAGTATGTCCGCAGCTGTGCCCGGTATTGGGCCCTTGATTTCCTTCTGGAAACCGCGTATCAGCCCCCTACTCAATAAGGTTGTCCAAGGACGCTTCGTTTGGGATTTGCTGCCGGAATCACTTCGGGATGTATGGGATGATGATGGATCCCACGATGGTCGGGGGCGCGTCAAGTTTATCAATCCGAATGGACGTGAGGTCAAAATGGATACGATTTATCGTGGGCAGATGATGAACTTTATTGTCCGTGGGCCGATTGTTGAGCCGGAGGTGCTGGCTGATTGGCGGCATCCAGGAGGTTTTAAATTCAGTCGGAAAAAGTCAGACTTGGAAGGCAAGCACAAGACGATTGCAATGGTTCGCCGTTATTAGGCGATAGTATGCCAGAGTTGCATGTCTTACTGATCCTGTTTGGTGTAGGCGTAGCAGCAGGCATGGTCAATGTAATGGCAGGGGGGGGCTCAACCCTCACACTTCCGGTGCTCATCTTACTCGGCGTTGATGCCGGTGTAGCAAACGGTACTAACAGGGTTGCTATCGTTATTCAAAATATATCGGCTACGTTAGCCTTTAAAGCCGATAAGAAAACCCGATTGCGTAAGAGCATATCCTATGGGCTCTGGGCGATACCGGGTGCCTTGGTAGGTGCTTTTGCTGCGACCAGGATTGAGGATGCCTGGTTCGAGCGGATTTTGGGAGTGCTCTTGATTGTGGTTGTATTGACCATGATCTTCCCACGGGGTAATCTTACCTCAGAGTCAACAGCAAGGAAATCCCCATGGTCTGGCCCCGTGCTTCTGTTGCTAGGATTCTATGGAGGATTTATTCAAATGGGGGTAGGATTCCTGTTTATGGCCGTATTTTTTCACCTCCTGCACATGGACCTTGTCTCTACCACAGTGCATAAAGTCGTTATTGTGCTGCTCTATTCTATACCAGCTTTGATGATCTTTGCGATTGCAGGAGATATAGATTGGGCCTTGGGATTGTCACTGGCTGCGGGCAATGCAACGGGAGCTTTTGCCGCAGCGAAAATAGCAGTACGGCGAGGTGAAAAGGCTATACGTGTGGTGCTGATAGTCGCTGTATTGATTATGGCTCTGAGAATACTGGGAATTCTGTAGGGTTTGACAGGTACACCAGGATGAATTGCAGTAATTAGCCTGAGACGTACATTGTCATGAGTCATGGAAATTTTAGGGAATTCGAAACCGTAGTGCACTATGCAGTTACAAACGTATCCATATGATGTTATGGTAAGCACTGGATCGGAGGACTAACCTAGCCCAGTGCGTCCGTTAGCCTTTTGCCTGCGGAAGGTTTCCGTGAGTCACAGTTTTGTTATAATCCCCTGAGTAATCATTGCAGGGGATGCCCAGTTGCCAGCATAATGCGCATACTTCAAGGAGGCCAACTCATGTTGATAGTTGATGGAGAATAGGGCGAGCCTAACCGTACGCGGGGGTGGTCATAAGTATGGATACAGAAGGATTTTCAGCAATGTTGAACTAACATTGCTGCCGGGGGAGGTACTTGCTATTACGGGTGCAAATGGTTCAGGAAAATCTACATTGCTTAGAATTCTGGCTGGTGTTCTTCAACCAACCGCTGGAGAGGCAGAGCTTATATTGGATGGACAGTGCATACCAAAAGAGCTACATCCGCTAAATGTAGGTTTTGTGGCACCGTACATAAATGTATATGAGGATCTTACCCTACGTGAGAACCTCACCTTTATAACGCGAGTGCGTTCAATGAATGAGCAGACGGAGCATATAGAGTCCATAGTCGCAGAAGTTGGATTGGCAGCCCGGATTGATACGCAGGTAAGTACGTATTCGACGGGAATGCAGCAACGGGTGCGTCTTGCAGCTGCATTACTGCACAGGCCCAGGGTATTGCTGCTCGATGAACCAATGATAGGTTTAGATGCAAAGGGGAGGGCGGTATTTGAGAAAGCCATATCCCGTGCGCAAGAGGCAGGACATCTGGTTGCTATTGCCTCCAACTCTCAGGATAAAATCCATTCGGCAAACCGCTCACTGTGTATTGAGGATTATGCCCCGGGATCAGCCGGACTGTCGCAGCCTTCAGAAAATAAGTCGTATACTTTGGAAAACTAACATCACTGAATCATGATAGCCCGGAAGCGTAAGGGCATGATCGTTAAGAACACGAACAAAAAGCCGTTATCCGTCAAGTTGAAGCACCGTGAAATTGGACTCCCACCCGGAGGTACAGCACCTGTTACTTCGGACGAGGTGATGGAGGATGCAATGCGTGATTTGTTGCAAGTTCGCAAACTGGCGATCGTTCGTCCGCTCACTGAGCAGGAAAATAAAGAGATCCAAAGCCTGTTTGCAAACAAGAAGAAATCCAAAGGACATCGATGAAGGTACTGGCACTCGAGCCTTGGTATGGAGGTTCGCACCGGAACTTCGTAGATGGACTCATCAAGAATAGTCGCCACGAGTACGTGCTCGTAACGATGGCGGCAAGGTTCTGGAAATGGAGACTGCAGGGCGGTGCACAGACACTTGCACGCAAGTGCAAACAGGTGGTGGCCAATGGTTTTACGCCAGATGTAATTCTGGCCTCCAGTATGGTCAATATTCCTGCATTTCTTGCTCTGAGTCGAAAAGATATCGGGAATGTGCCGGTAGTCTACTATCTGCACGAGAATCAATTGACATACCCTTTATCAAAGGAAGAGAAACGAGACCTGTCGTACGCCTACATCAATTATTTATCGTGTTTAGCGGCAGATCAGGTTGTATTCAATTCGGAGTTTCATTACAACGAATTTATGCGGGCCCTTCCCGGGTTGCTCCGTGTGTTTCCAGATTACACACATCTACACACAGTATCGGAAATTCGCGCCAAGAGCAGGGTTATGCATCTTGGAATGAATCTTCAGGCGCATGCCCGCTATGCCAGCACGACGGATTCGGAGAGAGGTTCACCGATTGTGCTTTGGAATCAGCGCTGGGAGTACGATAAGAATCCTGAGGCGTTCTTTAGGTTAATGAACCGGTTGGATGATGCGGGATGTCGATTTCGGTTGATACTCGCGGGGAAACGTTTTGAGGAACAACCCTCGGAATTCGACACTGCTTTTGAGCGTTATGCCGAGCGAATTTTACACTATGGATATGCGGAGGATTTTGAGGAGTACAGTCGGCTTCTACATCGGGCTGATATTGTGGTATCAACGGCGGTCCATGAATTTTTTGGCATAGCGATGCTGGAAGCTATTTATTGTGGTTGTCATCCCTTACTACCGAATCGTTTGAGTTATCCCGAGTTGATCCCGAAAAAACTGCATAAGCCATTGTTGCATGCTCCTGTTCTGTACGACGATGAGAACAGTCTCTTCATAATCCTGAAGGCGATGCTAATGGGAGAGGAACGGCCACTCCCACCCGGAACGCTCCGTGGAGTTGTAGAGCACCTTGATTGGTCTGTTCATGTAGAACAATACGACACACTTGTAGCGTCTTTGTAACCGGGCTGTCATGATGGACACGCCCATTGCTCAACCCAGATTTTGTTATGCCTACAGTACATTATCAGCGTGTAAGAACCTTCATGGAGAAAGCGGGTCAGGCAACGCCGTCCGAAGTGACGGTACCTGACGAGCACACCCGGCTGCTTCGGGCGCGTCTTATCCTGGAAGAAGCTCTCGAGACGGTGAATGCGCTTGGCGTTACCGTTAAGGTTTCCGAGGGTGAATTAGAAATTGATACGTGCACGTTCACACCGGAAAAGGCGATTGACCTGGAAGGTGTAGCTGATGGCTGCGCAGACATATCTGTTGTAACTGTTGGCACATTAATTGCTTTCGGGATTGATGATGAACAACTGTTGCATGAGGTAGATGAAGCTAATCTTAGAAAGTTTGGTCCAGGCAGCTATGTTCGTGAAGATGGCAAATGGATGAAGCCACCAGACTGGATGCCGCCGGATATCGCGGGTGTGCTTAGTACTCAATAAATTCGGGCTGCAGAGAAGAATTTCCGGTTAATGATGAATCATTTTACCGGGGATTACGAATTCTGCTTGATGCAGGTACGGGAGGCGGGAACGCAATTGCAGTTGGTTAGTGAATATTGTCCACGGCATGATAAGGAATCCATGACTAGAACACGTTATTTGATAAGTCTCCTTGGGTTACTGCTTTTTGCAGCCAGCAGTACAGCTCAGGCTCCACGGATTGATATCGATTACGCTTCATTCGCTTATGACGAACAGGAGTCACTGGTTGAACTTTATATGGCTATTGAAGCGAGTTCACTTACTTATGAAGCCAGTGATTCTCTTTACACTTCTACCATTCCACTCGCGCTGAGCTTGCATAGCTCCTCCGATGCGGATTTGGAGGTATCTGCGGAACGCGTTGTTTGGGAGCAGCAGACGGATATGCAGTTTGCCGTGGTCGACCCGTCTTTGATTACAGAGGGGCAGGTATTTTTGCGCCAAATCCGGCTAACCGTTGTACCGGGTGAGTATGAACTGCAAATAGCAATGCCTCTATCAGATCAAGACCCCGTACAGGCAAGCCGTGATGTAATTATACCGGACTATGACCAGCAGCAAAGCTGTGCACTTTCAGACATAACACTGGCTTCCAGGATTACGCCTTCGGAGGATAGAGAGGATCCATTCTATAAGAATGGGCTCTATATACGCCCAAATGCCAGCCAGCTGTACGGTGAGGGGGCTGCTAGGCTCTTCTACTACGCGGAGGCCTACAATACTGCATGCGCAGCTTCGGATACGGACGAATATACCATGCTCATATTCGTTTCCGAAGCGAACAGGCCGACGGCCATCACAGGCCTGCAGAAGCGCTCTAAACGGGCGGTGCGTCCAACAGATGTCCTTGTCGGCACATTTAATTTGTCTGCGCTTGTCTCTGGCACTTATTTCCTGCGTATGGTAGTTCTTGACAATGCCAATGAATCCAAGGTTGAACAAACCCGCAAGTTCTTTGTCTTCAATCCTGTTGCAGACTCAGCACTGGCGCAGCCTGTTGTTGCCAGGGAAACATTTGAGACGAGTGGTTACGCCACCATGCCGGAGGACGAGGTGGAGCAGGGGCTTGAGCATATTCAGGTTATTGCCACCGATCAGGAGTTGAGACGGATCAAGCGCGTAGAAGATCTTAATGAGCGTCGCCGACTACTGATGGACTTTTGGTTGGTACGTGATCCCACGCCAAACACGGGGGTCAATGAGTTTCGGGATGAGTTTTATAACTTGCTGATGTATGCGAATGAGCGTTATTCGGTTCAGCGTGTGGAGGGATGGGAGACGGACAGAGGGCGTGTTCTTATAAAGTACGGACGTCCGAGCGCCATTGAACAGCACCAGTACGATAGGGGGTATAAACCCTACGAAATCTGGAAGTACAATAACATTTCTGGTGAGGGCCAGTCCGATTTTGTCTTTGCAGACCTGGATGGGTTTGGCGATTATGAACTTGTTCATTCGACCGTTGCAGGTGAGCGCAAACTTCCAGACTGGATCAGAAGAATCAGCGAGAGTTATTAGGTTGTAGTAGCAACAATGATTGAATCCCTGACAGGGCAGGTTGGCTCAGTGGTCACCCTGCGAGGGTGGCTGCAACAAAAACGTGCTTCCAAAGGGCTGATCTTTCTGGTTATCCGTGACGGAACGGGACTGGTCCAGTGCGTGGTTAATCAACGCAATGTAGATGAACATTCTTGGACGAGTGCATCAACTGCAACCCAGGAATCCGCTCTCACAGTCAGAGGCGAGATATGTGCAGATGAGCGTCAGGTTGGTGGCGTCGAAGTACAGGTTTCGAGCCTTGATATTATTCATTTAGTCAGTGACTACCCTATTACGCCAAAGGCGCACGGAGTAGAGTTTTTGATGGATCGGCGCCACCTGTGGTTGCGCAGTCGTCGGCCCTGGGCCGTTATGCGTGTTCGCAATTGCGTGATCATGAGTATCCATAACTTTTTCCAGGAGCGTGGCTTTCTGCAAATGGATGCTCCTATTCTCACAAAGAACGCAGTGGAGGGCACAAGTACGCTCTTCGAGATTGACTATTTTGGTAGTCCCGCCTACCTGACACAGAGCGGTCAACTCCATGGAGAGGTCATGGCGATGGCCTTTAGTAAAATTTACACCTTTGGCCCTGTTTTCAGGGCAGAAAAATCCAAGACTCGAAGGCATTTGACTGAATTCTGGATGATAGAGCCGGAAATGGCCTTCTATGATCTGGATATGAATATGACCCTTGCTGAAGATTTTCTTATTCGTGTTGCATCTGATGCGGTACGTGATTGTGCGGGTGAGCTGAAGTTATTAGGAAGAGATATGGACGCACTCAAGCATGTTCAGGCACCGTTTCCTCGTATCAGCTATTCAGACGCGGTGGAGTTGCTACGCAGCGATAAGACTAAGGGATTGGTGGAAGAAAAAATAGATGCGCTACACAGTGAGAAGTCTGATCTGGAAAAGGAACGGGCTCATAACAACTCCAATTATGGGCAGCTGAAAGAGTGGAAGAAACGTCGGGTCGATGCACGCGAGATCGAAATTAATGCACGACTGGACCAGATTCAGGAAGCATTGCGGAACTTGCCAAAATGGTGGCAGTCTGCGGCAGCGTTTGAGTGGGGAGGAGATTTTGGTGGCAGTGATGAAACGCTGCTAACCTGGCATTTCGATCGCCCGATCATTGTTCACCGTTATCCGGAGGCGGTTAAGGCTTTCTACATGAAACGCGACCCGGAGGATGATAGGCTCGCTCTCGGAATGGATATTCTTGCTCCCGAAGGTTTTGGGGAGATCATCGGCGGAGGACAGCGTGCGGACGATCTGGCTTTTCTTGAGGCACAAGTAGAGCGACACGACTTGCCTCGGGAAGCCTTTGAATGGTATTTCGATCTTCGGCGCTATGGTAGTGTACCACATAGCGGATTTGGTTTAGGTCTTGAACGGACCGTATCGTGGATTTGTGGGCTGGAGCACATCCGGGAAACCATCCCGTTTCCTCGTACACTGGGACGACTCACGCCATAGGAGTATGCAGCTGTATCCTCAGCGACCATTACAGTTTACTGGACGCTCACCGGAAGAAATGTTGATCCGTGCGCGGGATTTTTTCAATCTTATGCGGGAGCGCCGCTCCGTACGGACTTTCAATGACCGCTCCGTACCTCGAGAGTTGATTGAACAGGCGATTTTGACCGCCGGTACGGCACCCAGTGGTGCACACCGGGAGCCGTGGCATTTTGTTGCTGTGAATGATCGTGAGCTACAATCAAAAATTCGAGAGGCTGCCGAGAAAGAGGAACGTGAGAGTTACGAGCGACGGATGCCAAAGGCTTGGCGCGAGGCGATTGATCCGCTTGGAACGGACTGGCACAAGCCCTTCCTTGAAACAGCTCCGTGGATTGTTGTCTGCTTCGCCAAAAATATTGGTGATGATGGAAAGAAGAACTACTACGTGCAGGAAAGCTGTGGCATTGCCTGCGGGTTGTTTATCGCGGCGATACACAACCTGGGATTAGTTACACTAACCCATACGCCGAGCCCCATGCGCTTTCTGGGCGAAATTCTTGGTCGTCCCAAACACGAGCGGGCATTCATTCTATTCCCAGTAGGTTATCCTGCGGAGAACGCGACGGTGCCAGATCTGCAGCGCAAGAACCTTGCAGAACTTACCACTTGGCACGAAGAGAGGTCGGTGCAGAAATAGGATCCACAGGGGCCCGCCATTTTGGCGAGCCCCGTTGGGATTTATATCAGTGTACAAACAGGATTTCGCCGTAGTTCGGCAGCGGCCATGTGTTCTCTGGTACCAGGCCTTCTAATTTATCCGCAGCCTCACGCACTTTGAGCATAGCCGGTATGACCATGTCTGTTTTGTGCGCTGCTTCGGCAGGCAGATTTTCCTGGTGCACATTCAGCTGCTTAGTTAACTCACCCACCGCATTCACCAGTTCGGACAATGTACCATTAAGCGTCCCAATGACGGGGGTAAGGGATCCCTTGACAGACAGCCCAAAGCCTTTAGTCTGTGCAGCCGTCTGTGTGAGTTCATTCAGGTAGCTGAATCCGGCAGGCAGTACTTGTGTTCGCACGAGATTCTCCAATGTTCTGGCCTCAATATCAAGCGCCATATCATACTGCTCCAGGGCAACCTCGTAACGAGCGTGCAGTTCGGAGGAGGTCAGGATACCAAAGGACTCGAACAGCTTAGTATTCTTTTCGGAAGTCAGATGTCCGAGTGCATCAACGGTTGTGCGCAGGTTCAGCAGACCACGCCGCTCTGCCTCCTGGTGCCACTCTTCTGCATAGTTATCACCCTCAAAAAGGATATCCTTGCATTCTCGGGCAATCTCGGCCACCATATCGAGTACGATACCTTTAAGGACAGTCGGATCTTTTCTGTCTTTGCCTCGCAAGTTATTACGAAGATTATTCGCAAAGTCCCGCAAAGACTCAGCAACCGAAGTATTAAGTACAATATTCGGGAAGGCTAGCGACTGATCGGAGCCTACGGAACGAAATTCGAACTTATTACCAGTAAAAGCGAACGGTGAGGTGCGGTTACGATCCCCTGCATGTTTGGGCACGAGCGGAAGCATACTCACTCCCAAAAACAGGTCAGTGTCTTTAGCAGTGCTCAGCACATCGCCATTGATAAGTTTTTGGTACAGATCATAGAGCTGCGTTCCGAGAAAGACGCTCATGATAGCAGGGGGAGCTTCGTTGGCCCCCAAACGGTGATCATTACTGGCGGAACACACTGATATACGAAGCAGGTCTTGGTGTCTGTATACGGCACGGATCACTGCTGAACAGAAAACCAGGAAGGTCAGATTATCATGCGGTGCATCTCCGGGATTAAGAAGATTTTTTCCGTCATCAGTAGCGATAGACCAATTAACATGTTTACCTGAGCCGTTCAAGTTAGCGAATGGTTTTTCATGTAAAAGTGCCACCAGACCATGCTTGCGTGCGATACGCTTGATTGTGATCATCATGAGCTGCTGGTGGTCAGAGGCGATACCACTAGTCTCGAAGACCGGTGCAACCTCGTACTGGCTCGGTGCCACCTCGTTGTGGCGGGTCTTGACAGGGATGCCCAGACGGTAGAGCTCTTTTTCTGTTGCCAGCATACACGCAAGGATTCGACTCGGGATCTCTCCGAAGTAATGGTCATCCAGCTGTTGTCCTTTCGGAGGTGTGGCACCGAGAAGTGTACGCCCTGTATTGACCAGGTCCGTCCGGCGGTAGAAGTATTCCTCATCAATCAGGAAATACTCCTGCTCTGCTCCCACGGTTGTCTGTACACGTTCGGCACGTTCGCCGAGCAGGCGGAGGACGCGACGTGCCTGCCTGTCCAGCGCATCAATGGAGCGTAGCAGTGGTGTTTTGTGGTCCAGTGCTTCACCGGTCCATGAGACAAAACATGTCGGAACAGCGAGATAGCTCCCGTTCTCATTCTCAACCAAAAAAGCGGGTGAGGAGGGATCCCAGATCGTGTATCCGCGAGCCTCATGCGTAGCTCTGAGTCCACCGTTCGGGAAGCTGGATGCGTCTGGCTCTCCTTGAATGAGATCCCTTCCGCGCAAGCTTGCGATGGCTTTGCCAACAACTGTCGGATTGATAAAGCTGTCGTGCTTGCCAGCGGTTTTGCCTGTTAGCGGTTGAAACCAATGGACAAAGTGTGTAGCTCCACGTTCCAAGGCCCATTCCTTCATGGTTAGCGCCACAATTTCGGCGTGATGCGTAGCAATGGGAGAGCTTTTGGTGATACAGTTCACCATTCCTTGGAAAACCTCTTTCGGCAGTCGCTTGCGCATCTCGTCGATGCCAAACGTGTTTTCAGCGAAGTGGACCTCCAGATCAGGCGGCTCAATAGTATCAACGTGGTTGGCACGATATTTAGTCGCAGCAGTGATGTTGTGGAGTCTGGGATTCATAGGTGTAGCGTGATGTGTTGAGGATTGATAGGACTCAGTACACTAAAGGTACGAATTCGTGAACAATTAAAGCGGCAATTCAACAACATTCATAGATTATTGACGTGAAAAAAGCACAATTAGCAAAAAAAATTGCGCTTTATGCCTTTCCAGCCTAAATAACTAATGAGCAAAATTACGGCTCAGGCGTCTACTCTGCACGAACAATTTAGTTCTAAAATGTGAAGTTGACCAGAAAAATAAGGGTTTCGTTCGATCCGATAGAGATTCAAGGATACGGCGGATTCCGTCGGGGATGCGTAAATAGTGTTTGCACGGAAATTAGGTATTGGTCGGTTTAGGGCGTTTCTGTGGGTTCTTCAGTAAATTTTTGGTCGTATTCTGGCCCGTTTGGCTTGGTTTTGGCGTCTGGAGGCCCTCTTAATCTCGGGGCTTGTTCCGGCGAATGGTGAGTTGCATTTGGGTAATTCGGAGATGATTTGAGTAATATTCCCGGGGTTCCCCGTAGAGTGGAGCTTTATTCGAGCCATTTATCGCGTATCTGTTATGCGCAAGGTTCAAGGAGAACGAGAATTGATCATCAAATCCACCAAATTGTGAAGGTCAGTTTAACAACACATAGGTGTCCCAGATCAATCGGAATGGTGGCCCGCATGGCTCGGAATCAGTGGTCCACATGGTCGGAATATGGAGTAAAACCATTCCCTAACGCAGGAACAAGAGATATCCTATTCGCATGATCGCTTCCCAATGTGCCAAGGTATGGGCACTAAAATTAGCTGCAATAGATCTGCAGCCTTTGGCGCAAAAGTATGCACAAGGCCGCGGTTTGATTTGGCTGGATAGCTCATCTAATATCCAGCGACTTGGTCGCTATTCTTATCTCTGTATTGATCCTGTCGAATTAATCCCGGCAGCGGCAAACATGGATGATTTGCGTTTTGCGCTTGGGCGTTACTCAGCTGGGCATATTAATCAGGGACCTCCGTTTCAGGGAGGATTAGTCGGATTTTTCGATTACGAGTTTTCAGAACTTAACTCAGCAAGCGCGTCCAAATCTTGCAATCAGAGCAGTGCAAATTGTCACTTCAGGCTGTACGACACAATCATTGCTGTTGATCATCATGCTGATTTTACATGGATCATTTCATCGGGCTTCAAATGCGGGGCATACGAGCCTTGCAGGCATACAGCCCAAGCGAACATCAATGCAGTCAGACGAGACATTAGAAATTTACCATCTCCCGCTACCCCTACTGTATCCCTTGTCTGGCGCAACCAGATTTCAAAAGCGACCTATCTGAAAGCTGTAAACGACATTCTTGATTTTATTCGAGCGGGCGATATTTACCAAGCGAATTTTGCACAAACTTTCGTGGCAAATTTGCCCCATTCCACAGATCCGTTTCAGATATATCTTTCCATTCGAAAGAGCAATCCAGCTCCGTTCTCTGCTTATGGTTCTTTCGGGGAGCGCAGCATTGCTTGCACCTCTCCAGAACGGCTGATTACTGTGAATGATGGGGGGATGGTCGAAGCAAGACCGATCAAAGGGACGACTGCGCGGTCAGATGATCCTGAGGAAGATCAACAGTTGAAGGACAAGCTTCTCAAATCAAAGAAAGATCGTGCCGAGAACATCATGATTGTTGATTTGCTTCGCAACGATCTGTCAAAAGTTTGCGAGCCTCATTCAGTGGAAGTGTCGGAGCTTTGCATCCTGGAATCTTATGCCGGATTGCATCAGCTTACATCTTCTGTCCGCGGGCAGCTCGGGGACGAGCATGATGCGTTCAACCTATTGTCTGCAGTATTCCCTGGGGGGTCAGTTACGGGGGCGCCGAAATGTCGTTCTATGGAGATTATTGATCATTTAGAACAAAATTCACGTCGCGCTTTTTGCGGCTCATTCGGCTATTTCGGGTTTGATGGCGCCGCAGACTTTAACATCATGATCCGGACCATTCAGTTTGATGGTGACCGTGCCCGCCTGGATGTAGGCAGCGGTATAACCTCTTTATCCAATCCAAATGAGGAGTATTCTGAAACCTTGCTGAAGGCACAGAAGATACTCTGCAGCACAGAAGAAGCGATCGTCTAATGATTCTGTTGTTGAACAATCGAGATAGTTTTGTCTTCAACCTGAGCCGATATTTCCAGGAGCTTGGCGAGACAACCGAAGTTGTTGATTCTGACAAGATTACCCTGGATGATGTTGAAGCGATGGAGCCCAAAGCACTGGTGATTTCGCCAGGTCCGTGTACGCCGAATGAAGCTGGCATCAGCATGAATGTGGTCTCACATTTTTCAGGTCGATTGTCAATTCTAGGCGTATGCCTCGGCCATCTGGCGATTGCACAATCCTATGGCGGTGTCGTAACGAATTCCCTGTTTCCAGAATACGGTCGAGCAAGTCCCATAATGCATGATGGGTGTGACCTGTTTGAAGGGTTACCCAATCCGTTGAATGCAGGTCTTTATCATTCCCTCATCGTGACAAAGATTTCTGAAACCGATTTGGTGGTTCAGGCTAGATCTGTAGGTGGCGAGATCATGGCATTGCGTCACAAGGAGCATCCTACATTTGGCGTCCAATTTCATCCAGAATCAATATTGAGCGAAGCAGGGTATGAGCTTCTACAAAATTTCCTGTTGATCGCAGAGAGTTTCAATGTTCTTCATAGAGCAATCAAGTGAACAGAGTGCGAGTCGTCCTTTTGATCTACGAGATCAGGGGTTACTGCTTGCAGATGGTGTATTTGACACCTCCTTGATTGTCGATGGCACCATGATTTTACGCATGGCTCATTTGAACAGACTCATCAATGATGCCATTGCACTTGGCATCGCAATTGATCACCGAAGGATCAACGCTCTCCTTGCCAATTTTTTGACCGAAGATCATAGTGGTGTCTTACGAATTACCGTTACATCAGGGCCTGCAGAAAGACGCTTTGTAAATGCTAAAAGGGCATTTCCCACAGTTTTAATGAATTTATCACCGCTGAATAGGGGGGATCAATTTGAGCCCATTTCACTTCAGACAAGTCTTATTCGTCGAAATAGCACATCACTCACAAGCCGCCACAAAACTCTAGCCTACACTGATAATGTAGCTGCCTTCAGATCTGCGCAAGCCGAAGGCTATGATGATGCCCTCTTTTTGAATACCTGTGGCAACATTTGTTGCACGACGATAGGAAACCTGTTTCTTGAAATTGATGATATTTGGGTAACTCCCCCCATCTCAGATGGCGTTCTTCCAGGGGTCATGCGGCAATGGCTACTGGGTGCTGGATCGGACTTAGACATCAAAATCACTGAGGAATCAATTACTGCGGACGATTTGCAGTCCGTGAAATCTGCCTTCATGATGAATAGTGTGCGACTGGCTGCACCAATTCGGAAAATTAACGCACGCGAGTTGGAGCCGCGATTGCCGGAACGATTGAAATCTGCGTTAAAGGCACTCACTAGTCTAAATTCCCAGACGAAACAACCAAGTGACACGTAACGATTCTGTATCTGCTGTATTCAGGGATTTTGACGGAAGTTACCCCCACAACTGGACTACGTCAATCCATAACATCGCCACGGCTTCGCTGCGCAAAGAGCAAGCTTTCAGCAGACCCGCCGCAAAATACCCGGCCAGCTTCTTGGCATCTCGCCGTCAGTTTTAATGCGATCCCCATTGCGCCGAGGAATAGGACCCGGCGCAATGATGACACGATCAATGCCCAGCGCCGTAAGACGGTTGGGTAGCAAGCCCTACCCTATACCCAAGTAATGGCGTAGTCTAACCATTGTGGGAGTGCCGTGAGCGTTTTTTCTACCGCGGTGATTGGCCGGTCGGAGCGCTTCTTTGCAGCGCGCGTCTTGATTGTCCGCAGCATTGGGTGACGGAGCATTTTCACGCTTGAGTGTATATTCAGATTGATCTGAATACACGAATGGAAATTCAGGCTAGGAAGTATGTGCACTTTTCGGACATTCAGCTACGGGAAACCTACGGTCTGCAACATCTTGCGCCAAAGACGAAGAACTTTCCGTGGGCGAAGGCATGCGTTCAACTAAAAGCCGGATGCGGGAAAACCGCACATCCGGTTTGACGAGCAGGGAGTGGAAACGGATCGATGGTGCAACGAACGGGAAACAGACAGAGGGAAAACAATGAGTACTCTTGATCCTAATGACACCGCGCCACTCCCTGACTGGTATAGTAGGATTCCCCCTGATCAGGGAATTGATCGGGTACGCAAGCGGGAAGTGAGAACCCACAAGGAATGCAAACACAGTCGCTATGCGCTCTTGAAAAACGAATCGAATCGGACACAACGCAGGACGAGATCTTCAAAGTCATCTAGGAATCCAACCTCCAGGTCAGTCTCGCCTGGCGGTTGCGTGAGGAGTTCAAAGCCGTCTTTGGATGCAATTCGTACTCCAAAGCGCATACCTACGTCCAACTTTGGCTTAAAAGCGTCAAAGAGGCCTCTGTAAAAGAGACCACGGAGGTGGCCGAAATGTTTAAACGTCATCTCAAAGGCGTATGCAATGCACTTTTCCATAAACAATCCAACGCCAGAGCCGAGCGACTCAATGGGAAAATCCAGGAGATCAAAACCGTCAGGAGAGGGTACAGAAAGTTCGAAAAAACTCATATTTGCAATTCTCTTTTTCTGCGGTGGCTTAACCTCTATCCACAATAATCACGGTAGAACCAGCAAATTAATCGTTCAGCACCCAAACGCATCCGTAAACCGATTCGAGGCACTCGCCCAGGGCGTCCCAATCGTCCTCACACCTATCTGGGGAACCCGGCAATGGGCAAAACATTTGAATTCATAGCAATCCAAGTGGCGCTAAGTCCGTGCTTCCGATGATCGTAGAGCGTCCTTGTCTCTCCCGTCTCGGGGTAAACCAACGCCGCCCAAATGCGAAATGTAGAGGTCAACCCGCTGAATCTGCTCATCCAGTAGCACCTTGTCAATCTTCCAGTCGTTCCCCAATCCCAAGGTGAGTCGCGTCAAATCCAGATAAGATTCCATTGATTGCGCTATATTTTGGTGAAGCCCAAATTTAATCATGCCACACGAATTGCGGTAGAACCAGATCTACTATATCTACTTCATCAGTTGCATTCGCCGCGTGGTCTGAGTCGTGCCTGTGCGGAGTTGGTAGAAGTAGGAGCCGCTGGCCAGACCGGCAGCGCGAAGGCGGACTTCATGACGGCCTGCGGTCTCGAACCGGTCCACCAGTGTGGTCACGTGACGCCCCAGGGTATCGAAGATGTGCAGACGCACATGGGCCGGTTCGGGAAGCTCGAACCGGATGGTCGTAGTCGGATTGAACGGGTTCGGGTAGTTCTGCTCGAGCATGATGGTGGCCGGCAGTGCGTTCGCCTCTGCGACGCCAACGCCCGTGGCCACATCCCACAGCCGGACGGTTCGGTCCAACGACCCGGAGGCCAGACGCGTCCCGTCCGGCGAAAACGCCACGGAGTGTACATCATCCGTGTGGCCCGTGAACCGGCGGAGTTGATTGCCCGTGGCCACATCCCACAGCCGGACGATGCCGTCGCCCGCCCCGGAGGCCAGGCGCGTCCCGTCCGGCGAAAACGCCACGGAGTATACCCAATCTGTGTGGCCCCTGAACCGGCGGAGCACATCGCCCGTGGCCGCATCCCACAGCCGGACGGTATCGTCGCCCGACCCGGAGGCCAGGCGCGTCCCGTCCGGCGAAAACGCCACGGAGTATACCCAATTCGTGTGGCCCGTGAACCGGCGGAGTTGATTGCCCGTGGCCACATCCCACAGCCGGACGGTGTCGTCGCCCGACCCGGAGGCCAGGCGCGTCCCGTCCGGTGAAAACGCCACGGAGTGTACATCATCCGTGTGGCCCGTGAACCGGCGGAGTTCATTGCCCGTGGCCGCATCCCACAGCCGGACGGTGTCGTCGCCCGACCCGGAGGCCAGGCGCGTCCCGTCCGGCGAAAACGCCACGGAGTGTACGATACTCGTGTGGCCCGTGAACCGGTGGACCTCATTGCCCGTGGCCGTATCCCACAGCCGGACGGTTCGGTCCAACGACCCGGAGGCCAGACGCGTCCCGTCCGGCGAAAACGCCACGGAGAATACGTCACTCGTGTAGCCCGTGAACCGGTGGACCTCATCGCTCGTGGCCGCATCCCACAGCCGGACGGTGCCGTCGCGCGACCCGGAGGCCAGGCGCGTCCCGTCCGGCGAAAACGCCACGGAGTGTACCCAATCTGTGTGGCCCCGGCCCTCGAACTGGCGGAGTTCATCGCCCGTGGCCACATCCCACAGCCGGACGGTGCCGTCGCCCGACCCGGAGGCCAGGTGCGTACCGTCCGGCGAAAACGCCACGGAATATACCCAATTCGTGTGGCCCGTGAACCGGCGGAGATCATTGCCCGTGGCCGCATCCCACAGCCGGACGGTGTTGTCCAACGACCCGGAGGCCAGGCGCGTCCCGTCCGGCGAAAACGCCACGGAGAGTACGGTACTCGTGTGGCCCGTGAACCGGTGGAGTTCATTGCCCGTGGTCCCATCCCACAGCCGGACGGTATTGTCCACCGACCCAGAGGCCAGGCGCATCCCGTCTGGCGAAAACGCCACGGACTTTACATCATTTGTGTGGCCCGTGAACCGGCGGAGCTCATTGCCCGTGGCCGCATCCCACAGCCGGACGGTATCGTCCCACGACCCGGAGGCCAGGCGCGTCCCGTCCGGCGAAAACGCCACGGACTTTACCCAATCTGTATGGCCCTCAAACCGGCGGAGTTCATCGCCCGTGGCCACATCCCACAGCCGGACGGTGTCGTCCCACAACCCGGAGGCTAGGCGCGTCCCGTCCGGCGAAAACGCCACGGAGGTTACCACATTCAAGAAGCCGCCGTGGTCGAACTGGCGGAGCTCATCGCCCGTGGCCACATCCCACAGCCGGACGGTGTTGTCGCCCGACCCGGAGGCCAGACGCGTCCCGTCCGGCGAAAACGCCACGGAGAGTACGTAACTCGTGTGGCCCTCGAACCGGTGGACCTCATTGCCCGTGGCCGTATCCCACAGCCGGACGGTGTTGTCGTCTAATGCGGAGGCCAGACGCGTCCCGTCCGGCGAAAACGCCACAGATTGGCTTTGCCATCCGGCGGGCGTGGTCCAAACCAGTTGGCCAGCGGCCGGGACCGTGACCACCAGCGCAAGGAGTACCACTGCCATGCAGAACCCGCAGCGATGCAGTGTTGGACGCTTTAGCCGGGCGGAAAGTCCAGAGCGCCCGAAAAACAAGGAAACGGATTGGGTTAAGGAGATGTGATCTTTCATGTTCGTATCACGGTGTACAGGTTGAAGAAAATAGAAGCGCCCGGCCTTCGGAGACCTCCACCCGAGGTCAACTCGCCCGGTGTCCGTCGGCGAAGAAGCGGCTGAAACGGGGAACGCAGGGACACAGGGCCTGCGCGCAAGCTCAACCACAGAACCCCGCCAGCGTTACCGGCAGAAGCCCGGTGTCTGTCGGCATGAACAGGGCCGGGCCCGCCGGACGTGGGCCCAATACGCTGGCACAACCGGAAAAGGCGTCCAGCATAATCATCAAAATCTTCGGCTGTGCCTCTAACCTTCAACTTCTCCAATCCCTCCAAAATTGAACTCGGTATAAGCATCGTGTAGTAAGATGCAGGGGTAAAGCAATTTATTCATTTTGAAATAGGGCTCTTCACTTTTATGAGTGGGGAGCCTGTTTTTGGAGGCCTTCGGGGTACAGATCCAGTCCTCCGAGATAGAAGTAAATTGCATGGGTAAACCGCTGTTTGTTTCGGAATCCACGCGCACGAACTTTGACGGTTTTGATGCGGCTATTTATGCTTTCAGCTGGGCCATTACTAACTTTTAGAACGACCGCATTTATGATTCCCCATAGATGATTCTTGACCGTCTTGGCGGCTTTTTTCATAGGTTCAAGTCGACAACGCATGGCCCAGGATAACCAGCGCTTCCAGCCCTTGAGTGCCCAGGTACGACTGACATAGTGCCACAATTTCCGGGACAGTTCCTCCTTGACGGCCCATGCACGCGCTGTTTTCAGCGAACTGTTCTTTAATTGCTGGAATCGTTTCTTTTGTCGGGCAGACATATTCTCTTGAACTTTGGAGAAGAACACTTCAAGGCTCAATCTTGATAGTTTGTGCAACAGTCTTAACGCTATGGACATATCCCTTGCTAGCTTCTTCTTCCTATAAATTTAGTAATGATTACAGATATTTTTTCGTCAATTGCGTTCTTTTTCTGTTATATATTGGGTAATATTAGTTATATTATTATTAATTCATGCTAGGTTGTATCTTTAGGGCAGAGCATTGAAAAATCACAATCGCTTTGAGCGTCGAAATTTTGGAGAAGAATACTTCAAGTGTTAATCTCGATAGTTTGTGCAACAGTCTCCCTAATTCATTAAACCTCATCCTGAATCTGAGAGCTTACCCACACAGTTAATGGAAGGCCCCAAAAGTGTTTCTGCTCTTTCCTGAGCCTTGGCGCGTCCCTGCCTAGCGATCAATGCCGGCATAGCCACGTTCTCCAATGCACTGAATTCAAGTATCAGATGATGAAACTGAAATACGGTGCGCCAGGCTAACTGGCGAAATGTAGCGGGTGAAAGTCCCGCAGTATGAAGATGCAACCAATCACATACTTCCTCGAGCCGTGCGGGTGTCCTCGTGAGGGGATACGCGAAGCATCGGTAGTGGCACATGCGGTCGGGGCTAACGAGCATCGAAAGATCTATCATTTGGGTCGCCGAGACTTTGTACGCAGTCGAAGGCAACACGTAATCCATCGCTATGGTGAGAGGGAGTACGGGCCCACGGTGTCCAAGAACCCAAGAACGTATACACGCACTTTGTCGGGACCTGGGATAGTGTGCCACGAAGAACACGGAGGTGAGTCAATGACATAGCCGAAATGTACGAACTGTATAAGGGATGGGACGGCTCCCCGCAATCGCCGTACAGGCGGAGGTTGCAAACCGCCCACAGCTGCTGCACTAAAGAGATTTACAAAGAACATAGCGCCGTGTAAGCTCTACCTGATCTGGAGAGTCCTACTATACCAGCCGTGTGAATCGAGAGGTTCACGCACGGTTCTGTGAGGGCCTGGGGGTGAAATTCCCCCGGGCTACTCGACGCTCTATCCTGTCCTAAACGCAGAGTTGGGACCGCGCAGGGAAGGCGGAAGACGCTGAAGCCTGTGATGCACGGGATAGAGCAGTCAGATGAGGGCATAGTAGCGATGAAAGCGGCGAACAAGGGGCGACCTGTGGAGCTGCCGGAGCGAAGGCCCTCACCTGAGGGGAAGCTGTGAGCTCCCACACATGCCATACATAGAGATGGATAAGTGTGTAAAAGGGGAACAAGCAGCTACGGCAGCAATGCTGTCAAGCACGGGAGTGCAACCCAAGGGAGGAGCCGGATGCGTTAACGCGCACGTCCGGATCTGTCCGGGGGGCCCGGGGAAACCCGCATAAGCGCTAACTTGTTTGTTTGGAAAAATATTTTTCAATCTGGACCTTTCTTTTACGGGTAGATTCTTTGAGTTCCTTCGAGATCGTTTCCCAGTCTTGGATCATGGCTTCCAGGCCACAGGGGGGCTCAATCGCCCGAATCACCTGATTCAAGGCGAACTTGAAGTCTTTCCAAGGACTCTTCTGGAATGCGGTAGCCCC
>Ga0209543_1000893_pt1 | contig 32380 bp, 24 predicted proteins | sample MesohylFT_FD_187296 | JGI IMG/M metagenome (GOLD analysis project Ga0209543, IMG submission 187296) | Host-associated microbial community of the marine sponge Aplysina aerophoba from Gulf of Piran - sponge mesohyl, lysed by freeze-thaw... | ecosystem: Host-associated > Porifera > Sponge >...
TCGGAGTCAACTGCGAACCCATCAGATCCATCATAGCTGGGGAACCCTCAAAGTGAAGCTCAACCACCAGAACCGGGTGACCACCGTACTTCCACAAAATAAAACCCACTGTATCCTGCTCAAACAGGATGCAGATCTGAAACCATTCCAGCGAAAAGTTTTTCAGGCCATGGGACTTAACACCGGAAATTATACCCGACGAATCAAGGCGAAACGCCCCCCAAAAGAGGACGCCGACGTGTAAGAAAAGAACGAAAAATAGCCCTTTTTGAACTCCCCTGAAAAATAGGGGACAGCAAAGATCCGCGAAAAAATCCACTACAATTGCAAACTTGCGCCAAGCAAAGATGGAGAACCCATGTCTTCCCCTTTCGGTAGCGGTAACCGCGAGCCCGAGTAGAAAGATAATGGCAGCTCCGACGAATTCAAATATTGAGCATATGGCCTAGCATGCGTACACCAGATTGATCAGCCGTCGCAATTGCTCAAGTATCCTTCTTCGTGGCTATCTGTCCTAAAAATGTAACCTAAAACAATACATATCGCCCGTAATTGGAACTTGCTATACTACACCAGGGAATTATAGTACGTGGGTATCCATTAGTGCGGGACAAGTCATGCCATCGGGAAGCATCTCTTTATGAAGAGGTCGGCGAAGAATAGTATATCTGGTTCCTCCCAATACCTATCACAATATCCCGTAATAGAATTGCCGTGGGGATTAAGTAGAGGTCAATCTGCTGCTTCTGCCCATCCAACAGTATCTTATCGCCCCTAGTCGTGTCCTAATCCTAAGCTGTATCGCATCATTGCAACGAGAACTTTTCCCATTGAATACTTCTATATTTGGTCGGACCCAAAATTAATCACTCCATATGGATCACGATAGAACCACAAAAATCACACCTGATGGAGTATGACCCGATCAAGGATCGGCTTGGCAGCCTGCTTGACTCGCGTCCGAGATTGCTCCCGATCCTTTTTGGAATTCTGGATTTATTATTCCTCCGAACGTGGTATGTCCATCGTGTACTGCGAAAATTGAGCCTCGGCCCCGGCTCAAGGCTTCTGGATGCCGGTACAGGCTTCGGACAGTATGCCTGGTATGTGCTACGAAAGTATTCGGGAGTTTCGGTCACCGGGATAGACGTTAAGAAAGATTACCTTGACCGGGCAGCCCGCTGTTTTCTGGCCTTCGGTCTGTCTGATCGGGTCGAGCTGTTGGTTGATGACGTGACGAAACCCAAAGTCAAGGGAGCTTTTGACTGCATCTTGGCAGTGGACATTCTTGAGCATATTGAGGCCGATGAGGTTGCCATAGGTCACTTTTCGCGGCGCTTGCTTCCGGGGGGGCGTCTTATCATTAGCACGCCTAGCGACCAGGGCGGATCTGATGTCAAAGCCGATGGACAATCCAGCTTCATCGGTGAGCATGTGCGAGATGGCTACAATCTCGGAGAATTGACTCGAAAGCTTGAAGATGCTGGGCTGAAAATAGAAGAATCACACTACAGCTACGGACCGGTAGGATCGGCAGCCTGGCGTATGCTGATTAAGGTACCAATGCTGCTATTGGGTAGATCCTTGTTGTTGGCGCCGTTGGTTGCGCTCTATTACATCCCTGTATTACCGTTAGGACTGTCCCTGAACGCGGTGGATCTACGTCGCAATAATGATGCAGGAACGGGCCTGATTGTCGTTGCTCGTCGGGAAACTTGATAAGGCCAGCCAAAAGTCTTACTTTTGCTAGGCCCTAGTGCCGCGGTTCAGACTTAGAATTAACCAGCGTAATTTTTGCGAACTGAGGTGACAAAATATATTTTCGTGACAGGAGGCGTTTCGTCTTCGCTTGGTAAGGGAATCTTCTGTGCTTCCCTGGGCAGGCTTCTTGAAAGCCATGGCCTGAGGGTTTCTATCCTAAAACTGGATCCATACATAAACGTGGATCCAGGCACCATGAATCCCTATGAACACGGAGAAGTTTTCGTCACGGATGATGGGGCGGAAACAGATCTGGATCTTGGGCACTACGAACGGTTCCTGGGGCACGAAACAAGCCAGGCTAATAACATCACCACCGGCCGCGTATACAGTGAAGTTATAGGCAAGGAACGTGCCGGTGAGTATCTGGGAAAGACGGTACAGGTCGTCCCCCATATCATCGACGAAATCAAAAGCTGGATCCTGCGCCTTCCTGAAGAACAGGACCTGGATGTTGTGATCTCAGAAATAGGCGGTACGGTCGGAGATATTGAGAGCCTGCCATACCTCGAGGCCATTCGACAGTTGCGCTACGAAAAGGGCGCAATGAATGTCCAGATTGCTCACTTAACCCTCGTGCCGTATCTGGCAGCGGCCGGAGAGCTGAAAACCAAACCGACCCAGCATTCAGTCAAAATGCTGCTCTCCTACGGACTCCAGCCGGATCTTTTGGTATGCCGGGCTGAGCGCTCACTGGATGCAGAATTACGGCACAAGATAGCACGGTTCTGCAACGTGGAGACACGAGCAGTGATAGAGGCACTTGACGCACGTTCTATTTATGAGGTGCCGCTTCAGCTTGCAAAGGAAGGGGTCCAAAAACTTATGCTTGAACGCCTGAGAATTACAGATAGTGTGGCTAACAGGCGCTTAACGGACGAGCCGGATCTGGCGAACTGGACGCGTTTCATCCAGCGGCTGCATGCACCGGGGCAGGAGGTTCGCATTGCACTTGTGGGCAAATATGTGGCACATCAAGATGCTTATAAGTCAATCTCTGAGTCGTTCATACTGGCGGGCGCAAAGTTATCCGTTCATGTGGACCTGAAGCTTGTGGAGAGCGAGAACATAAGCGAACAGAACTGTGAAGCGATGCTCGGTGATGTGACAGGTATTCTGGTAGCGCCTGGTTTTGGAACACGTGGTATTGAGGGCAAGATTGAGGCGGCTCGATACGCACGTATCAATAACATCCCCTTCTTGGGTATTTGTCTGGGGCTGCAGTGTGCAATTATTGCGTTTGCACGTGATGAATGCAGCATGGAAGATGCTGATTCTACCGAGTTTAATCCAGACTCCCACTGGCCGGTTATTGATCTGATGGAGGATCAGAAGGGAGTATTTGATAAGGGCGGTACGATGCGGCTTGGTGCGTATGATTGCCGGCTAGTTGAGGGGTCGCTCGTGCATTCTATTTACAAAGAGACGATGGTACGTGAACGGCATCGTCATCGATATGAGATCAACAATGCGCTCAGGCATTATCTGGAAGCACAGGGGATCCAGTTCACGGGCATAAATCCAGCAAACGGACTCGTGGAGATTGCTGAATGGCCCACTCATCCCTGGTATATCGGCGTGCAGTTCCATCCGGAATATCGATCTACCGTTGGCCGCCCCCATCCCCTTTTCACATCATTTGTTTCTGCAGCGACCGGCGCGTTTGCAGCATCCGAAAGAAGATAGGACCCGTTAACTGCTTCCTGACCGGAATCCCATCTGGTACGACAGCATGCATCCCACCTGACAGGATAGGTGCATTGGGCAAGGATATTCGGACATATAGGGGGAGAATCTTTGCACAATAAAGAAAAAAAGAGTATCTTGGGGAAAAAGTGGGGAAAAGTGGGAAATTTTTCGTATCATATCCTCGCGAGGTTATACTCGGGTAACGCCGAATGTCAGGTTTCAAGGGGCAGGCAACATATTCGATAGACGTAAAGGGACGCATAGCGGTTCCTGCGAAAATGCGTGCCTGTATGAGCACAGATGCACGAGAGACATTCGTAATCACGCGTGGGTTCGAGGAATGTATTTATGCGTATCCGCTCGACAGGTGGAGAAATATTGAAAGTGACATTGAGGGACTGAATCCATACAACCGGCGGGACAGGGCTTTTACCCGTCGGTTCCTGAGGTGGGCGGAGGAAGTGATTTTAGATAAAAAGGGTCGTATCGCGCTTCAAAGACCGCTACTTGAGTACGCGGGCATAAAACAGAATGCATTGATTCTCGGAAGTCAGAGACACATTGAAATCTGGGATCCCCAAAAATTTGACGAATATTTGGCGGCTGAGGAAGCGGACTATGAGACGCTTGCGACGCAAGTGATGGGAGATGGATGTTGACGGCAAAAGGGCCGTACGCAACCGCCTACCACACACCGGTTCTCTGTCATACTGTACTGGAATATCTGGTAACGGATACAAACGGCATGTACGTTGACGCTACTGCAGGAGGAGGGGGACATGTTGAGGCTATCCTCTCTGCGCTTTCGCCCAAAGGATGCGTGATTGCAATTGATCGGGATGCCGATGCGGTGCATGCCGTGGAGATGCGACTACCCGAGGCCATTGATTCGAAGCGGTTAATAGTGTATCAAGGCGCTTTCAGCAACTTGGAGGCTCTTGTGCAGGATCACACGCCTATCACGGGGCTGCTGCTTGACCTAGGGGTCTCTTCATACCAATTGGATCACGGCCCAAGAGGCTTCAGTCATCGCCAGACGGCTCCTCTAGACATGCGAATGGATGCGGAGTCGCAGATGACTGCAGCCGATATCGTGAATAGGTTTACAGAGGGTGCACTGCGCAAAATCCTCCGCCGCTGGGGAGAGGAACCTCATGCACGACGAATAGCCCAACGTGTTGTGGCATGTCGGCCAATAGGAACCACGACGGATTTGGCTACAGCTGTGCGCAGCGCAGTCCCCTTGCGATGGGAATCACGGGCAGTGGCCCGCACATTCCAGGCACTGCGTATTGCTGTGAACGGTGAAATGGACGAGCTGGCACAGGTTCTGGATGCCAGCGCACGGGTAGTGGCCGAAGGCGGACGCCTGGTAGTGATCAGCTATCACTCTCTGGAGGATCGTATGGTGAAGCGCATGCTGAGGGATGGGGTCCTGACGGGCGAGCCCGAGCGGGATGTCTATGGTGTGAGGCTTGTGCCTTGGCAACCGCTCACGCGCCGACCTGTGGTACCAGACGCCACAGAGATTACCGCTAATCGCCGGTCCCGAAGTGCAAAACTGCGAGCCGGTGTCCGTTGCTCATTTCCAGGCAGTGCATAGATAAAGTTTTATTATGGCGTATAGCCGCAATTTTAGGAATACAGGACCCCGCGACCGAACCCCGCGCACTCGACGTGCAGTGGAGGAAGCGATGCGCACTGTCCGCGGCTGGCAAGAGCTGACGGTCATAGATGAAATCTCTCCGAAACCGAGAGTTTTAGCGCGTATATCAACCCTGCGCTTTGGCCTGATGGTCTTTGCTATTGCAGGCGCACTCACGATCTATATTGGTCACGTTTATCAATCGCAGGATCTACTGGATGAAATAAATATCCAGCGCCGCGAAAACGTCCGTCTTCACCTGCAGCATAACCGCACCCTGGCGGAACACAACGCTGCTACGGGTCCTTCTGTTATTTACCGGCGTGCGCAGACACTCGGACTTCAGGAAGGACATGAATATGAGTATGTAGGAGCTATTCCTGCAGATACACTGGCTGAGCTCCCCCAGCAATGAACATCAGAGATCAGATACTCAGTCGAATGTACGTTGTACTGACAGGTCTGACAGTACTTGCGCTCATTATTGTTGGACAGCTGGTCTGGTTGCAGATTGACCGGGGTGAAGACCTGCGTGAAGCGGGATTGCGTCAGAGACAATCTCAAGAACTATTGCCCCCCGAACGGGGAGATATTGTAGATGCCAGCGGGCGTGCGCTGGCAGTAAACTCGCCGAGGTATGACCTTGCACTGGATCCCACCGCGCCTAGGTTCGAAGCACAGAAAGATGACTTCCTGCATCGCCTGGCAAAGTTGACCGGAACGTCGAGTACGCAGCTGCACAGACGGATTGATCGCCGAAAAAGTAAACAATTTGTAAGACTGCTCAACCTGACCCTGGAGCAGCGCACAGAAATAGCTTCATGGAATATACCCGGAATCGTGCTGGAGGAGCGATTCGAGCGTCGGTATGTCTATGGTAAAACTGCAGCCCATGTACTTGGGCACGTTGATGTTGACGGTGTGGGTAGAGCGGGACTGGAACTGGAATACGATGAACACCTGCGGGGAAAGGCGGGGAGGCGCACGCTCCTTCGTGACCGTCGGGGATACCGCCGGGTTGATGCAGACGGCATCGTTATCCCGCCCAAAGACGGACAAGTGCTGGTGCTTACAATTGATCTCATCCGGCAAACCATCATGGAAGAGGAGTTGGCTGCTGGTGTGGCTAATGCGCGTGCCAATCGCGGAAGCGCAATCGCGGTCGATCCTCATACCGGCGCGATTCTGGCCATTGCCAATGTTCCCACCTTTGATCCGAATGCCCCACTGAATGCCCCGATGTATGCCTGGCGTAACAGTGCTATAACTGACCGGCTGGAGCCAGGGTCAGCCTTCAAACTGATAGGCGCCTCCGCAGCCCTGGAAATAGGAATTACCTCAATGGATCGCCTTGTAGATACTGGCGACGGTAAACTCGTGCTCAATGGGCGCACGCTGAACGATACGCACAACCACGGAGAAATCCCTTTTAGTGAGGTGATCTCGAAAAGCAGCAATGTGGGCATGGCGCTTACAGCACAACAAATGTCGGCAGAGCAGTTGTACAAGTATGCACGCAATTACGGGTTCGGGCAAAAGACGTGGATTGATCTTCCAGGAGAGGTTGCGGGCCTACTCAAGCGAACCAACCGGTGGAGCAAGACTACGAAAGCTTCACTCATTATCGGCTACGAAGTAGATGTAACGCCATTGCAAATGGTGATGGCATACGCTGCTCTGGCCAATGGCGGTCTGCTGCGTCAACCATATATCGTGTCTGAGCGGCGTGACGTGACCGGACACGTGCTGTGGCGTGCAGCGGATGATGCGGCAAGGATGGACTCCATTCGGCGTGTACTCCAGCCGGAAACAGTGCAAACATTGTTGCCGGCCTTTATTAATGTGGTTCGAGAAGGAACCGCACGAAAAGCGCAAACAGAAGAATTCACCATTGCCGGAAAGACGGGAACCGCACGCAAAGTGGTCCGCGGACGTTACGGTAGAGGTTATAGGGCAACATTCGTCGGATTTTATCCGGCGGAGGATCCACAGGTGGCAATGATTGTGGTTCTGGATGAGCCCCGGACCAGTATTTATGGTGGAGAGGTGGCTGCACCCATATTCAGACGGATAGCCGAGCGCTGGATCGCAACATTTTCAGCCCCAACTCCTCCACCTCCCACCCCCGATTCCCCCCCCCTGCTCGAAAAACTGGTGCGGCAGGCATGGGCGCAGCAAGACGAAGCCTCGGAGCGCTCGCCCGCAGGCACACGCTTGGTATCCGAACGTTCGCGGGTCGCACGTACGGGGGGCGACGCACCGGTGCACTCGACTCCATTGGCCCACACGTCGGAGGTTATGCCCGATGTGATTGGCCTGGATGCAAGAGCTGCATGGTTCCTCTTGGCTGCAAATGGATTTCGTGTGCAGTTGAACGGACAGGGACGCGTGGTAGAGCAATCTCCAGAGCCAGGAGCTCTGGTTGATACAAAGGTGATACTCCGGTTGCAATAGAATGAACTGGTCTGACCTACATATCCGATTGACCAGCGCAGGGCTTTCTGCCGACGCTACTGCACATATGCCGGGAATAGCTGTGACGGGGGTTACTCAGGATAGCCGCAAAGTGCAGCCAGGATACGTCTTTGTAGCTGTCCGGGGACATCAGGTTGACGGACATACTTATATCCAGCACGCACTCGAGGCAGGTGCCCGGATCATCGTTTGTGAAGATGCACCGGATGAAGTCTCCAACGCTGTGCAGGTGCGTGATACACGAAAGGCTGCTGCTGTGATTGCGTCGGCGTTTTATGGAGACCCAGCCCGTTCTCTGCAACTGACAGGAGTAACTGGTACAAATGGAAAAACAACTACGAGCACGCTTATACGGCATGTACTGGAGCACACTGGTACGCCCACCGGCCTGGTAGGGACTGTAACCTGCTTAACCGGACAGGCCACGTATACGTCGACACTCACGACGCCTGACGCTACCGATCTTCAGCCGATGCTGGCACAAATGGTGGATTCCGGCTGCAAGGCATGCGTGATTGAGGTTTCATCACACGCCCTGGACCAGTGCCGCACAGCCACACTGGACTTTTCGGTCGGTGTGTTCACCAATCTGATGCACGACCATCTGGATTACCATGGAACTATGGAGCGGTATTTAGCCGCGAAGAAACGACTATTTGACGGTCTGGACTCCAGCGCTGTGGCGATATACAATCAGGACGATGCCGCGGGCGAGCGTATGATTCAGAGTACACGGGCTGCTCGTTGCTCATTCGGCCAGGACCCGGATTCAGATATTCAATTCAGTGTCGTACAGGATACTCCGAGCGGACTCAGGCTACGTCTGGACGGCCAAACCAGCACATTTCGTTTGACAGGTCACTTTAATGCTTACAATCTGGCTGCCGCGTATGGTGCAGCCCGGGCCACCGGGTTACCCGGAGCAGATGTCATTGAAGCGCTGGCAGAAGCACATCCGGTTGCTGGCCGGTTTGAGCAGTATCTGTGTGATGATGGTACGCGTGTTGTGATTGATTTTGCACACACACCCGATGCCCTGGAACAAGCTCTGCAGGCGATCAGGCGTACTCGTGAAAGACATGCCCGTTTGTGGTGTGTATTCGGATGCGGGGGCAATCGGGATCAGGTCAAGCGCCCCCTGATGGGAGCCGTTGCCGAACAGCTGGCAGATCGGGTTGTCGTCACAAATGATAATCCACGGGATGAATCCCCGGAGGCAATAGCTGAGGCTATTCTCTCCGGTATGCTGCACCCAGATCAGGTACGGGTGATTCCTTCCAGGCCCGAAGCAATACGCTATGTCGCGCAAACATGCAAGGCAGGGGATCTAGTGCTCATTGCCGGTAAAGGTCATGAGTCAGTACAGATCGAAAAGGGCGTCCAGATCAGGATGAGAGACCAAAATCTGATCCTGGAGGCTTTTACTCCACGTAATCCACAACCAGTCGGCTGAAGCTATGCTCTACTTCGTGCTACAGTGGCTGGAAACGTCGTTCAGCCCACCGGGATTGCAGGTGGTCGAGTTCATCACTGTGCGGGCAACGCTCGCAGCTATTACCACGTTCATCATAGCTATGGTGATCGGACCGCGCGTGATAGACTGGCTTAAACGCAAACAGCTTGGCGAAGAGGTACGCACGGGATTGAACGCCAACCTCGTGGATCACTCGCATAAGAACGGAACACCAACGATGGGAGGGCTGATCATTATCAGCGCAATCGTGATTTCGACACTGTTGTGGGGGGATCTGCGTGAGATCTATGTCTGGCTTATCGTGATTGCCATCCTCTGGATGGGTGCATTCGGGTTTGTAGACGATTATGTGAAAACGGTTCGCAAGGATAAAGCAGGTCTGGCTCCACGCATGAAAATAACTGGACAGGCAGGGCTTGGGCTACTTATAGGAAGCGTGATGTACTTCCATCCACAATTTGCAGATACACGCGCTATGACAGAACTGCCGTTCTTGCGCGATTGGCATTTCGACTATAACGTGTTGGGGAATCTGTTTCTGGAAGGAGCTGACCTAGGGTGGATTCTGTTCATTCCGATGAGCGTTCTGGTGATCACCGCGACCTCAAATGCAGTCAATCTGACGGATGGCTTAGATGGACTTGCAGCTGGTGTCACTGCAATCGTGGCGCTGGGATTGGTTGCATTGTGTTACGTAGCCGGACATGCAGGTTTTTCCTCGTACCTGGGTGTGACGCACTTGAGTGGTGCAGGCGAGTTGACCGTATTCGCATCTGCCATGGTCACTGCATGTCTGGGATTTTTGTGGTTTAACAGTTACCCGGCAACGGTCTTTATGGGAGATACCGGATCGCTTGCTCTGGGAGCAGCAATCGCGGTGCTGGCCCTAATGGTTAAGAAGGAGTTGTTGTTGCCGCTTTTGTGTGCGGTCTTCTTCATGGAGACGGTATCGGTCATTATGCAGACCACCTATTTCCGCTATACCCGCCGAAAGACAGGTAAGGGTCAGCGAATATTTCTTATGGCTCCCTTGCACCATCACTATGAGGGACAGGGGGTGCATGAGGCCAAGATTGTCACCCGTTTCTGGTTGGTAACCGTGGTCACGGTACTGGCTACTGTGCTTTCTCTCCGAATCCGATGATGCACGAGCGAACAATCAAGGGTAAACGAGTAACCGTTTTGGGAGCAGCCCGAAGCGGGTGGGCGGTGACCAAATTTTTGGTGCGGGCCGGTGCCCGCGTAATGCTCTCAGACAGCGGGCCGATAGATCATGCAACCATGGTCTGGTGCGAAGAGCATGGCGTCATCGTGGAAACCAACGGACATACAAAGGCTACATTATCAGCGGACTTTCTGGTTGTGAGCCCGGGTGTGCCAAGTACAGCGTCGCCGGTTCGGAGAGCATTGACCTTGGGAATCCCGGTATACTCAGAGCTGGAAATTGCATCCTGGTACGCCAAAGGACAAGTGGTCGCCATCACCGGGACCAATGGGAAAACGACAACAACCTCGCTCATTGGTCACATGATGAAGACAGCGAATCGGCAGGTGATTGTTGCAGGCAACGTTGGTACTCCGCTCTCAGATCATCTAAAAGAGTTACGGCGAGATACCGTCGTGGTATTAGAAGTGTCAAGTTTTCAACTGGATCATATTGATACGTTTTGCCCAAGCGTGAGCGTGGTGTTGAACATTACGCCCGATCACCTGGATCGGTATGGCGGCAGCTTCGAGCGTTATGCCGAAAGCAAACTGCGCATTTACGAAAACCAGTCGGCCGGAGATGTGGTGGTTTACAATTATGACGATACACTCGTGCGTGAGCGTGTAGAGCATTTTGTGACAACCTCTGAAGTTCGAGGGCTGCCCTTCAGCAGACAGGTTCATCTATCAAACGGGGCCAGTGCAGTTGAGGGCATGATCAGACTGCAGGAAAGAACACTTCTGCGGACGGAGGAGCTGGGAATACCCGGACCGCACAATGTTGGCAATTCATTGGCAGCCGCCCTCGCAGGTCAGGCTGTCGGACTTTCAGACGAGGTGCTGCGGGAAAGCCTGCGAGGATTCGCCGGTGTGGATCATCGGCTGGAAATAGTACGCCGGGTCGAGGGAGTCACCTATGTGAATGATTCCAAAGCTACCAACGTGAATTCGCTCTGGTATGCTCTGCACAGCTTCAAAGCGCCAATCGTTTTGCTTGTCGGTGGTCGGGATAAGGGAAACGACTACGAAATTCTCAAACCACTCATCACCAGCAAAGTACAGGCCTTGATTGCATTTGGCGAAAGTGCGCCCAAGGTCATGAAGGAGCTTGGGCCGTGCAGCAAACATGCAATGACCGTGGAAACGCTGGACGAAGCGGCGCAGGCGGCACGCGATTGTGCCAAAGCCGGTGATGTAGTGCTCCTGAGTCCGGCATGTGCTTCCTTCGACCTGTTCAGTAATTACGAAGAACGAGGCATGAGATTTAAAAGCATTGTAGAGAGTTTCTGACGCATGATCAGTCCCCTCAAAATATTTCCCCGGCACATGCGGGATCAGCGTCCCCTGGACAAGTATATCCTGTGGATAGCGCTCGTACTGTCTGCAGTTGGGGTAATGGCCGTGTACAGTGCCATTGCTTTCCTGGCTGAGGTCAAGGCGGGTGGGGATACCGAACTGTTTCTTGTGCGCCATACGTTGCGCGTAGGGCTTGCACTGGTGACGTTAGCTGTGTTCAGCATGGTGGATTACCACCATCTGGCGCGCTGGTCCAGGTTGTTCTTGATCGGCTCACTGCTATTATTGGTGCTCGTACGGATATTTGGAGTGACGTATGGAGGTGCCACACGCGCATTCCAGGTTGGCATGCTAAGTGTGCAGCCCTCAGACTTGGCCAAAATCTCACTTATCCTTTACATAGCCGTACTGCTGGTGCGCAAACAAGAATACATTCAGAGCTTCATACGGACATTTCTGCCGCTGTCATTGTGGATATTTGCTACGGTCGGTTTGATCGGTCTTGAGGACGTGTCGACAGCATTCCTCGTGTTGGTTTCGGTGATGCTCATGGCATATGTGGGTCGTTTTAGTCTGCGCTACATTGGTAGTGTGGTGTTTTTTGCTGTTATCTGTGCGGCTCTGATGTTGCTTAGCTCGCCAAACCGGGCGCAGCGGCTGGAGTCGTATCTCGGTGTCAAGATTTTCCCGAACTCGGAAGAGGTAGAGACTTTCAGTGTACAAGCTGAAGGATATCAGGCCCGGCAGGCACACATTGCGCTTGCCATGGGAGGATTAACCGGTCGTGGCCCCGGCAAGAGTATGCAACGAGATTTTCTCCCCGCTCCGTACAACGACTTTATTTTCGCTATCATCACCGAGGAATATGGACTGCTGGGGGGGCTTGCGCTCCTGGCATTGTTCGTGACTCTGCTTTTTCGAGGGTTTTTGCGCATTGCTCGGCATGCAACGGATCCACTTGGGCTCTTTGTTGCCATCGGCTGTACGACGATCCTTACACTGTATGGTTTTGTACATACGGGTGTAGCTGTGGGGTTACTGCCGGTTACAGGCCTTCCCCTTCCACTGGTTTCCTATGGTGGTACATCAATGATTTCGGCAGGCATTCTTCTGGGGATTCTGTTGAATATTTCGCGACAGATAGAGCGATGATGAGAACTCCACGCATATTATTTGCTGGTGGCGGCACGGGCGGTCACGTTTATCCTGCGATAGCTATCGCTCAGGCAATACGTTCGCTTGCACCGACGAGTGCAATTGCGTTTGCAGGGACACGTGATCATCTGGAATGGCGCGCTGTACCGGAGGCGGGATTTGAAATCCATCCAATCACGATCAGCGGATTTCATCGCAAACAGCCACTTCGCAATATAAATTTGCCGTTAAAGTTGGCTGCGGGGCTGTGGCAGAGCTACCAGTTGGTGAATGATTTTGATGCCGATGTCGCGGTTGGAACCGGTGGGTATGTATCGGGACCGGTATTGTGGGCTGCCAGCATGCGTGGACGGCCAACTGTTGCTCAGGAGCAGAATGCATATGCAGGTGTGACAAATCGAATTCTCGGGCGTAGGGCAGCACAGATTCACATCGCTTTCAAAGAGGCCGAGAGCTGGTTCCCAGAAGGCCGCTGTCGAGTCAGCGGTAATCCCGTGCGACGGGAATTAACTGCCACCGCACATGAAGCTGGCCGGGAGGCGCTCAAGTTGCCCAAAAATGCGAAAGTGTTGTTCGTATTCGGAGGTTCGCTGGGCAGCCAGGCCATCAATGAGGCAATGGGCCAGGTTGTGGATAAAATTCTCTCGGATCCGGATATTCACATCATCTGGCAAACCGGACGACTTTACTACAACCGGATGCGAAAAAAAGAACGTCCGAGGCTCAGAGTCATGCAGTACGTGGATCGAATGGATCTGGCATATGCGGCCTGCGACCTGGTTTTGGCACGGGCAGGTGCTCTTACATGCAGTGAGCTTTTGTGCACCTCTACCCCTGCTATCCTCGTACCGTCAATACATGTCGCTGAGGATCATCAGACAAAGAACGCTCGCAGCATGGAGCGAATAGGTGCGGCAATACATATGCCGGAGGAGGAGCTATTGAGTGCACTGGTCACACGGGTACCCGAACTCTTGGCTAATCCCGAGCAAAGACATAAAATGGCAGCTGAAGCACGAAAAGCTGCTAAACCTGAAGCTGCCATGACCATCGCAAAGGATGTTCTGGCACTCGTTGGATGGGAGGGACAGGCATGAAATCTGAGCGAAGACAACCCATGCTTGGACGTATCCGTCATGTACACATGGTGGGCATTGGGGGGATCGGGATGAGCTCGATTGCCACAGTACTTTTGTCCCGAGGATACCGGGTAACGGGTTCAGATTTGTGCCTCAGTGAACTAACGGATAAGCTCGTTGCCGACGGAGCGACAGTGTATGAAGGTCATGACCGGAAACAGGGAGAAGGTGCGTGTGTGGTCGTCTACTCGTCCGCGGTGGATGTGAGTGAGAACCCCGAAACGCAAGCTGCAGCTGCCGCCCGCATTCCGTTAATCTCCCGGTCGGAAATGCTCGGAGAGCTCATGCGCATGAAGTATGGCGTGGGGGTCGCGGGCACGCACGGAAAAACCACGACTACCAGTATGGTTGGCCGTGTTGTAGCAGAAGGCGGATTTGATCCCACGATTATTGTTGGGGGCAAGGTAGCCGAATTAAACACCAACGCGGTCAGTGGTGACGGTGACATTATTGTGATTGAGGCAGATGAGTATGATCGTGCCTTTTTGCGATTAACCCCCGCTCTGGCGGTCATTACTACTATTGAGTCGGATCATCTGGACATCTACGGAAACCTGAAAGAAGTTTACCGAGCCTTTACGACGTTTGCAGCCAGTGTGCCCTTTTTCGGGGCTGCGATTGTTTGTCTAGATGATCCTGGCGTACAGGCTATCATTGGCGACATTGACCGCAGGGTGGTGACTTACGGTACAGCACGGCAGGCCATGGTGCGGGCCGAAGGGATTGTGCAGCAAGGTATGGCCATGCAGTTTGATGTGGTTGTATTTGGCAGTCGACAGGGATCCATTACCCTTCGGGCCCTCGGACTGCACAACGTACGCAATGCTTTAGCTGCAGTTGCTGTAGGGGTAGAGCTGGAGATTGATTTTAGTCGTATCAAAGCGGGCCTTGAGCGTTTCGCCGGCGTGTACAGACGTTTTCAGTTATTGGGTGAGGCGCACGATATCCTGGTGATTGACGACTACGCTCATCATCCGACCGAGATAACTGCTACACTAAATGCTGCAAATGAAGGTTATCCTGATCGACGGATTGTGGCGATTTTTCAGCCGCACTTGTACTCGCGGACAAACGATTTCAAGGAGGAGTTCGCGCGTGCATTCTTCAACGCGGACGTGGTGATCGTGACAGAAATTTATCCCGCTCGCGAAAAACCAATCGCCGGAGTGACTGGCACATTGATTGCAGACTTGGCCACAACCCGTGGGCATCGTGATGCCCGCTACGCGAAGAAGAAAAATATACTGCCTGTTTTGCGCGACTTGGGTGAACCGGGCGACGTAGTACTGTTCATGGGAGCAGGAGACATTTGGCGCGTTGCCAGACAATACACTGAAGAGCTTTTCCGGGAAGCAGCCGCCTGAAATGATGCAAGGTAAGCGTAAACGAATTTTGACCGCACTCCTGGTAGTCATTCCGATCTGCCTAGGGGGGGTTATGGGCTGGAAATACCTGTGGGAGCGCCCCTGCGTTCGCCTTGAAATTATGGGCATCCAGTCCGCTGATTCTGCCTCGGTGTACAGTCTGGTGGACAGTACACTTACTCCACAAATGATTGTTGATCGATTGCGGAGGCACCCGTGGATTCACAGCGCACGCGCTGTGTGTTATCCGACGGGCACAACACATGTGCAGATCCGTGAGCGTGTACCGCGTCTACTCGTACTGACCGGGCATGGTGACACAGCTTATTATCTGGACGAATATGGCTATATGATGCCTCCCGCCGCACATGTGGTATTTGATGTACCACTCGTGCGAGGGGTGCCCGAGCCTTATCACGCAGTGCGTCCAATGAAGAATACAGAAGTGCGAAATCTGTTGGCACTCTTGTCGCGGATTGGCCCACGGATGGACTTCCTCGTATCCGAGTTCGAAATAACAGAGAGCAGCCTGACCCTTATCGCGCGAGCGATGGGTGCCGATCACACAGCGATTGTACGTCTTGGATCTGAAGATTGGGAAAAGCGTCTGGACCGTCTGTATGACTTTTGGGGCAAGGAAGTGGAAAGACTTGAAGATCGAGTCTTTGATGTCATTGATTTGCGGTTCGACGGACAAATCATAACGAGAGAAAAATCGGCGTAGCTATCTATAAAACTGCAAGCCATGGATGATCGAATTGTAGTCGGAATGGACATAGGCACTACGAAGGTATGTGCTGTCGTGGCTGAGTCTGATGAAATGGGCAAGATCAACGTACTTGGTATTGGTACAACTGAGTCTGATGGTCTGAACAGGGGTGTGGTGGTCAATATTGACAAAACCGTTGCATCAATCCAGAAAGCTGTCAGGGCGGCAGAACGGGCAGCGGACATAGAGGTCCAAAGTGTGATTGCGGGCATCGCGGGAGATCATATCCAGAGCTTCCAGAGCCGGGGAGTTATAACGATAGCCAGTCGTGAACACGAGATTTCAGTGAAGGATGTAAAGCGGTTGATTGAGGATACGACGCATGTAGCCATGCCGCCCGACAGAGAAATCCTCCACATTATACCGCAGGAGTTTATCGTTGATGGCCAGGATGGTGTGTTGGATCCAGTGGGTATGAACGGTGTACGTCTTGAAGCGAACGTGCATATCATTACGGGTTTGGTCTCCGCGGCCAAGAATATTTACAGATGCATCGAAAAAGCGGGTTATCAAGTTGAGGATGTGGTACTTGAGCCCCTGGCCAGCTCTTTCAGCGTCCTGCATTCCGATGAAAAAGAGGTAGGTGTGGTTCTGATAGATATTGGGGGAGGTACTACAGATGTTGCGGTTTTTGAAGATCGCACGATCCGACATACGGCTGTCATTGCTGTGGCGGGCAACCATGTGACGGAAGATATACGGAAGGGGCTGGGTGTTATGCGTAACCAGGCGGAACAACTGAAGCGCCAGTTCGGCTGTGCACTGGTAGACCTTACAGAGGACGGCGAAAAGATCCGCATGCCAGGATTAGGGGGCAGGCAGGAAAAAGAGATCAGCTCCAGCGCGTTGGCCCAGATCATTCAGCCTCGCCTGGAAGAAATTCTGGAGATCATTGCAATCGAGATAAGACGCAGTGGGTACGGAAAGCATCTCTCTGCAGGTGCCGTATTGACTGGTGGAGGATCAATGATTCGGGGAACCCAGGAATTGGCAAATGAGATACTGGGACTCGAAACACGTGTCGGTTATCCAACGAAGCATGGAAGTGGACTCTGGGAAGAGGTTTCAGATCCAAAGTATGCCACTGGTGTGGGCCTAGTACTGTACGGACTTCGTCCAGAAATGATGAGATCAATAACCCAGGACGGTGTGGATAAACGGCTGCCCGGTGCAGCGTCATACAGTGGAAAGAACAGCTCCTCCTGGGGACGGATCGTCGAACGTATGAAAGGTTGGTTCGATGAGTTATAGGGCAACTCAAACTGCTGCAAACATAATCAAGCAAAACTCTTAGTGTGACTCCATGGAAACTCAACAAAAAAACCGGTTTACTTTTGACGCCGAATATAGCGGTGTGGCAAAGATTTGCGTTGTTGGTGTGGGAGGAGGCGGAGGTAACGCCATCAACAGTATGGTCAACGACGGCTTGGAGTCTGTCGAATTCATGGCCGTGAATACGGATGCCCAGGACCTGAACAAAAGTCTTGCGACACACAAGATTCAGGCAGGTCGAAAACTAACCAAGGGACTGGGGGCAGGAGCGCGACCAGACGTAGGGTTGCAGGCCATGCTGGAATGTGTAGAAGAGCTTGAGACAGCTCTGCACGGATTTGACATGATTTTTGTCACCGCTGGTATGGGAGGAGGAACGGGTACAGGAGGGATAGGGGTTGTGGCCGACGTTGCAAAGCAAATGGGCATCCTGGTAGTGGCTATCGTCACTAAACCCTTCGAGTTCGAGAACCATAAACGTATGAGTTCTGCCAAACAAGGCATTGAGCAACTGAAGCCGTGTGTGGATACACTCATTGTGATCCCTAACGAAAGATTGCTGGATATCGCGGACGAGAATACTGATCTTGCCGAAGCATTCAAACGTGTAGACGGCATTCTGTGCAATGCTACCCGTGGTATAAGCGATCTGATTACAAAGACTGGCTTGATTAACCTGGATTTTGCAGACGTGCGGACAACAATAGAGGATAGCGGAACGGCAATCATGGGAGTTGCCACGGGTGATTTGGGGGCGGGTGCTGCCACTGTTGCCCTTGATGCGATTTCTAGCCCGCTCATGGATGGTGTGTCCATAGCGGGAGCGCGGAACGTCCTAGTCAACATCACCGCTGACTCAGTGCCGATCAAAGAGGTGAACTCTGCTATGGTGGTCATCAGAGAGGAAGCTGGAGAGGATGCCGAAATCATCGCTGGCGTGGTGGTTGACAGTGAGATGAAAAACTCTGTGCGGATTACTGTGATTGCGACAGGTCTTCGCCATACCGAGGAACTCAAAGAGGAGCAGCGAAGCAGGCCGTTACTGAACGAAAAAGTTTTTGGGTACAAGGGAGAACAAAACCTCAAAACTTTGGATACGCCAGCGTGGGAGCGTCGTGGACTTGTCGAGTCCAGCAGGGACAAGTCGGGAGAGGAGTCAAAGGTTCTGTACTTGAATGAAGATAACGAGCCACCCAAATCCCAGGGAAAAAAGTCTTCGGGAGATACGCCAACTTTTCTACGGAAAATGATGGACTAGAGAACAACATAATATGGGTAATGGTACAAGCATGTTGTATATTGCCCGTATTCTGGATCCAAAAACACTAATCAAATCAATGCCCCAGCACGCTTCTGCAATCAAGCGAGTGCGCCAGAACACTGCGCGCCGACTTCGCAATCGCGAACATCGAAGCCGAATGCGAACGATGGTCAAGAAGATTATGCAAACGGATGATGCTTCTGCTGCACAATCTCTTTACCCTGAGACCCAAGCGTACTTGGACCGACTGGCAACGAAGGGGATCATCCACCGCAACAAGGCTGCCCGCTACAAGGTTCAGCTCCTGCGACATGTGAATGAAATGAACTAGTCGTTCTAGTTAGAACGCACGAACACGAAAAAACAACAGCGTAGGAATTCATGAAAAACTTAATACGATTTTCGACAACGGTGCTCAGGCTTGTATCGCTGGCCCTGATTCTCGTGATTGTGCCTGGCACATTCGCGCAGGAGTATGCAAAAAAATTGCGCCCGGAGGGCACAATGTTCGTGAAACCCCGCATAGGATTCTCCGGGTATTTTGGGGATAACGAACAATCACCATTTAACTTCAATGGAGATGCTTTCGATGTGGGTAGTCCCTGGAATTTTGGACTTGAGCTGGGCTACCAGTTGAGCGTTCCCTTCGGGATAAGTCTGGCGTACGTTGCGGGAGATTATCCTGTGATCACACAGTTTCCGGCGCGTGTCAAAGATCTCGACAATGTAGGAAATGACGACTCATTCCGGAGTTCCGTTCAGGCTATCGGGCGTTATACGTTTGCTGAGGCAACGACGCGTAATGCCTTTTATGTCAACTTCGGTCTGTCGTATTCTTTTGGGAATGTAACTCAGGAAATGGCGCCATACACGAGCGAGGAGAGTGGGAGTGGTTTTGGGCCACTCTTCGGCGCGGGCGTGGACTTTGCTATTAACCCACGCAGCTCACTTTTTGCGGAGCTCAATGCTGGTCTTCACTTCGGTGATGAGGGCCTTGATGGCACGTCTGAGTACGGATTCGGTGGAGGGGACCTTCTGACAGCATTGGGCGCGGGCCTCAAGGTAAACTTCACGAAGGCGATTACTCCACCTGAGGTTGGTGCACTGACCTGTCCTACGGGGACGGTGGTCACAGATACGCAAGTCGATTTTTCTGCGGTCACCAATGCCGAGGTTGCCACGCAGCCGCTTGAATTGCGCTGGGAATTTGGGACTGGCGCAACAGCCACGGGCGATTCCGGCTCTCACACCTATACGGAGGCGGGAACTTACGAGGTAATGTTTGTCGCAACCAATGAGGGAGGAACAGCTACCGGGGGCTGCACGGTTACCGTTATCGCTCCGCCTGAGATACTCACGCTGACATCTGACAAGGAAACCGTGAGCATATGTGATGAGGATCCGAGTGTTACATTTACCGCGAACTCAAGTGGATCAGATCCACTCAATTACACGTGGGATTTTGGTGATGGCCAAAGCAGCACAGCAACGAATCCATCGCACACTTATGATCAACCCGGTTCATACACCGTAACCCTTACGTTGACCAACGATGCAGGCAGCGACAGTCGCACTACTGTAGTGAATGTGAACGAGGAGAACTGCTTTGACTGCGATATTTCGGAAATGAATACGATCTTCTTTGATCGCAACTCGTCTGTGCTCACGGATGCCGGTCGCAATCAATTGTTGGAGAACCTGGAGATCCTTCAGAACTGCGAGTTCAACGTGCGTATTGAAGGCTATTCTTCGCGTGATGAGCGGAACGCACAGGGATTGAGCGAGGATCGCGCCCTGTCTGTCAAGCAATACTACATTGACAACGGCATTGATGAAGCCCGCCTATCCGATATTGGTATGGGTGCTGGTGGTCAGACCACAAAGAAAGGAGCAGCAAGTCAGTTCCGACGGGTAGACACGATCCCGCTGAACTAACGCCCACAGACCTGACGAAATGCAAAGCGCCCCGGCATGTTATGTCGGGGCGCTTTCGTTTATAATCGACGCTCATTGTAGTCCGTACACCGCGATTTGGCCGAGCACACTCCTGGGTGAAACTGGTATCAGAAAACTATTCTTAGAACCGCTCAGAATCGTTGTGACCGCGTTGCACAATATTAGCCAAGGTAATGTACGCCTGCCATGTATACTGAAGTTACTCTTGGTGCAGGATGACAGGTTCCACAAGAAGCGCAGATACACTATGTGTGTTAAACGGTTGAATTTGCTAGACCAGGAACCAAGATTGTATGTTGTCTTCTTGGTACCTTTCCAGAATGGGGTCTATTCGGACTGTGCCAACGTCCCCTGATATAAAGCGGGCCAAGTCTTTTGCTCAGCCGAGAATATGCTTCCCTTACTTCACAGATCTCATGCCTGGGTTTGACAAAAACCAGCAGTTCGCACTTGCACAGCGTCTGAAAAAGGAAGCGGCAAGATTGGGGTTTGATGCGTGCGGAATAGCGGAAGCCCAGCGCCTGAACGAAGAGGCCGAGCGACTGGAAACCTGGCTTGCAAAGGGACGGCACGCGTCCATGGCTTACATGGCGCGGAATTTTGAGAAACGAGTAGATCCTAGAAAACTCGTCCCCGGTGCTAAACGCGTAATTAGTGTACTGTGCAGCTATTGGCAGGAAGCTGAGCATGCGGAAAAGGCTGGAAAGATCAGTCGTTATGCGTGGGGAGATGATTATCATCAGGTGATGAAAGGGCGACTCTACGAGTTATATGCATGGCTGGAGAGTGAAGTAAAAACTTTGTCTGGCCGTGCTTTCGTTGACTCAGCCCCGGTAATGGACAAGGCATGGGCACAACGCGCCGGGATGGGATGGATTGCAAAAAACACCAATCTGATCAATCCACAAATAGGTTCTTGGTTTTTTGTTGGATCTTTGATTGTGGATGTACCATTGGCTTGTGATGATCCCTTCACACATGATCACTGTGGATCATGCACTCGGTGCATTGATGCGTGTCCCACGGATGCCATCTATCAGCCTTATGCGGTAGATGCAAACCGATGTATTTCTTACTGGACGATAGAGCACAGGGGAAATTCCTTACCCGAGGAAATTGTATTGGGACAAGAGGATTGGATTTTTGGTTGTGACATCTGCCAGGATGTGTGCCCCTGGAACAAGTTCAGCTATTCGACCAAGGAGTCTCGATTTCTACCTCGCGAAGGTATCCGGGATACCCCACTTGAAGAATGGGAGGAACTGGATCTGGAGGCTTTCCGCAAACGGTTTAAGGGAAGCGCAGTGAAGCGGGCAAAGTACGAAGGCTTCATGCGCAACGTGCGCGCAGCAAAACGATCCCGATCACTCCGGGGCAGACCTTCGGCGGTTTCGTCGAAGCCCGATGAGGCTCCTTGATCAGGTGTGTAGAATTGAAAAGGGCATCACTTATGAAAGTGGTCCACGGCCTAACTTGGGGTACACATCAGCCCAGAATGCTCCTGTATCTTGCATTCTGGTCTCAGATGTTTCATCTCAGGCCTAATATAGAAAATGACCCGAACTGGTCAGCAGCGTCGACGACTCGCGTGCCAGTAAAGTAGTAGGGCTCCGATCCTGGTCCGCAGATACCCACTGAATATCCATCAACATGTATCCCATGTTCTCAATTGTGATATTTCTTGCTGATACCCCCTCTGGTTAATCAGGGCGCATAAGCGGAAACAGGATTACGTCACGAATACTGTTCTGGTTGGTCATTAGCATGGCGAGACGATCAATTCCTACGCCCAGCCCGGCATTGGGCGGCATACCATATTCGAGAGCACGCAAATAGTCATGATCCATCTGCATGGCCTCGAAATCCCCTTCCTTGCGAAGACGTGCCTGATCCTCAAACCGTGCACGCTGATCATCCGGGTCGTTAAGCTCACTGAAGGCATTGCATAACTCCTTGCCACCCGAGAACATCTCAAAACGCTCGACCAGCCCCTCTTTGTTGCGATGCCGTTTGGCTAGCGGACTGAGTTCAATCGGATAGTCCGTGATGAAAGTGGGCTGGATCAAATGAGGTTCGACCGAGGAGCTAAAAATCTCATCCAGTAGCTTGCCTCTGCCCATAGAGGTTGAGGTCTCTATGTTCAGAGATTGGGCTACTTGGAGAAGGGTGCTCCTGTCTTGCCCGTACAGGTCGTGACCCGTACGTTGCGCTATCGCTTCTAGGAAGGGGATCCGGGGCCACGGTCGCTCAAATGAAATCACTTCCTCACCGTGCTGCACACGGGGTTGGCCATGCAGTACACAGGCGACGGACTCCATCATCTCTTCTACCAGATCCATCATCCAGACGTAGTCCTTGAAGGCTACATAGAGTTCCAGCATAGTGAACTCCGGGTTGTGGAATCGGCTCAGACCCTCATTCCGAAAATCTTTGGCAATCTCATACACGCCATCAAAGCCACCCGCAATGCATCTTTTCAGGTACAGCTCATCGGCAATGCGCATGTAGAGAGGCATATCAAGCGCATTGTGGTGCGTCTTGAACGGCCGCGCAGAGGCTCCGCCATAGATAGGTTGGAGAACAGGAGTCTCAACCTCGATAAACCCTTTGTCGTCCAGGAATTTCCGGATAGCTGTTACTATACGGGCGCGCTGTACAAAAACCTCGCGTACGTGTGGGTTAACGACCAGGTCCACGTAGCGCTGTCGGTAACGAAATTCCTTTTCGGTGACCTCATTGAAGACAACTCCCTCCTGTTCCTTGATAATTGGAAGGGGACGTAGCGCTTTGGCCAGGAGTTCCAGCTTTGAGGCGTGAACGGTGATTTCGCCCATGCGTGTCCGAAATACCTTCCCTTCAATGCCGACGATATCACCGATATCAATATGGCGCTTGAAGACTTTGTTGTAGAATCCTTCTGGTAGGTCATCCCGGCGAACATATACCTGCATACGTCCCGTTGCATCCTGGAAATCGAAAAAGGATGCCTTTCCCATGATTCGCCGACTCATCAGCCGGCCTGCCATGGAAACCGTTTCCTGGGGAGCCGCCTCATCAAATCCCTCTAATACGGGAGCCACATGATCGCTGACGGGCCACGCGTATGGGTAGGGATTGACACCCAGATCTTCTAACGCCTTTCTGGACTCTCGGCGTATCTGTTCCTGGTCTGTAAGTTGGCGCGCAGAAAATGAGGAGCTATTTTGCATAGTCTGTTAATGGACGGACCTCCATGGTGATGTCTAACATAGGTCTGTCACCGTTAGGGTTTCCGCGCTGACCGGCTTTGGAGGGCGTCAGTACCCGCGTGATCCGATCCAGTACATCATAACCCTCGACCAGTTCACCGAAAACCGTGTACATACCGTCCAGCATCGGAGCACCACCTTCAGTTGTATAGGTAGACCTTGCCTCACTCGAGTATTCAAATGTTGAGTCAGGGATCATTTGCTGCAATCGATTCTGTACCTGATCTAGGAATTCTCCTGGATAAATACTACCATGCACGATATAAAACTGACTGCCGTTGGACTCCCTGTTGGGATTCATATTGTCGCTTGCGCGTGCTGTCGCGAGTGCACCGCGTTTATGGTAGCGTCCGGGGACTATTTCGGCGGGGATTGTGTAACCAGGATCTCCCATGCCGTCATTGTTCGGATTATCATCCTTCGAATTCGGATCTCCACCTTGAATCATGAATCCACCGATCACACGATGAAAGGTGGTACCGTCAAAAAAACCTTCGTTCACGAGTTTTTTGAAGTTATCTCTGTGGACAGGTGTATCGTCGTAGAGTTCAATGACCATCTCCCCCATGGGGGTAGATATCTCGAAAAAATTTGTTGCAGACAGGTCGGGGGTGGCCTGCATTGCGCATCCACTGGTAAGCATCACAGTAATTAGTAACAGGGTGAAGCAGGAAAAAAGTTCAACGGGTCTCATGGGTTCAAGTAACGGTCAAAATAGCGGAGAATACCTGCGCGCAGCAGCAACTCTTGTCGAGAAGAACTCAGATTGTCGGGAAAGTCTTCGTGAGGTTCCCAGATCCAGTAACCATCTGCCTCTTGGCCGATCCTCTCGAAACATCCCAGACTCTCCAACACGCAGTATGTGCCTTCATTGATGATACGCTGTTTTGAGGCTTTATCCAAGTCAGGTGTAAACTCCCGGTGCAATTCCTGCAAGCCGACCAAGAAAAGGACCCCCTCAAGGTCATCTCCACAGCCAAGCACCTTGTCGAGCCAAGCTCTCAGGGCAGGCCACCCTCGGGCGACAGCATCCTGATCTGGTTCAAAAATATTCGCCACGGGCACACACGATCCAAGACGCTCCCGCCAACAAAAGGATGCGATCCTTGTTCCTGCAAATAAGTCCGACATGTATGCAGCATGTACAGTATCTTGGGTATTCTAGGGAAATTTGACAAAATCAATGAAACAACTACTACTTCTTATAGCTGCTGGCTTGCTGATCACGACCGGCGCACAAGCTCAGTCTTTCGGCGGAGCGCTGGCGATGACAGAGCAACACGTATTTGTCGGAGAAACCGGAAATATGGCGTTTCCCGGAGAGGTCTATGTCTACGCGCTAGATAACCTTGAGGGAGAGCCGACCATATTGTCGGTGAATGAAGAGCTAGAGCGGTTTGGCCGCACGATTGTAGCTGACGGAGAGACTTTATTGATCGGAGCGATTGATGCCGATGAAGCACGCGGGGCCGTCTACGTATTCGAATATGATGGCGCGTGGCAACAGGTTGCCCGCCTTACTGCATCAGATGCCTCGCCTGACGACCAGTTTGGTTCTTCGATCGCGGCGGATGGGGATGTGGTTTTGATAGGGGCGCAGGGCCGATCGGAATCGGCAGGGGCAGTTTATGTTTTCACGAAAAATCCTGACGGTACACTTTCGGAAACCGGCATGTTGCCAGTTGAAGATATCACTGAGGGCGATGGCTTTGGATACGTACTGGCAATTGAGGGCAACCTTGCGGTCGTTGGCTCACCTGCACAAATGGAGAATATGGGTGCTGCACATGTATTTATGCGCGGAGCAGAAGGTTGGTCACAGATCAGCAAGTTGGCGCCTGATTTTCTGACCGAGAGAAGCCGGATGGGCAGTGCAGTAATGGTGCATCAGGGACGGGTGTACGTATCTGCCCCCACGCAGAATTTGGTTCTAGAGTACGAATGGGATTCTGAGTCCAATCAGCTGCGCATGCGCGGTCAACTTGCCCCATTCGATGTACAACGGGGATCCCAGTTTGGAGCCTCCCTGACAGCCAGTGGCAATGAAATCTGGGTGGGCGACAGTCGTAGTGGACGGGGCAGAGGCGTTGTGTATCGGTTTATGTCCGGCGACGAGGGTTGGACAGGTGCGATGAAGCTGCTGCCTAACGAAGAAATTGGCCGTAGCGCGTTTGGCAGCAGTCTGGCACTTTATGGAGATCATGCTGTCGTGGGGGCCGTTCGCATGGACTCCAGAGCAGGAGGGGCCGTACTTATGAATCGGAGTGAAGATGGATGGTCTGCAGTTGCCACGCTTATTAACGAAGTCAAAGGTTACGAAGCGATCACGGGGGAAGAGGTGCGCTGTGCAGAGGGCAAAGCATCAAGATGGTCGTGCCAGGATGTCGATCTTACATCGTTCCTGCCACTGCCTCAGATGGGCGGACAACGGGGTTCCAGATTGAACGATATCTGGGGATGGACCGACCCGCAAACCGACCGGGAATATGCTCTAGTGGGGCGTAATGACGGCACCTCTTTTGTGGATGTAACCGATCCGGAAATGCCACGATATGTCGGAGACCTGCCGATGACAGCGGGCTCCGTTGCAAATGTATGGCGAGATATCAAAGTATATGCCGACCACGCCTTTATAGTCGCTGATGGTGCGGGGCAACATGGTGTACAGGTTCTTGACTTGAACCAGTTGCGTGAGGTTGAGGGTGAGCCGGTGACGTTTACAGAAACAGCACACTACGCAGGGATTGCAAGTGCACACAACATTGTCATTAACGAAGGAACGGGATTTGGCTTCGTGGTTGGTGCCAGTGGAGGGGGAGAAACCTGTGGCGGCGGCTTGCACATGCTTGACTTGCGTGATCCCCCTAATGTTTCCTTTGCCGGTTGTTTTGCTGACCCAAATACTGGTAGGCGCAAGACAGGTTATTCTCACGATGCTCAATGCGTGGTGTATGCTGGTCCAGATTTAACCTATAATGGTAAAGAAATTTGTCTCGGATCCAATGAAACGGCCCTGAGCATCGCGGACGTGACGGACAAGGAAAACCCAGTAGCTATTTCTGTAGCTTCCTACCCTAACGTGGCTTACACGCACCAAGGGTGGCTAACCGAGGATCACCGATACTTCTACATGAATGATGAAGGGGATGAGCCGAGGGGGTTGGTAGAAGGCACGCGGACGCTTGTCTGGGATGTTTCCGACCTGGATGATCCAGTTCTGGTAGCTGAATATATTGCAAGTACGCCAGACACAGATCACAACCTTTACATCAGAGACAATCTGATGTATCAGTCCAACTATGGTGCAGGTCTGCGTATTCTCGATATCACAAATCCGGAATCTCCAACGGAGATTGGGTTTTTTGAGCCAGGTCCAGGATCCTCATCCTGGAGTAACTATCCTTATTTCAAGAGTGGTACACTGATCGTTACGAGCGGCAACGAGGGCCTGTTCATTCTTAAAAAGCGGAACGTGGATATTTAATCTGAAAATATCATAGCATGGCAGATTACCTGGTATTTGTGACCGCTACTACGGGCATGAATGGTGACCCGGCGCCGCTTGTGAGATCTCGACGGCTACAGGGGGGAATGCGAACCTAGACCTCGCGTCGCCCGGGCGGGGGTAGGGAGCGCTGCAAAGGACAAGCTTGATGTCCACGCTCTGGATTCCGCTAAATTCCGCACAGTATTCTCCTTATGTAACTGTCCGCGTCCTCCTCCTGAAATAGTACGTTTCGCTCCTCCATCTCGCTCTTCTCCATACCCCAATGCCCGCACATTTCGGCTGACGGAGTGTTCGATACGATGAAGGACCGTAGGGACATGTCTGGGTCGCCGAGGCGGTGTTCGATTTCCTTGATGGTGTCGTGGAACTGGATTTTGGGATCGTTCGGTCCGAGGTTCCAAATTCCCTTTGGATCAACAAAGATGACCTGCTGGCGACCATCCGCGAGCAGCCACAAGATAAAGTCGGGATGGAAGTTGCCGGCCTCGAAGAATCCCACCCCGCGTCCCCTGCTGAGGTTTCGCAGTAGATAGAGTTCACGGTCTTCGAAGAAATCCATATTCTCTTCATAGAAGGCCTTGAGATCCTTGACGAAAAGGCGCTCGCCCTTGTTCAGTGGTGCGGGACTGATCTCGACCACCTTCGTGTCCAAGCTAAGCAAAGGCTGGTACAGGTGGTTTCCAAACCAGATAGCCTCCAACCCTTGAAAAGTCCAAGGTTTCAATTTTCCTTTCTGGATGGCCGCCTTGAGTTCCTCGAGCTTCGCAACGATCTCCACCTGTGACCGGTCGATCAGGATGCGGTAGTAGCCTTCGTCGTCGAGTGATTCCCTCATGCCCAAGAGATTGGGATCGGTGCCTTCCAGGATGCGGTATTCGAGGTGCGGAAGTTCCCACTCGCGCTTGCGGAAGGTGTAGTAGCGCTCGGTGTACTTCTTGAGCAGGGCCAGCGCGATCTCCTCCCACAGGCGCACCTTCTCGTAGGAATCCCCGATCATTTCCTGCAGGGGAATCTGGAGACGATACCAGCTCTGGTCAGCGAGCAGCGCTTCGATGGCTGGCCGCGTAATGTTCAAGTTGTACCAACCTCGCTCCGCCTTGAATCGTTCGAGCTCGAAGTAGAGGCGGTCGTAGTCCAAGAAGGCTCTATGGCGGGCACCAAGAGGAGTCTCATTCGGTGCTGCATCGGCATCACCCTCAATGAGGCCACCCGACTTCATCGCCTGGATCTTCGGATACCAATTGAGCCGCACTGGGTTCTTATGGAAGCGTACAGTACCCGGATCAGCGGTTGGGTCCGGTGGCGCGACGGTTGGAACGCGTGCGATCTTCCGGAACCCATCACCGAACTCTGTGCTTACGCCGTTGATCGTCTTCTTGAGCCGAATCGTCTTGAGCTTCTGTTTTCCGAGGTTCTCGATTACCGGCAACAGAAACTCAGTGCGATTGTCGTTGGTGGGGAGTCCTTCGTCGTTGAGAAAATCCCGGAATTGCGCCATGTAATCGGCGTTAATGCCGAAGATGCCGAGGGTCTCCAGTACGCTGATGTCTCGGGGACGCTTGATCCCTTCCGAGAGCTGCGCCTTGCCGCTGCGCTTGAGGCTAGTGTTGTAACCCTTGAGTCGTACTCCACGTCCGAAGAGCTGGATAATCTGCGCGCCCTCCCCTTTGCCCACGTTCATCAGACCCATCGTCGAAACGCGCCAACTACTCCAACCCTCGGTGAATTTCTTTGAGCCGATCAGGATATTCACTTTCGAATGCGGTTCATTCAGTTCGTGAAAAAGCGATTCCGCGAATTCCCGTTCACCTGTGGCTAGGTTGTTCTTGGCGCACAGTTTTACAAGTTTCGCGTCGTCGCCCACGTTGATCACGCCGAAGGCTTCGTTCTCGGCGCCCAATCTCAGCGCCACCTCGCCGGGCACACCCTTCAGGTTCTCGATGTAGAGCTGACCGCCACCAGGGGCGTTGAATATCGTCCTGAGTGTCTCATCTAAGACCTGGGCCGCCGGGAGGCCGCACGTATTGAGATACGGGAAACGCTTGTAGAACAGGTTTCGGCCCGTCGAGGTGACAAGGCCCTCATTGAGCACCCGCTCAATACGCTGGATGCTTCCGGCTCGGTCAGACACGTAGCGGGCAAAAAACCGTAATATCTCGACGATATCGGACGCATCCCTCATGGCGAGCGTCTTCGTCACTCTCCCACCGACGAAGATCCATAGAGGATTCTCAATGTTGAACGGCCGGAAGGCGCTCTCGTTCTCGCGGTAGAGCCGTTGCTGCTGGAAGAACGAGAGGAGACAGGCTACGAGGTACAGCTCCAAGTGGTTTTGTTGTGTGCCCTGATCAAGGTTGAGAATCTGATAGTCCTTGCCGAAGCCGTCGGCATAGAAGTAGCGATACGAGTAGTCGCACAGCGTACTCTTGGCATACAGGTTGGTGAGGTCCAAATTACCTTTGATTGCCTGCCCGAAGGTCGCCGAGTACTCGAAGGAGAAACCCCTCTCGCAAAGAGCGTTGCGATAGCCCATCCATGCGCCACCTTTCCCCGCGCTTGTTCCGCGATGCCCCTCATCCACGAGCACCAAGTTGTTTCCCTCAAAGGCCTCGACGGCCACGGTTTTGTCGCCCATCTCATCGCGCAGCCGGGTCACCTCCAAGATGTCGACCGCCTGACCGCTGAACAACCCGCGCCCATCCTTGCTAAACAGTTCCGCATCTATGCCCGCCGCTGCGAACTCACGCAGATGTTGCTGCGAGAGCCCTTCGTTAGGTGTCAGAAGGAGAATGCGATTCAACTCACGACGCCTATCATGCCGGACCAAGGCCTCCTGATACTGCAAAATGTTGACGTGCATCAGCAGTGTTTTTCCGCTGCCGGTCGCCATCCAGAACGCGAGCTTGTTGAGCTGTGGCCATGCCTCTGCAGACTCGTCAAACGCGACGATCCGGTCGGCCTCGGGTTTGTCCGCATTGTAGTTTTCCACGTGAACATTCAGTTCCACGAGCAGTGCATCGGGATCGCGAAAGTAGCGGTCCAGATAGATCTCGGTGAAGAGTAGCGTCAGATACTGGAAATACTTCCAGACGATCGGATCTTCGCCGCGGGTAATACGCCGTTCGTTTAGGCGCTGCGTATGCTTGACGATGTTCTGGTCGTACTCCAGCAGCAGTTCAGTAGAGAGTTGCTTCAGGTTGAAGCGTCCTACCGTAAGCTCATGATGAAAGTGGTGGATGTTGTTCTCGTCCGGCCCTTCTAGAGCCTCGTCACGCAAGTGCTCGGCTAGCTCTTCAAACCGCTTCACATTAAACAGCGATAGCAGCCACTGATTGAGCACTAGCTTGTGAGCGAACGGCACCTGCGCCCTCTTGCGGGGCATTCTCCCCTTCCTCTTCGTGATCATATCCCCTCCGTGTCGAACATCAGGCGATGGAAATCCTCTTCAATGAGCCGTACCTTCCACCGGTCGTCGGGGGTCTTGAGGTTTTCGAGATTATTGCCGCCATTGACGTAGATGAGATCGAACTTGCCGTCTCTGGCGGAGTAGCCCTGCTTGGTAAACCACTCGTCGAGCACCAAGTTGTCCCGCTCCGGCTCACCGCTGAGCTTACGCCAGATGACAAGCGTCCGGCGGGCGTCTGGCGTAGTACCGGTCACGGTGCGGAACCAGTACGGCCCGTCCGCCTCTTGCCTGAGGCGTCCTTTCAAACGCAGGCGCTTCTCGCTGTCGCGTTCAAACGCGGTTCTGAAGGCCCGCGGCGCGGCGATGTGCCGAACCGTGAGCCCGATCAACCAATTGAAGGTCTCCAAGAGATCAACGTTGATTGCGCGGCTCTCATCCGATCCGGGACGCTTGACCTTAAGCTTGTAGGCAGTGGGATCAGTAAAGGCTTCCACGTTGAGTAGCGATTGGCTGCCGCGCGTCTCAACATCAAGCAGGTAGCGCAGAATGTACTGCTCCCTGAGGCCGTCCGGGCCTTGCGCCTCGGAGGCACCTAGCAGAAGTTGCTGCTCCTCGGTGCGCCGGATCTCTAGGTTGTTGAGCGCATCTTCGTAGGATTCTAGACGGACCACCTTTACGATGCGAGGACTGTACGCTGCTTCCTCGGTGGTCGCCAGACGCTTGGGCTTGGCGTCCTTCCACTCCGGCGTGAAGGTGACCTTCTTTAGGCGCGGCAACAGCACGGTGTCAAAATAGTCGCCCATTTCGACGAGGACGAAGCGGCGGCCGCCACCGTCCTCCCGGTTGAGGTTGATGACCGCGTGGGCGGTGGTGCCGGAACCAGCGAAATAGTCGAGGACCTGATCTTCCTTATCGCACCAGTACCGTAAGCAGTCGGCAACCAAGTACACCGACTTCGGGTAGTTGAATCGCTGTCGTCCAACAACATCAATCAGTAGTTTGGTCCCATGAGTAGTAGCCGAATACTTCGAACTATTCCATAGTGTCTTGGGCTTCTTGCCTCGGGGCATTCGAGTCTTTTTGACAATTTCCAATCGACCAGCCTTTTCGATTGCCGAAATTTCACCCGCGGCGATCTCTCGTCGAGCTCCAATTGGGTTTACACGCCAAATCCGGCGTTCTCCCTTCGGATCGATAGGCCAGATCTCCTGAGAGCCCGCAACCCTATCGACACTTACCTCCTTGGTGGCAGGATGGACATACAAAGGGAACCATTGTCCCGGCCTGTCGGTCGGCCGAGAGTTGCCACCTCTGCGGCGGAGATTATCCCACAGGAAAGCGCCCTTAGCCCATCTTTGTCATTTCCCCTGACAAGGTACTGATTTCGGGGCCAATTTCCCCGTATTTTTCCTCCTAAAGGGCCGATTTTAGCCCAAATCGGCCCAATTTCGTCCTTTTTGGGCCCGAATTCAGGGTTTTTGGCGAAAAAAGCCCAATGTAGTCATAATGTAGCTATGTTGGGAACCTCCCCGCACCACAAGGGTACCACTGCACTCCACCCAACCCCGCGCAATCATGTTCATCCGATCCCAAACACATCGCCGCAAAAACGGCCAAAAAGGCCGTGGCTTCGCCCTCGTACAGTCCCGACGCATCAACGGAAATCCCCGAAACATTACCCTCCTCAATCTCGGACCCGACTTTGACCTCCCCAAAGCGAAATGGACGGAATTTACGCGTCAGGTCGAGGCCCGAC
>Ga0209543_1000896_pt1 | contig 32298 bp, 26 predicted proteins | sample MesohylFT_FD_187296 | JGI IMG/M metagenome (GOLD analysis project Ga0209543, IMG submission 187296) | Host-associated microbial community of the marine sponge Aplysina aerophoba from Gulf of Piran - sponge mesohyl, lysed by freeze-thaw... | ecosystem: Host-associated > Porifera > Sponge >...
GGCTTCAACAACGGCGGCAGGATCTACTACACCTACGCGTTCGGCACCGCCAACAGCAGCGGCCAGCACGTCGGCGGCCTCGTCGGCGTCAACGGCGGCACGCGCGCCTCCACGGTTGCCGCCAGCTACTCCACGGTCCAGACCGACGGCGGCGGCCTGGTCGGCGCATACACGGCCGGCACAGTCGCCAACAGCTACTGGGACACCATCGCCAGCGGCACCACGACCAGCGCCGCCGGAACCGGCCACACCACCGCCGCGCTCCAGTCGCCCACCGACTATGTCGGCATCTACGTCCGCTGGAACGACTTCGACGCCGACCGCGACCGCCGCACCGACGACCCCTGGCAGTTCTCCGGCGCCGGCTACCCGCTCCTGCGCCAGCTCGGCAGCACCGCCAATCTGAGCCCGACGGCGGGAATTCTGCTCACCGCCGACGCCGACCCCAGCGCAGACTCCGACGCCGACCTGGTCCTGGCGTCGGTCCGTGCGTCCGAGCCGCTCGCCATAGACCCCGCGTTCGACTCCGGCACCCGCAGCTACACCATCACCCTGCCCCCCCAAGTGCCGTCGGTCATGCTGCACGGCAGCTTCGCCGACCCCTCGGCGGGAGGCCACGCCTACCTCGCAGCCGCCGCCGACCTCGCCGACTTCGAAGCGCTCGGCGTCGGAGTCGCCAACGACCACCTCCTCGCCCAACTGGCCGGCAGCGCCGTCGGCCACCAAGAGGTGAGCCTCGACAACGGGGAGTCCCGGACAATCAAAGTCGGCATATACAAGTGGAAGCCCGGCGAGGAGAACCAGGCGCCGTTCGCGGACCACACCTACAAGCAGACCTACACGCTCACCATCAGCCGCGCCCCCTACTCCGCCGACGACGCCGACCTCAGCTATCTGGGAATCAGCTCCGGCACGCTGGCCTTCGACCCCGACACCCGCAGCTACGGCGTCGCCGTGGCCTCCACGGTCGGCACAGTGACGGTGACTGCGCTCACCAGCAACCCTGAGGCGACCGTCACCGTCAACGGCGAACACCCCGACACGCCCGTCGCCCTCAACAGCCACGGCAGGACCGTGATCGCTGTCGTGGTGACCGCCGTCGACGGAACCACCACCAGCACCTACCAGATAAACGTCGACCGCGCCCGCGACACCAAGATCCGCTTCACCGCCGTTGTCGACGTCACCAAAGACACCACCGACGACATGCAGATCACCGGCCTGGCGCTGCCTCCTGAGTTCACGATCGAGCCCGCCTTCTCGCCCGACCACTACGAGTACACCGTCACCGCCCCAATCGAATGGGACCGCATCGAAGTCAAGGGCCGCTACACCACGCCCTGCTGCGGACCCTACGGCGGTTATAACGCCACGGCGTACATATTCGCCGGCAGCAGCCCGGAGCAGTCTGTGGCGAACTTCCAGAAGCGCCGTAGCGGAGACGGGAGCCAGGTCGTCGTGACGAAGTGGGCGAACGGGGATGGTCTGTCCCTCTTCCGGGAGATGGTCGATGTCCTGCACGGCGACTTCGTTCATGCAGTGCCCTTCGACCTGCCCCCCGGCGAGCCGACCGACATCGCGCTGACCCTGTTCAAGTGGAAGCAGGGCAAAGGAGGGAAGTCGCCAGCGAAGGACAATTCGGTCACGAAGGCCTACACGTTGACGGTGACCCGGGCGCTGCCGGCCGACACCGAGGCGGGCCTGCACCGGCTGGGCACGTCCGCGGGCCCGGTGACGCTCGTCGCAGGGCAGACCGATTACGCCTTGGAGGTTGCCCATTCTGTGGCTGAGTTGACGGTGACGCCGACGCCGCTGCATCCCTCCGCGGCGGTGACCGTGGCGGGCGGCTCGGCGGACACGCCGGTTGCTTTGGACTACGGCGCCAATGCCGTCACCGTGGTGGTGACCGCAGTCGATGGCGCCACCACCAAGACCTACACGCTGACCGTCGCCCGGTCGCTGCCAGCAGCGCCTGCCTCGCCGGCGGCGGTCGAGGTCGAGGTCGGCCTGGGCGACGCGACGGTGGGCTGGGAGGCGCCCTCGGCGAGCGCCAGGGTCCCGGTGGAGTTCTACGAGGTGCGGGTCCGCGACAGCCAAGGGAAAGTGGTCGAGACCCGCAAGCTCAGCGTCTCCGACCTCAACGGCGACCTGAGCGCCGGCTTCACCGGGCTCAGCAACGGCGCTGGGTACACGTTCGGGGTGCGGGCCGGCAACGACGGCGGCGCCAGCGCCTGGCTGGAGATCGCCGTGACGATGCCGGTGCTGACCGAGCTGAGCGGGCTGACCATCTCGGCGGGCCCCGACGCGGTCGGCGACATCGCGGCGAACGCGCTCGTGTATGTGCGCGGCACCGAGTCGTACCAGGTGACGGTGCCCAACGGCATCGACCAGGTGGTCCTCACCGCGACCGTGTTCGACTCGAAAGCGTCCGTCGCCATCAACGGCAGCCGCCGCGTCGACGATCCGATCAGCCTGAGCGTCGGGGAGAACCCGATCCGCGTCGTGGTCTCCGCGACGGGCGAGACGGCGCGCACCTACACGGTGACGGTCACCCGGAAATTGCCGCCCAAGCCGGCGGTGCCCGTGTGGCAGGTCGACGCCAACGACGACAGCACCATCGTCGTGCGATGGAGGGACGCCTCAGGCGGCGCGGCCGGCTCGGCCGCTGACTCCTGGGACCTGGAGTTGGTCGACAGCACCGGGACCAAGACAACGGTATGCATCTGCCTGACCGCCAAGGACGACGCTGTCTACAGCCGCGGCGGGGGCCAAGTGCACTACAGCCATTGGTTCGAGAGCCTGGTCGGCGGCGAGACCTATACCGTGCGCATCCGCGGTGTCAACGGCGGCGGCACCAGCGAGTGGGCGACCGCCAGGGTCACGCTGCCGCTGATGGCCGCGCTGGAAGGCCTCCGCCTCGAGGCCATCACCAAGACCAGCACCGGCACCGGGGTGCAGCCCGCGCAGACCTTCGCCGCGCAGCGCACCTCCTACACGATCAGACTGCCCGAGACAGTGATCGGCCTGCGCGTGCTGCCGGAGTTCACATCGCCCAAGACCGCGACGATCAACGGCAAAGACAGCGCAGTGCGCGCCAACGCCTACGTCACCTTGCGAAAGGGCAAGACCACCAACATCGAGATCACCGTCACCGAGGGGGTCCGCACCAAGACCTACACCATCGCCGCCACCGTCGGCGGCACCGCCAACCAGGCGCCCACGGTGGCTTCGGCGCTGGGCAACCTCAGCGGCCTCGAGCCCGACGACACCCGCCAGGTGTCGCTGAGCGGCGTGTTCCAAGATGCCGACGGCGACTCGCTGACCATCGCCGCCAGATCATCGGCCTCCGCCGTGGCAACGGTGTCGGTGGCGTCGGGCTACGGCAGCCTCACCGTGAGCGCCAAGGGTGAGGGCACCGCCACGATCGCCGTCACCGCCGACGACGGCAACGGCGGCACAGTGTCGGACACATTCAATGTGACCGTCGACGCGGCCAACCAGGCGCCCACGGTGGCTTCGTCGATCAGCGACATCAGCGGCCTCGTGCCCGGCGACACCCGCCAAGTGTCGTTGAGCGGGGTGTTCCAAGATGGCGACGGCGACTCTTTGACGGTGACCGCCAGGTCGTCGGCTGCTGCGGTGGCAACGGTGTCGGTGGCGTCGGGTTACGGCAGCCTCACCGTGAGCGCCAAGGGTGAGGGCACCGCCACGGTTACGGTCACCGCGGCCGACGGCAACGGCGGCACGGTGTCGGACACGTTCACCGTCACCGTCGGCGCGGCCAACGCGTCGCCGACGGTGGCATCCGCCTTGGGCAACATCAGCGGTCTCGAGCCCGGCGACACACGCCAGGTTTCCCTGTCTGGGGTGTTCGCCGATGCTGACAGTGACTCGTTGTCGGTGACCGCCCGGTCGTCGGCTGCTGCGGTGGCGACGGTGTCGGTCGCAGCCGGTTATGGCAGCCTGACCGTGAGCGCCAAGGGTGAGGGCACTGCGACGGTCACGGTCACCGCGGCTGACGGCAACGGCGGCACGGTGAGCGAGACGTTCACTGTGACTGTCGGCGCGGCCAACGCGTCGCCGACGGTGGCGTCTGCTCTGGGCAATCTCAGCGGTCTCGTGCCCGGCGACGCCCGTCAGGTTTCCCTGTCTGGGGTGTTCGCCGATGCTGACGGCGACTCGTTGTCGGTGACGGCTAGGTCGTCGGCTGTCGGTGTTGCGACGGTGTCGGTGGCGTCGGGTTATGGCAGCCTGACCGTGAGCGCCAAGGGTGAGGGCACTGCCACGGTTACGGTGACTGCGGCTGACGGCAGCGGCGGCACGGTCAGCGACACGTTCACTGTGACGGTTGACGCTGCGAATACGGCGCCGACGGTGGCGTCGTCGCTGGGCAACGTCGGTGGCCTCGTGCCTGGCGACTCCCGCCGGGTGTCTTTGTCGGGCGTGTTCGACGATGCTGACGGCGACTCGTTGGCCATTACCGCCAGGTCGTCGGCTGCTGGGGTGGCGGCGGTGTCGGTGGTGTCGGGTTATGGCAGCTTGACTGTGCGTGCTGTTGGGGAGGGCACCGCGACGGTCACCGTCACCGCGGCTGACGGCAACGGCGGCACGGTGTCGGACACATTTACCGTGACCGTGGACGCGCCCAGCGCCAACCCGACGGTGGCGTCGCCGATCGGCGACATCAGCGGCATCAAGCCCGGCGAGTCCCGCACGATCTCGCTGGGTGGGGTGTTCAAGAGTCCCAGCGGCGTCGCGCTGGCGATCACTGCCAGTTCGTCGGACAGTTCGGTGGCGGCATTGTCGGTGACCTCGGACTACGCCACCATGACCGTGCGGGCGGTGGCCGAGGGCACTGCCTCGATCAGGGTGACCGCCCACGACGGCCGCAACACCGTGTCGGACACGTTCACCGTGACCGTGGAAGCCGCCGACCCCGGGTCGGGCACCGGATCGGAGTCGCTGGAGCCCGACGCAGGCGACGAGGAGGCTGAGACTGAGGAGCAAGATCCGCTGGTGCGCTATGACGCCGACGGCGACGGCAAGATCCAGTACTCCGAATACCAGACTGCGCTGGCGGACTACCTGGGCGGCTCGCTGACTATCGGGGACCTCATGGCAGTCAGAGCCGCCTGGGTCAAAGACGCCCGCTGAACGAGGTCAGCCGCCAAGATCGAAATTGTGTTGCGTGGCTGGATGCATCGCAATGATCCGGTGGCGCACCTGTGTGACGCAGGCCACAGGCCAGGGCACCGTCAACACCGGCCCCTGCCTGCCGTTGTCGTCTCTGCCGTTCGCAAACCGTGCTCCCCTGATCGATGCCGGTCGGTAACCTCGACGTATGGGCGCGCCGACCATTGCAGACGCTCGACGTGCGGCCGACGAGATTGTTGGTGCCGGTGTCGGCACGGTCCTGCTGTTCGGGTCCCTCGCACGCGGCGAAGCGAAGCCCGACAGCGACATCGACCTGGTTGCCATTTACGACGACCTGGTCGACTACAGCGAGCGCACCAAGCGGCGGTGCGCCCTTGAGGCCCGGGCGCGGGCAGCGACGGGCTGCAACGTTGACGTGATGGTCACCGACGCCCCTGAGTGGGCGATTCGCACCGCCAAAGTGCCCTGCTCGCTCGAAACACGCATCGCGGACCACGCAATTCGACTCGCCGATGCGGCAGACCATGCGCGAATCCGCTGGGACAAGGAGATCGGCTTGCCCGACAACCCGACCGCTGAAATGCAGAACAGCTTCGTCAATTTCGCCGGCGCTGTCTCGGACCTGACAGAACATCTCCAACCCAACGACCGCGAGACCCGCGCTGCGGCGTCATCGAACCTGGCCGAGCTGTCGGCGCGTGAGGACCGCCGTTTCGGTCACGCCTGCCGTGGCGCGCACCTCGTCGTGGAGACTGCAGCCAAGCTCGCCCACGTCTTGTCCTTGGGCACCGCTCCCCCCCGCCGCCACAAGATCCTCGAGCTTCTCCAAGATCAGCCTGCTTGGGTACGGGACGCGTTCATCGAACGAGGCCCAGACATCGACTTCGCCGAATTTGACAACTGGCATCAAGGGGCCGAGTACCGCGATGCCCGTCCCGTGAAGCGCTACAACGACACGTACCTTCGCCGCCACGTCGCCTACGCCAACCGGATCGCTGCCTTTGCAGGCGAAGTGTCCCGGGGACGCGGCTTCGACGAAGCTGAGCTCCGGATCTTCGATCTGGACCTGCAAGACAACGTGGACGCCCTCGACGGCCCAGCGGATGTACGCCTGCCGGGCAACGTCTTCGAAGACATGCCTGCCGACGTAGGTCGGGAATGTCTCGTGCCGGATCCGCGTGTTCCAGACGTGCTCCGCGCCGAAGGCCACCGCAGCCGATTCCATCGGCAGGGCGATGCGATAGTGGAAGCGCGCCGCCGGGTCGGCCAGCCGGTAACGCAATCGGCCGGTGCGCGACTCGCCGTAGTCCAGGTCCGAAGTCAGAAATGTGTTAGTAGACCAATGTGTTGGACTACTAACACGTTGGTCAGCGATGCATGGCATTCTGCCGCTCAACGCCGCCACAGCCCGCACGCTCGCGCGCACAGCAGGCCTCTGTCGATGCGTCATCCAGTCTGCTGCCACAGCCTGCGAGCTTCGAGCCACAGCAGGATCGGCAGTGCAGTGTCGATGAGGTGCCAGATCGTCGGGTTGTCGGTGCCCGAAGCCATCGCCGCGAACCAGTTGGGCACGAACGCGATCGTCACCGCCGCGGCGAAGATGCGCATCGCACGGTCGCCGCGATGGTTCTGGTTCGGCCATCGCCACAGCGACAGGATCGTCACCGCGAGCGCTGCGGCCATGAACCAGTCGAGCACCAGCCACACATCGGGATTCGAGGGCTCCTCGGGGCTGTCGCCAGGTCCGTAGAACGGCCAGACGCAGAAGTGGATCACCACCGCGGCGGCGACCAGTTTCAGATAGACGGCTGCGAGCTTGCGCATCCCGTCAGGCTATGGGCCGTTCACAACGTGTCAGGCGTGTTCGATGACGCCGCACGCGACTCGACCGCCAGCGCCCGCTTCAGCGCCGTAGCTGTCGGGCAGGGCGTGAACGATGAACGCTGACCCGTCCGCGTCGAACAGCGACGTGTCGGCATCGGGGTTGAGTGTGATGCGGTCGGTGAAGAAGTCGGCTGCGGCGGTGCCGTTCGCTGCGGCGTGCAGGTTGGGGAGATCACCGGCGTGCATCGGTGCGGCGTGCAGGAAGCCGTGACTGTGACCGTTGGGTGCGAAGTGGTCGCCTGCCGCAGCGAAGTCCGGTGTGCATGTCCCGATGGTGTGTATATGGAATCCGTGCGAACCTGGCGTCAGCCCTTCAAGGTGAGCAGAGACCAGCACCCCGTTGGGGCCTTCCTCCAACGTGACGATGCCCACCCGAGCGCCGTCCGGGGCGACCATGTCCGCGGTGGCAGTCGCTGAGAACGCGTAATCGTCGTCGCTGCCGCACGCAGCGAGCAACAGCGCCGCAAGCAGGACCGTCGTGGTGATGCGCTGCATGGCCGCAACCGTACTGGCCCCCGCCCTGTCTCAGGCCGGAAACGGCTGATCAGATGAGGCCCATGTGGCACAGGTACATTCACCTGCGACAGCACACGGACAGTGCTCAAGGGCGAGCACTGTCTGCGCAGGGGAGGAACACGTGACCAGGCGAATGGCGAGACGCCGGTGACCGCAGTTGCCGCAGATGACGGTACGGGGGGTGCCGGTCACGTCGGGAACGAGACGTCCGTCGCTAGCGCGTCTTGTGCGGAGCCAGTCTGCGAATGTCTACTGGGCCGATGAAGACGCGACGAGGCCTCGCAGGTGTGACAGCGCTGTTGCTGGCGGCAGCCCTGCTGGCACAGCCTGCCGCCGCGCAGCACTCGGGCGGGCCGGTGCTCGCCGGCAAGGACCGCTGGATGGAGAACGCGGACATCGGCCTGCCTGCACTGTTCAGCGCCGTGTCCGCAGGATTCGACCATTCGTGCGGGCTGCTCGTCGGGGGCGAGGTCGTCTGCTGGGGCGCTGACTACCGCGGGCAGCGCGATGTGCCGGACGGCTCGTTCACCGCAGTGTCGGCCGGTTTCGGCTATTCGTGCGGGCTGCTCGTCGGGGGCGAGGTCGTCTGCTGGGGCGCTGACAGCCTCGGGCGGCTGGATGTGCCGGTCGGCTCGTTCACTGCCGTCGCTGCAGGCGATTTCCATGCGTGTGGTGTGCGCATCAGCGGCGAAGTCGTCTGCTGGGGCGAAGACGCCGGGCAGCTTGGTGCACCAGCGGGTTCGTTCACGGCCGTCGCTGTCGGAAATTTTCATTCGTGTGGTGTGCGCACCAGCGGCGAAGTCGTCTGCTGGAGCGACGACGAACTCTGGCAGCTTGCTGCACCAACGGGTTCGTTCACTGCCGTCGTTGCCGGCATTTTCCATTCGTGTGGTGTGCGCACTAGTGGCGAGATTGCATGCTGGGCCGCTGGCTATGACGGGGAGCTGGATGTGCCGGACGGCTCGTTCACCGCAGTGTCCGCCGGTTGGGACTATTCGTGCGGGCTGCGTGCTGGGGGCGAGGTCGTCTGCTGGGGGGTCTGGGAGGATGCAGAGCCATACGTGCCGAGGGGATTGTTCACCGCTGTTTCCTCTGACTCCTGGCAATCATGTGGTGTGCGCATCAGTGGTGAGGTTGACTGCTGGGGCGCCGGATATGACGGGCAGCTTGATGCGCCGGACGGTTCGTTGAGCGCAATGGCCGCCGGCGACAGCCATGCGTGTGGCGTGCGCGTCAGTGGCGAAGTTGTCTGCTGGGGCGACAACGACGACGGGCAGCTCGACGCGCCGGAGGGTTCGTTGAGTGCTGTGGCCGTCGGCTCCCGCCATTCGTGCGGTGTGCGCGTCAGCGGTGAGGTCGTCTGCTGGGGCTACAACCGCTACGGGCAGCTCGACGCGCCGGAGGGCGCATTCACCGCGGTGACCGCTGCCGGTTTCCATTCGTGCGGGCTGCGCACCAACGGCGAGATCGCCTGTTGGGGTGGTCACTGGGACGGCCGGCTCGACGCGCCGGAGGGACAGTTCGCCGCCGTGGCCGCCGGCGACGATCATTCGTGTGCGGTGCGAGTCAGCGGTGAGGTCGTCTGCTGGGGCGACAACGACGCCGGGCAGCTCGACGCGCCGGAGGGTTCGTTCAGCGCCGTGGCCGCCGGCTATTCCCATTCGTGCGGGCTTCGTCCCAGCGGCGAGATTGTCTGCTGGGGCTCCAACTTCTCCGGGCAGCTGGACGCGCCGGAGGGTTCGTTCAGTGCTGTGGTCGCCGGCTATTCCCATTCGTGCGGGCTTCGTCCCAGCGGCGAGATTGTCTGCTGGGGTGACAACAACGCCGGGCAGCGCGACGCACCTACAGGTCGGTTCACCGCAGTCGCTGCCGGCGACCACTACTCGTGTGGGCTGCATCTCGGCGGCAGAGCTGTCTGCTGGGGCTACTGGCAGTCGGACCCAAGGATCGGGGCCAGACCGTAGAAAGCGGTGATTATCGGGACGGCCACAGCCATGGCGGCCGGTCGTGGGGGTGCTAGGGGCCGAGGGTGGCGATCGCCGCCCGACCTGACCGTCGTCGCCGACCGCCCGTTCCTGTGGGCGATCATCCACAACGAGACAAAGGCCCCCCTCTTCGTCGGCCGCCTCGTCAACCCGGCTGGGTGACGTGGCTCCCCTTCTCGCGGCGGCTGCGCCATTCGGGCGACTGTCGTCCCCACATCTGGCGCAAGGCCTGCCCGAAGGTGCAACTCTCCTGTTGCGTTCGCATCGCGACAACCTACTGTTCGTCGACCTCAGAGCCCCAGCAGCCAATCAGCGGCGCGGGATTGCGTTTCGTTGATGTGTTTATCGTGACATCCCCGTATCCATATGCGATGCTCATGAAATGCACGTTCTTTCTCACCCGCTGCGTCAGGGGGGTGTGACACGGATGCGCGCCCGCCATCGCTTGCTCGGCGCTGTCGCTGCTGTGGTGCTGCTCCTCGGTGGTTGCGCGTCAGGCGACGACGCACGTGCTGCGGACACCGCGGCGCCTGGGGAGCCCGTCCCGGTCCAGGAGACCCAGGATGTGGATCTGCTGAATACCGTGCGGTCGAGAGGCATCCTGAACTGCGGCGTGTACGGCGCGGCGGTGGCGTTCTCCGAGACGCAGCCCGATGGCAGCACCACCGGCTTTGACGCCGATTACTGCCGGGCGCTGGCCATCGCGATGCTCGGTGACGCCGATGCGGTCGACTTCGTGCCGTTGACGTCGGCCGAGCGATTCACGGCGCTGCAGACCGGCGTCATCGACGTGCTGGTGCGAAACACGACGTGGACCCAGAGCCGCGACGGCGACCTGGCCTTCGATTTCGCACCCGTGACCTTCTACGACGGCCAGCAGCTCATGGGGCGCGCCAGCAATGGGTTCACGGCTGCGTCGACGGTGGCAGATATTGCCGGGGCCACGGTGTGCGCGACGGCGGGAACCACGACCGAGAAGAACATCGCCGACGCTGCTGACGCGGCCGGCGTCGAGATCAAGCTGGCGACGTTCGAGGATCTCGACATCATCACCGACAGCTTCATCAACGGCGTCTGCGATCTGATGACCACCGACGGGTCGGGTCTCGTGGGCCGCAAGGCCAAGCAGGAGGGCGACCAGGAGTGGGTGATCTTCCCGGCGGCGCCGTTCTCCAAGGAGCCGCTGGCGCCGGTGTACTTGCCGAACCAGTCGACCTTCGGCGACATCGTCAACTGGACGGTCTACGCCACGATCATCTTCGACGACAAGGGCATCACTTCTGCCAATGTCGAGGATCTGCTGGGCAGTGGCGAGCTCGATGCCGAAGCAGTCCGGCTGCTCGGCGGCGAAGGCGAGCTGCAGACCAAGATGGGCCTCGAGCCCGACGCGTTCTACCAGGTAGTCCGCCAGATCGGGAACTACGACGAGATCTACACGCGCAACCTCGAACCGGTCGGTTTGCGGCGGGCCGGCACGCCCAATGCGCGCTGGACCGAAGGCGGGCTGATCTACGCGCCACCGGCGCGCTGAACGGCCATCGACACGATCACCACGTCGGCCGCAGGTGCGGGAGCCGTCTAGTCCGACGAGTCGTCGGCGATGGTGGGCGTGGGCGTGGCCGGGGTCCATTGGAGGGCACGCTCCACGAAAATATCGGGGTCTTGGCGCCACTGCGAATAACCGATTCGTCTGCCGTCGGTGAGATAGTCGATCTTGGCGTTCAGGCAATCCAGCAGGTCGGTGTCGCCGGCTCGGAGAGTCCAGCCGCCCCACTCCACCAAGTCGTCGAGCGCTGCGACGGCCAGCACCCCACCTCCGCCGTAGCTGTCCGCCGTCTGGGTGTTGCTGATCATGTCGTGCATGACTGCGTCGATGTCTCTGGATGCGAGCGCGTCAGGGGCGCTGACGCCGCCGAAGTCGTAATGAACGGCGGGCTGATCCGACGAAGGCGGCTCGAGCCGTGTCCGATGTTCGACGGCCTCGCTGTCGCCGGCGGCGGTGATGCGATAGGCGTCGGTTCCGTCTGCGGTGACGACGCCGTCGGGGGTGTGAATGCGGGTGCCGGCCGCGAGAATCCCGCTCGCATCGGTGATCTGCGTCAGTTCCAGCAGCCGTTGCTCGTTGGTGGTGTCACGGAACGATCCCACGCGGGTGCCGCCGTTGAGACCGGAGAAGTCGGCGAATTGCTCGGTCTCGCCAGCGCGCACCAGCAGGGACTGCCGGTAGGAGATGTGGCCGTTGGTGAACGCCACCACCTCGTCTCCGGCTTCGTTTCGTGTGCGCGATTCCAGAATGGACATGCCGCCGCCTGCGATGTCCGCGGCGCCCGAAGCAGGCAGGAGCCAGATGTCGGACCATTCCGAGACCGGGATCCGCTCGAACCGCAGACCCGCGCCGTCCATGGCCTCCAATGCGGTGAGCAGGTCCGCGGAGTAGCCGGCGTGGACTTCGCTCTCGCCGCCGGGAGAGTCGTCGTTGTCGCTGTAGCTGATAGGAGCGAAACCCGTGTAGAAGGCGAAATCCAGAGTGTCGCCCGGAGCGCACCCGACGGTCTCGGTGCCAGAGGCCGCAGTCTCGGCATCCGTCGTCGAAGGCGGCACACCGCTCGCCGCTGTTGCTGCGGGCGCGTCCGAATCATCCGACGAGGCCGGCGTGCCGCTTGGGGCGCAGGCTGCCGCCAACAGCGCAACGACGGCGAGCACGCCAACGAGGCGAACAACAGCCGCCAGATGCTGTCGGTACGGTCCTGCGGCGCTGCTTTCGTCTCGCTCAGTCACGCCTGTGTTCGCCTGCACCGCCGCAGAGTACAGCCCGGGTGCGGGGCAGCTTGTGGTGATGGGGTGGCGGCGGCCATGAGATCCTGCCCAGCCTCCGTCCGATTGCACTTCGTCAAAGACGAGGTCCTGGCGCTGTGATGCTGCCCCGCGATATCCGCGGGCGCGATCTGCAACGTGCGCTCACTGCGCTCGGCTACTGAGTCTCACGTCGACGCCGCTCTCATGTCCGGGTCACGACACAGATCAATGGGGAACATCACGAAGTGATTCCCGATCACAACCCCATCAAGATCAAGACCCTGTCGAGCATTCTCAAGAGCGTCGCCGCTCATCACGGACTGACAGTTGATGAGCTATTGGAGGTCCTCAACCTCTGATCAGCTCGGGCCATCGACCTTTGGCGCAGCGCCGACTCGTTCCCGGACGGCGTTGACGATCTGATTCTCGTGGTAAGTGTCGATGTCGAGCGTCATCGTGGCGGTCGCGGCGCCATCAGCCATTTCGAAGGCCGCTCGCCCGTCCCAAGTCGGTCATGGGGTCAAGGTGCTGATGGCAGGGAGGCCCACGGCGCTCAGATGTAGTCGGCGTCGCCGGTTTCCCAGGACTCGGCGCGGCGACGCCGGCCACCAGTGGACCTGCGGTAGGACTCAGGGCCGTCGTCGTCCCATTCGTCCTCCATATCCCATTTGTCGTCGTCCCAGTCCTCGTCGAATTCGTCGTAATCGTCGTCGTCCAGCCACTCGTCGTCGTCCCAGCCGTCGCTTCTCGGAGGTGCGGTCTGAGCGCCGTCCGGTCTGCGCTGCGGTCTCGGCCTGCGCCGCCGATTGCCAGCCGGTTGGCCGGCGGGCCGAGTCGCAGACCGTCCGCGCGTGCCTCGACGGAGCGCGAGGGCGACGATCCCGCCGATGATCACCAGCGCGCCGATGGCCGCGCCGGCAAAGACCATGAACGTTCCAGCCGCGATTGCCGTAACGGGAAGAGCGGCGCCTCCCAGAATGCCGCCCGCCTGCCCGAACTGCCGCTCCGCAGAGCTGCGCTCATCGGCACCGCGCCGGCGGCCCGCAACGGCCTCGCCATCCGATGACCACGATTGGGGCGCAACGGCTCCGACCGCTTCTGCGGCGGCCCACCAGTCCAGCTTCCAACGTCGCAACTCAGCGAGGTCAACGACATGGCACGGCTTGTGCTGGCTGTCGATCATCCGCTGCAGGTGCGCACTGAGCCCCGTTGCTGTGTGGATCAGCATGCGAGCCCGGAACGTCGCCGAACCGGACTTCGCCAAGAACGAATCGACATCCCGGCTCGAGACACGCCGACCGTCGCTGTGACACTCGCACCGGATCGCTATGGCATCGCCGCCGGAGGCGCTGCTGCGCTGTGCAACGAGGTCGATGCCGCCGGCGGGACCTTCGCGACCTGCCCATTCGTCCCACACATCGACGCGGTCGAACGCCCTGTTGCCCTCGTCGTCGCGCAGTGCGCGCAGCACGCCTTTGCACAACTGCTCGAATCTCGTGCCGAGATCAGTGCTGTCGCTCGCCTGGCGACGCATCTCGTCGAGCACATCGTCGATCTGCGAGTCGTCCGATTCCCGCCGTGCCTGATCGAACACCCTTGCAGTATCGCGTCGATCAGCCGAGCACGATCACTGGGGTGCCGACCGACGTCCACCCGTACAGCTGAGCCGCATCGTCATCGTCGGTGGTGAATCGCACCATGTGCTCCATGGTGACCAGCCAGTTGTACGAGATCGCGTCCTCGGACTTCGAGGTGACCGCATAGCGGCCCGGCACCGGCGACGTCGCATGCCCGCTGACCGGATAGTTGTCGACTGCATGGCCGGTGCCCTCGTGGGCGAACGCTGCCGGCACATATTTCCCCCTGGGCTGTGTCAGGATCTGTCAGGGAGCGCCTGATTTGCTGGCGCGGCAAGGATTCACGATGCGCACCGCGCTCGTATTCATCGCCGGTGCGGCCATGCTCGCGGCTGCTTGCGCTGACGACGACCCCGCAGCCTCGCCGGCAGTTGGCTCAGGCGCCGATGCGCCCGCGATCGTCCTCAGCGAGGACGAGATCCAGCTGACCGGCGGTCTGTACCGATTCGACGACTGTGACGTGCTGCTCGAACACTTGCACCAGGAGTACGCGGCCCGGGTGGGACCGTGGGGCTTCGACGATGGCGGTCGCGGCAGACCGGAGTTCGATGAGGAAATGGCCGACGAAGACACGGCAATGGACGATTCGGGTGCCAGTTTCGATGACGATGCGTCATTGCAGAGCCCCGGGCCTGTTGAGGGTGTGGACTTCTCGGGTACCAACGTCCAGGAGCGAGACGTCGATGAGGCCGACATCGTCAAGACCGACGGTCGGCGGGTCTTCGCGCTGTCGGAGGGCCGGCTGGTGGTGGTCGACGTTCGACAGCGGCGTGTCACCGGTTCGGTGCAAGTCGTCGAAGGACGGTCGTCTGAGATGTTCCTCCACGGCGACAGCCTGCTGCTGATCGCACGTGTCCACGAATCAACCGATCAGGGCGAGCACGGCACCCAAACGGTGCTCCAGCGCATCGAGGTGAGAGACGGTCGCCCGTCTGTGACAGCGACGTTGCGCGCTCAAGGCGAATACCTGAGCGCCCGCAGTGTCGGCGGCATCGCTCGGGTGGTCATGGGTCATGACCCGCGGCGCAACTTCGCGTTCGTGTACCCGCGAAGCGAGGCCGGCGAGGACGCCGCCCAGCGGGCCAATCGCGACGCCGTTTTGGCGTCCACGCTGGACGACTGGCTGCCCCGTTACACGCTCGGCGACCGACATCCGTCGTCGGGGGACCGGCTCACCGGTTGCGCCGATGTGCATGCGCCCACGGTGTTCTCTGGCTTCGGCGTCACCACGGTGATGAGTGTCGCGATCGACGGCGATCTGGATCCGTCATCGTCGACGGCGGTGACAGCGCCCGGCGACACGATCTACGCCTCGACGGACTCGTTGTACGTGGCGACGACCCGCTGGCTCGACGCGGAGCAGTACGACGGCGACGACGCAGCCTGGCGACGCGCTTGGAAGGACCGCCGAACCAGCGTGCACCGCTTCAGCCTTGACGGCTCGGGCAGCGCCGCCTACGAGGCCTCAGGCGATGTGCTGGGCACTGTCCACAATCAGTTCTCGCTCTCGGAGCACGACGGCCGGCTGCGGCTGGTGACCACAGTCGGGGACTCGTGGGACGATAAGTCGGAATCGCATGTGCGGGTGCTGGAGCAACGCGACGACCGGCTGGTCGAGATCGGCAGCGTCGGCGGCATCGGGCGGGGCGAGGACGTGCAGTCAGTGCGTTTCGTGGGCGACATCGCCTATGTGGTGACGTTCCGCCAGATCGATCCCTTCTACATCATCGATCTGTCCGATCCTGCCGATCCGCAGGTGACCGGCGAGCTGAAGATCCCCGGCTTCTCGAGCTACCTGCACCCTCTCGGCGATGATCTCGTGCTCGGCGTGGGATCAGACGCCGATGCCGCAGGCGTCGTCAGCGGTTCGAAGGTGTCGCTGTTCGACGTCAGCGACACGGCCGCACCGCGCGAGATCGACGTGTGGACCATCACCGGCGCTTGGAACGACATCGGCTGGGATCATCGCGGCTTCCTGTGGTGGGCGCCAGAGCAGCTTGCGGTCATTCCGATGACGGCATGGCGACAGTTCTCCGGCGCCGTGGTGCTGAAGGTGCAGGACCGGTCGATTCGTGAGCATGGCCGCATCGAGCACGCAGATGACGACACAGCATCAGGCTCGACGGACTGTCGGCACCTGACCGCTGCGGACCTGCCGAGCGACGACTACGACGACTTCGCCACTGAGCTGGAGTACCTCGTCATGGAGGGCGCCGGGTTCGCATGCGATCCGGACGAGTCCACCCCGGCCGGCCTCTACTGCGCCAACGAGTCGGCCTTGGATCGCGAGGCGCGCGATCTCGAGCTGCTGGACGACGGCGAATCAGTGTGGGTGTGCTGGGAGAACGCCGAGCCGCAGGTCATCTATCGCAGCATCGTCATCGGCAGCGAACTCTGGACACTGGGCGCCAAGGGTGTCGATTTCAACCCAAGACGGCACAACAGCCTCGAAGTCCACGACCTGACCAGCCTCGCACGCCTCGCGAGCGTCGATCCATAGCAGCCGACCCGCACGTCTCTCTGGGTCGACGCGCCCGGCCCGGGCGGCTGCAACGGAGGCTTCACCCAATCAGCGCGCAGTGATGAACGAGCGATATTCGGGGAGGGCTAGCATCGATTCGATCCACGGGGAGGGCCGGCGCTCAGATGAGCCGAACCGGCGAGGAATTCCGTCAGGAGCTGCGTCAAGCCTTGGAAGACGCGGGCTTGGCAGAGCAGATCACGTTGCTGCCGTGGGTGTCCCGGGCCATTGTTTCTTGCTCAGTTCTAGGTTGGTCTGATGCAAGGAGTGTTTGATGCCGAAGCCGCCTGGGAAGAGTCCGGAGCGAAAGCTGCAGGTTGTGCTGTCTGTGTTGCGCGGGGAGATGTCTGCTGCTGACGCAAGGCCGAGCGCTATGCGGTCGTGCTTGCGTGTTGCAGTGCTGCGAGGAATTCGAGCAGCTCGGCGTTGAGCTCGTCGGCGGCTTCCTGCTGGACCCAGTGACCGATGCCGTCGAGGATCACTGACTTGTGCATGTTGGGCATGGTTTCGGGAAACTTGGCGATGGAGCCGGCGCCCCACACCGTCGGGCCGTCCACCTCGCCGCCGACGAACAGGCTCGGCTGGGTGATGGCTGCGCCGTCGAAGGCGGCCATGTCCTCCCAGTCGCGGTCCACGTTGCGGTAGCGGTTCAGCCCGCCGGACATGCCGGTGCGCGTGAATTCCGAGGCGTAGTGGCCGAAGTCAGACTCAGTCATCCAGTGGGGCCAGCTGTCGGATTCGGGCCAGATGAAGTTGTCCGAGAGCTTGCCGCCGGGCACCACGCCGAAACCCCCGCCTGATGAGTCGCCCGATGCCGCCCGGGCCCGCACGCCGTCGCCCGAGGCGGCGTAGTACATGCCCAGCAGCCAGTGGGGCAGGTCGACTTCCATCTCGGCCTCAGCACGGCCCGGCTCCTGGAAGTACTCGATGTAGAACTCCTTGTCGCCGCCCATCATCCGGAACGCCGCGCTCGGCCTGAAGTCGCTGCGGGCGTTGTAGGGCACGCTGACCAGTGCCAGCGCGGTGAAGACGTCGGGCCGCAGCAGTGCCGAGCTCCAGGCGATGGGTGCGCCCCAGTCGTGCCCGACGATCACGGCTGAGTCTTCGCCAAGCGCCCGCACGACGCCGACGTTGTCGGCGACATGGCGCACCATGCGGTAGTCGTCCACCGCCGCAGGCGCGGAGGAGCGGCCGTAGCCGCGCACGTCGATCGCCACCGCCCGGTAGCCGGCGGCGGCCACCGCGGGGAGCTGGTTGCGCCACGAGTACCACGACTCGGGGAAGCCGTGGACGAACAGCACCATCGGCCCTTCGCCCAGCTCGGCCACATGGATCCGGGTGCCCAGTGCATCCACATCGTGGTGCTTGACACCCGACAGGTCGAGGGTGGTCGTGCCGTTCGATTCGCTCATGGCCGACATTCTGGCTCCCACGCTGCGATTTCGCTTCGTCCTCCGAAAAAAGGTTCAGTGAAAAATATTGAAAATTACTAGAACATAGTGTTATGGAATTCGCACCGCCCATGAACGAACACGACATTATTGGTCAGAATTCTGACCTAAAATGGCCAGCTATGGCCGAAGTCTTTCCGTTTTCCGAGGCAAAGGCCCGGTTGTCAGAATTGGCAGACCGGATCGAGAAACAGCACGAACGCATTGTGGTGACCCGACATGGTCGACCGTCGTTCGTGCTCATGAGCCCGGACGAACTGGAATCGCTCGAAGAGACGCTGGACATTCTCGGAGACGAAGAACTCATGGCGTCATTGCGGTTGTCCCAGCAAGAGGCTGCCGAGGGCAAGCTGATCCCGCTGGAAGAGATCGTCTAGGTCGACCCGATTCGAATCGGTGTATGCCGTCAAGTTCACCGCTGCCAGCAGACGGCACCTCGACCGCCTGCCCGAAGGTGTGCGCGCTGCCGCATTGGCGACCATTCGCGGACCCGTCAGCGAGAATCCGTTCCGGGCTGGAAAGCCTCTTGGTGGGATTCTGAGTGGTTACCGGTCCGCTCGTCGCGGGGACTACCGCATCGTCTACGAAGTGGATGAAGACGACGAGATCGTCGTCATCCACCGAGTCCAACACCGCCGCGACGTCTACCGCCTCGCCTAAATCGCATCCCACGGAACCGGCAGAACCACAGCACGCCGGTGAAGGTGTTTCCGGCCGCTTCTTTCGCAGCCTTCGCAAACTTCTGGGATCGGGGTTGATGAGGTTGCTTGCAAAATGCTGGTAATGCAGGCAGAATGCTGGCATGGCCGTGCAGATCACCATCCGAAACGTGCCGGACGATGTACGCGACGAGATTGCTGCTCAGGCTGCGGAGCGGCGTCAGTCGATGCAGGAGTACTTGCGGGGGGAGTTAGAGCGCCTCGCCGCGAGACCGTCGGTGGAGTCGTGGCTCGCTGAGACCAGGCGCCGAGTCGAAGCTGCAGGCACCGAGGTATCGGCTGAGGAGATTCTTGCTGCGCGTGATGCCGACCGCCGATGACAGCGGTCATCGACTCGTCGGTGCTGGTCACGGTGCTCACGGACGCCGGTAGCGTCGGCCGCTGGGCGACGGCTCAACTCACACAGACTCCATTGGCGGCACCCTCAATGGTGATGGCCGAGGTTGCGAACGTCCTGCGACGCCTCGAGAGCGGTCCGAAGCTCTCGCGGTCCGAAGCGACGGTGTCGCTTCGAAGCCTTCGCCGGCTCGATATCGAGCTCTACCCGTTTGCCCCGCTTGCGGATCGGGTCTGGGAGCTTCGTTTCAATCTCACTGCCTACGACGCGTGGTACGTCGCGCTGGCCGAATCGCTTGGCTGGCCGCTGGTCACACTTGATCGCAAGATGGCCGGTGCCAGCGGTACGCGTTGCGAGTTCCGGGTTCCGCCGCGCCACGAACAGACTGAGTGATGTCCGCAGCAGGACAGTGCGGTGTCTGACCGGCAAGGATGGGTGGCATGAGTTTGTTGTCGTTTGAGCTGCCGTCGTTGGAGACGATCGAGCTGGTGCCTGATGGGGAGACGCTGCGGGTCTGGCTGAATCGGCCGGAGTCGCGCAATGCGCACAACCAGCTGATGATCCGCGAGGTGGGGGACCTGTTCCAGGCTCTGAACGGGCAGACGCAGTACCGGGTGGTGGTGCTCGGCGGGCGGGGGAAGTCGTTTTGTGCCGGCGCTGACCGCAAGGAGCAGCCGCCTGCCGCGGCGAACGACCGCGAGGCTCGCTACATCAACCAGCTCGGGCGGCGTGCAGCACGGGCCATCGAGGACTGCGAGGCCGTCACGATCGCACGGGTGCATGGCCACGCCATCGGAGGCGGGTGCTGCTTCGCCACCAGTTGCGACTTCCGCATCAGTGAGGCCAGCGCGCTCTGGTACGTGCCCGAGGTGGAACTGGGTGTGCCGTTGCCATGGGGTGCCACACCCCGGCTGATTGCCGAGATGGGCATGTCGCGCGCCCGCCAGTTCGTGATGACCAGCGAGCGCATCGACGGGCGCAAGGCTGCAGAGTGGGCGCTGGCACACGAAGTGTGCGATGGCGAAGGCGAACTCGACGCCGCCGTAGAACGCTGGGTGGCCCGCCTGCTTGATCTGCCGGCGCTGTCAGTACAGATGGCCAAACACCAGCTGCGCGGCTACGCCCAAATCACCCGGCTCGGCGACCTGTCCGAGTTCGACGGCGACGCCTCGGCCCGATCGATCACCAGCGAGGACGCCCAGGCCCGCTTCGGCTCCTTCTAGCTGCGGGCGTCGAACTCGTCGCAGCGCTAGCTGCGAGCATCGATCTTGTTAAAGGCCGTCTTCATCGCTTGGTAGCCCTCCACGGCACGGGGGATGCCGCCGTAGATGGTCATCTGCACCATGATCTCTTCGATCTCAGTGCGCGTCAGGCCGTGGTTGAGGCCAGCCGGCACATGGAACGCCAGCTCGTCGGTTCGGCTCAGCACGGTCAGGATCGATATGACGACGATGCTGCGATCGCGCCGCGACAGTTCCTCTCGCGACCAGAGGTCTCCGAACGCCCAGTGATAGGCCATGCGTCCGACTTCGCCGAGATGTTCCACGAGACGCGCCATGTCTTGGGTGGGATCGGTTGATGCGCGGCCTGCCGTGAGGGTGCCGCGCACCTCCCCAGCGCGCCGCTCCCGCTCGTCGTCGTCGAGTTCAGCGGCGCCCGAACGCTCTGACAGCCGCTCAACCCCGTCGCGCGTCCGGAACCGGTCGTCGACCACTCGCGACGCTGCCATGGCCATCGGGAAGCCCGCGTAGGCGGCCACCTGGATCAGGATCTCCTCGATCTCGGTGCGCGTCAGCCCGTGGTTCAACCCGACGTCGGTGTGCAGCGAGAGTTCCTCGCTCGAGCCGATCGTGGCAAGAACGGTGATGACGATGAGGCTGCGGTCGCGGCGCGACAGCTCGTCCCGAGACCACACGTCGCCCATGACGATGTCGAAGGCAAACGTGCCCAAGGCGCCGTGACGTTTGGCCATCGCCCGCTGAGCTCGCTCCGCGTCGAACTCGCCGTTGGTGAAGCGCTCGAACACCTCGAGTGCGGCAGCGCGCCGTTCGGCGTGCGTGCGTGATCCCGTCGTCGACATAGTCATCTCCTTGTGCCAGATAGTCAGATCATCCATGTACCAGCGCAGGTCATCATCGCCGCGATCGCGCTGGTCATGCCCGGCTTGCAGGCGTGGCGCAATTGGCCCGCCGTTCGAAACGGACCCGAGACGGGGCTACAGCTCGCCGGGCTCTCTGCCGGGCAGGTACGTGACTGGCAGTCGTGTGAGGCGGCGCACCCGCGACGGCAGGTCGGCTCCCACCAGCCGCGACGCCCCGGCGGGCAGAGTCGACAAGATGATGCCGTCGAAGCTGGCACGCGACAGCACCGCCTGGATGGCCCGCAGCGGATCAGGGTCACCGAGCTCGCCGCTTGCCGCGTATGACGCCGCCGCGATCTTCGCGAGCTGTGCGTCGAGCCGCTTTTGAGCCTGCTCCATGCCCAGCGTGTCAGGCCCCAAGTAGTCCGCAGCCGGCACATGCTCAGAGGGGATTCCTGTCACCGGATCGGCTGCCAGCATCGACAGTCGCCGGGCCCGGGCGTAACTCTTCGAATGGGTCATCGGCACCAGCAGGTGGAATTCACACGGGCCGTGGGAGTTCAGCCGGTCAATCTCGGCGACGACCTCACCGGTGCCCAAGGTCTGGTTCGCGACGATGAGCCAACGCGTGACTTCCACATCGGGTGCGCCCGGAGTCAGGCCAGGCCGCATCCGGTCGACGCGGAACGCCACACGCAGCTTGATGCGGTAGAGGGCGATCTCGCCCTCCACAATCATCACGTCGCGCTCCTCGACGTGCGCCACTGACAAGTCCCGGATCGTCTTGGTCGCTTCAGCAACACCTCGACGTGCCGCGTCCTCCCAAGAAATCCGGCTTGCCGCGACCAGCACGATGACTTTCTCGACAGCGTTGCGGTTGCGCTGAGGTGATTCGTTCAAGATCTGGACCTGTTCGGTGTGCGGTTCGTTCCTGCGAGCGGGAAGCGATGTGCTCCGGTGGGGCAGACTGTAGGGCACACCGCGTTCGTGCGGCACACTGCGCCCCGGCGGGCGAGCAGAATCGGCAGTGGCGTCCTGTGGCGCCGGACTCGACGGCCCAGCAATGGGTCGGGACGGAATGTCGGACCCCAAGGAGAAACCAATGAGCAGCGTCTACAACGTGATTGAGCTGATCGGTACGAGCGACGAGTCATGGGAGAAAGCGACGCAGAATGCGATCACCGAAGCCTCCAAGACCCTGCGAGATCTCCGGGTCGCCGAGGTGGTCGAGCAGGACGTGGTGATCGAGGCGGGCGCGATTTCAGCCTTTCGCACCAAGGTCCGGCTGTCGTTCAAGCACGAGTCGCCTTGAGCCGCACGGGTTTGCCCACGTCCGGCCAACAGCGCAGCCATAGCGGCGCGCGCGGTTCGGGCGCGACCACGGGTCGCGTTGTCCGACGCTGCGCGCTTCGATGATCGCGCGCGGTCTCGACGGCATCTGTGTCGTCGAGCTGGGACAGATGGTGGCGGCTCCGTGGACGGCCAAGCTGCTTGCCGACCTCGGCGCTGACGTCATCAAGGTCGAGCCACCGCAGGGCGACGCCGCACGCCGCCGTGGTCCATACCCTCCGGGCACGACAGAGCGGGATGAGTCAGACCCCGACCAGATGGGCGGCCTGTTCGCTGCCATCAACACCAACAAGCGCAGCGTCGAGGCCGATCTCGACGATCCCGTCGGCCGCTCCACGTTGCACGAATTGCTCGCCGAAGCGGACCTGTTCGTGCATGACCTTGTACCCCGGTTCGCGACAGAGCACGGCTTGGTGGCTGGGTCGCTGCGGGCGCAGCATCCGTCGCTGGTGACGATGTCGATCACGCCATTCGGGCAGACCGGTCCGTACGCGAATTGGCGAGCCGCCGAGCTGCAGGTCGTTCACGGCGGCGGCTGGGGCTGGCTCACCCCCGGCTGCGTGGGGGACCCGGAGCTGCCCCCGCTGAAGCCCCACGGCCACCAAGCCGCGTTCCAGTCCGGCTTCGCTGCAGCGTGCGCGTCGCTCGCTGCGGTCGACCGGGCACAGCGCACCGGTCACGGCGAGCACATCGATTTCGCCCAGATGTCCTACGTGGTCGGGATGCTGGAAGCGGCGTTCATCAGCTGGTCCTACCGGGGCGAGAACCCCAGCCGTTTGGGTGCTCGCATCCTCAACCCGTGGGGGATCTTCCCGACCAGCGACGGGCACATCTTCCTGGTGTGCGTCGAAGCCGACCAGTGGGAACGCCTGAAGGATTTCATGGGCCGGCCGGAGTGGGCCGACATGGACATCTTCGCCACGCTCGAGGGCCGATTCGAGAACGAGGATCTGCTGCGGATGTGGCTCGGCGAGTGGATCGCCGCCCAGCCGGTGATGGAGCTGTTCCATCGGGGTCAGGCAGAGCGCCTGGCATTCGCGCCGGTGAACACCGTCGCGCAGATGGCTGCCGACGAACATCTGGCTGCCCGCGATTTCCTCGTCACCTACGACCAGCCGGGACTGGGCGACATCACCGTGCCCGGCGCGCCGTCACGGCTCACGAATTCATGGTGGTCCATCCGTCGACCGGCGCCCGCTCTGGGCGAGCACAACGGCGCGGGCTTCGAGGGTGCGGCAACATCAGCACAGGCGAGGCCAGCCACCGCAGCGCCCTCGGTGACGCCGTCAGATCGCCCGCTCGACGGCGTCACGGTGGCCGATTTCACTTGGGTCTGGGCGGGGCCGTACTGCACGCTGCACCTGGCGCACCTCGGCGCGACCGTGATCAAGGTGGAGTCGACGGCCCGACCCGACCTGGGCCGCCGCCTGCCGACACAATCGGGCCGCCACAACCCGACGCTCGACACCAACGGCTACTTCAACCAGTACGGCCAGGGCAAGCAGAGCATCAGCATCGATCTGGGCACATCGCAGGGCCGAGCGTTGGCGAAGCGGTTGGCACTGTCGTGCGACCTGGTGGTGTCCAACTACGCCACCGGCGTCATGGACGAGTGGGGTCTCGGCTACGAGGCGCTGGCCGCGGAGCGTCCCGACGTGATCGTGGGCGCCATCAGCGGATACGGCCAGCACGGGCCCTACCGCTCCTATATGGGTTATGGACCCACCACTGGGCCGCTGTCTGGCTTGGCGTCGATGACCGGCTACCCCGGTGCGGATGCAGACGAGCTCGGCGTGTCGCTCGGCGACCCCGCAGCGGGGATCGCCACGGCTTACGCGCTGGTCGCCGCGCTGGTGGCGCGCCGACGCACTGGCGAGGGCCAGTTCATCGACACGTCCATGTGGGAGGCCACCACGGCGTGCACCGCCGAGGGCTGGATGGAATGGGTGCTGAGCGGCACCCAACCCGCTCCGACGGGCAACCTCGACCCCCTGTGGTCACCCCACAACCTGTACCGCTGCGCCGGCAACGACGACTGGGTTGCCATCTGCTGCGTTGACGAGCCCGAGTGGGCGGCGCTGGCGAGGATCACCGGCATCGACCCCGCCGATGAGCGGTTTGCTACGGCCGCCGATCGCAAGGCCAACGAGACCGAGCTGGACAAGCTCCTCGGTGCGTGGACCCGCGAGCGCGACCAGTGGGATGTCACCGAGCTATTGCAGGCGGCCGGTGTGCCCGCATTCCCTTCGCTCAGCTCCCGCTCGCTCGAAGCGAACCCGCACTTGGCAGATCGCGGGCTGATCGAGCGCCTGGATCACCCCGTGGTGGGCCAGATGAGCCACGTCGGCATCCCATGGCTCCTGACCGACGGCTCCAACGGCGTGCGAACGCCGGCTCCCACGCTGGGCCAGCACACACACCAAGTGCTCACCGAGGTGCTGGGACTCAGCGGAGACGAGATCGCAACGCTCGAGCAAGCCGGCGCCCTGCGCTGAGTGTCAGCATCGCCGCCGGGCCGCGGACTGCCCACCCTGCAGTTGGTGACGCTATTGAGCAGAATTGCTCAATAGCGTTCTGAGACTTGGTGCCGGTTGACAATTGCGCAGAGCCTCGATGATGACCTGACAGTTGGTTACGCTATTGAGCAAAGTTGCACAGTAACGTAGCCGACTGATATTGTGCCTATGTGGCCGACTATCGACGACTTCAGGTTGCGACGATCGTAGAACGGCTCAACGAGCCTCCTGAGCGCCTACTGGCCATTTTTGGCCCTCGGCAGTCCGGCAAGACATGGGCTGTCCGCCAGGCGCTTGCATCGATCCCACAGAGGTCTCGGATTGTGCCTGTAGATGCTCCGGATGAAGACGTGGAGTCGAATCCCATTGGGTTCTCCAACGCAGCTGGCACGACTGGCGGATACGTACGTCTCGCGACTGCGTCCCGGGATGTCCAGTGGCTTGTTGACATCTGGGAGGAAGCCCGATATCAAGCACGGTCGTCTGACCGCGGGTTCGTCCTCGCATTGGATGAGATTCAGAGGGTCCAGGGCTGGGCGGCGGCGGTCAAGGGTCTCTGGGACGCGGACCGCGCGTCGGGCTGCCCCCTGCATGTCGTCATGCTCGGCTCGGCACCCCTGCTCATGCAGGCTGGTCTCAACGAGAGCCTCATGGGCCGCTTCGAGCCCATCGACTTCGTTCACTGGTCCTTCGATGAAATGGCTGACGCTTTCGAGTTCGACCTTGACGAGTACGTGTACTTCGGTGGTTACCCAGGCGCGGCTTCGTTCGTGTCGGATCACCAGCGCTGGCATCGGTACGTACGCAGTTCGCTCGTGGAACCCAGCATCGAACGCGACGTGATCGACATGACAAGGGTCGACAAGCCGGAGCTGCTTCGGCAGGTATTCGATGTTGCCGCGCGTCATTCAGGACGAATGCTGTCCTACACGCAGATGCTCGGGCTGCTCGAAGACGCAGGCAATACCACGACTGTGACCCGCTACCTGGACCTATTGCATCAGGTGGGTCTCGTGACCGGGCTTCCGGCTTACTCCGAGTCTGCTGTGAGCAGAGCCTCGTCGCCAAAACTCAACGTGCTCAATACAGGGCTGATGTCCATGGCGTCCGGCTACACGTTTCACCAAGCTCGAGTTGATCGAACGTTGTGGCACTACCTAGTGGAGAGCGCAGTGGGTGCACATCTGCTCAATTCTTCGTCTCCCGGAACTAATGTGGCGTACTGGCGCGGCCGGCGGCGACGGTCAGTGGTGGAAGTCAGCTTCGTCGTGGAGCGGGGACCTCATCGCGTTGGCATCGATGTTGCGAGTGAAGCAGAGCATGAGGCACTGCCCGGGCTTGATGAGTTCGCGGACCGCTTCGATGCCCGAACTCTTGTGGTCGGCGAGGGTGGTGTCCCGCTAGACGAGTTCTTGTCAGCTTCTGCGAGCGAGTGGATCGAAGAAGCGTGAGCGAGATGTACGTCGCTCGTACCTGCACTCGCCTCGTCGCGTGCGAGTCGGGCGGTCAGGTAGGAGTGGAGGCTGTTCAGCTCGGTACATTCCGGTTGGAGCGTGCATATGTGCTGCTCGGTGACGCCGGATCCGGCAAGTCGACCGAATTCCGGCAGGAGTGCGCAGAACTCGGCGACGCGGCCGTGCTGCGGAGTGCGCGCGACTTCGTGACCCTTGACGTCGCGCCCGAGTGGCGCGACAAGACGCTATTCATCGACGGCCTCGATGAGATCCGTGCGGGCGCCGCCGACGGGCGTCCTGCGCTCGACGAGATCCGACGGCGTCTGGATCAGCTTGGATGGCCGCGGTATCGCATTTCGTGTCGCGAGGCTGATTGGCTTGGCAGCAGTGATCGCCGCAGCCTAGAGAGCGCAACACCCGGCGAAACCGTGGTCGTGCTGCGTCTTGATCCGCTTGGTGAAGTGGCCATTGGTGCTCTATTGGCAGCTCACCTCGACGCCGACGCGATTCCCAGTTTCCTGATTGAGGCCGATCAGCGAGGTCTAAGCGGAATGCTGGATAACCCGCTGACACTGGAGATGCTCGCCGTCAGCATTGCCCAAGAAGGCGGCGACTGGCCCGCAAGCCGGAGCGACACGTTCGAACTCGCTTGCAAGCGCATGGCACAAGAGCACAACGACGAGCACATCGCCGCAGCGCACATCCCACCGGCAAGCGAAGCAGAGCTGATCGTTGCAGGAGAGTTGGCCGCGATCCAGTTGCTCTCGGGAATCGAGGGCTATTGCCTAGGTCCCACCGAAGACAACTCGCCATATGTTTCGTTGGACAGCCTCTTGCCCTTGGTCCCTGAACCCCGCAAGGAGGAATCGGGCCACCGTCGGCGTGCACTGGGAACCAAGCTGTTCTGGGCGCCGCCCGGCACCGATATTTTGGCGAGGTGGCCGAGACTTGCACCTCGCCACCGGCAAATCGCTGAATTCCTTGGTGGTCGCTATCTGGCACATCTTGTGAGCAGTGGCCTGCCCGCACGTCGAGTAGTCGCTCTCATGACGAGTCCGCATGACGGGCGCGTCGTGACGTCGCTCAGAGGTCTGTCAGCTTGGTTCGCAGCGCACTGTCCCGTAGCGCTCGACCAACTCATCGACGCTGACCCGGTGGGCGTCGGTCTCTATGGTGACATCAGTTCGTTGAACGGTGAGCAGAAGCGGCGGCTGCTACACGCCATTGCGGCATTTGCGGCCGAAGGCCCCCTGCTTGGTCATGAGTGGCGCGACAATCGGGGTGCTAGCTATCGAGACACGACCGCGTGGGCATTTCGCTCAATCGTTGATGACGAATCAATAGAGGCAGTCGCAGAGTTCATCGACGCCAATCCTGATGACCTCGCGAGCGAGCGGGTCCGAGAGTTCCTGCTTCAAATCCTCGCAGTCGTGGAGGAAGGCCAGATCGGGACGGCACGCCGCCTCTCACCTCGAGTGGCGGCCGTCGTTCGAGATGGAAGTCAATCAAGACATGTTCGATTGGCGGCTCTCGACGCCCAACGCCATCTAATGCCTGCTGGAGTCGACAGGCAACGCGAACTACGCCAACTGCTGGATGACATTTCGACGGGCCGAGTCCCTGACCCCAACCGCCAGCTCGCCGGTTCGCTGCTCTACGAGCTTTACCCCGACACGGTCGGGCCCGATGAGGTACTCGGTTTCGTCAATCATCCAAGCCGCGAACGCATCCACGGGCTCTTCGAGGGCTTCTGGCACCGAGAACTCTCGGTCCGTTCATCGGGTCAGCAAGCTGGCGAAATCCTGGATGCGCTGCATCAGGACGCGGACCGCTGGGTTCAGCTGCTGCGGGAGCGCCATTTCGACGACGTCCCTGTGGATCTGTTGGCGTCGGCGGTTGCCGAGCTAGGTGATGAGGTCACCATCAGCCGATTGTTCAACTGGCTCAGCATTGCTGGCGCTTGCGAGCCGCAGGTGATGCCAGCAAGGAGTCCTGCTGCACAGACCGTTCGAGATTGGTTGGAAGCTCGTCCGGAGATTCAACGGCGGGTGTACTTGGAATGGTTGCGCCACCGCGACCTGAATGATTCTTTGGGTTTCAGGGCCTACGACTGGTGTCTCGCCTTGCACGGCAGCAAGCTGCCGCGTGACATTGGGCGATGGTGCTTGGAGCGAGCGATGGAGTTAGCGCAGATTGAGCCGGCTCTTGCGCGTGAACTTGTGCGGCGTGCGCATGCAACTCTCGATGACTCAGACACGAACGAGGGCCTCACCGCCGATGTCTTGCGGACGGTCGTCAGTGGCTGCGGTGACCTAGAGGAATTTGTCGAGGCTCTGTTCACCCCGGTGACGCCCGATCCGAAGGTTGAGCGGATGCTGAAGGAACACGACGAGCGTCGCGAAGAATGGGAACAAGAAAGGCAAGAACGTGTCGAAGATTGGGCAGCCGGCCTGCGATCGAGCCTGAGCCAGCTCCAAGACAACACCTTTTCGTCAGCGAATCTGCACCGACTTGCGCTCGCCTATATGGGCTTGTACGCGGAGAGCGACGACGAGTTGGACGCCCGGGACAGCCTCGGTGAATTCATTGGAGGCGAAGAGGACCTGGTGGCGGCGGTGTTGCACGCGTTCCGCGAGTCGATCGAGCGACCCGATCTTCCCAGCGTTGAGGAGACGGTCACGTTGCACAAAGAGTCGAAGCATGCATGGCTTGCACTGCCGGCGCTGGCCGGTCTGCAACTGCTTGACGCCGAGGATCCCAAGCGGCTCGACCAATTGGATGACGGCCTAAAGCGTCAAGCGCTAGCACTTCTCTTCTGTGTGCCGACGAACACGACTTCGCTGCCGCCTTGGTTCGAGCGTTGGTTCGAAGGACATCCATTGCTTGTAGCGGAAGTAGCGATCACATGTGCGATCGCTGCGATCCGAAACGGCGACGAACACCCGCCGGGCCTCAGTGAGCTTGACTCCATCGGCGGCGATGGGGGCGTGAAGCACACCGTCAAGTTGCGGCTGCTGCGATCCATTCCAACCCGGGGCTCCAACGCCCAGCTTCGACTGCTCGACCGGCTACTGCTTGATGCCATGGCGTACTCGGATTCGGACGGCCTCCAAGAGCTCATCGACGAGAAGCTCACGGTGACCAGCATGACCGTGGCCCAACGCAGCCGTTGGCTCACGGCGGCGGCGTTGCTGTTCGAAGGCGAATATGTCTCGGCGCTGATTGAGCACGTGGAGGCTCATCGATCAGCGGTACGTCACGTCGCGGAGTTCTTCCACTCCGATCATGGCCCAGGAATTTCGGGACACCCCGGCTTGACAGCGAGTCTCAGCTCAGGGACTCTTGCCGCCTTTGTCCAGATGTTGGGCCGCGCATACCCGCCCTTGGAACGAGACGGGTGGATCACGGTCGAAATTGACGCAGCGGATCGGATCAGAGACATGATTCATCAGCTCGCGCAGTCTCCGGACAACGTAGCTGGCGAGGCACTGCGACGAATGGAGCACGATCCGGAATTGAGCGAGTGGCAAGCCGTCTTGCGCTGGAGACGCGAGGAGCAGAGTGCAATTCAACGCGACGCCGAGTATCGCCATCCGGGCGTCCGTGAAGTTCAGCAGACGCTGAGCGGCGGCATCCCGGCAAATGCAGCGGACCTCGCTGCGTTGCTGCTGGACCGTCTCGACGATGTGGGCAGACAAATGCGGGGAGACTCGAGTAATCCTTGGGCTTCGTACTGGAACGTGGACGCACACGGTCGCCCGGTTTCTCCTAGGCCCGAAAACGTAGGCCGAGACTCGCTGCTGACACTCTTGAAGAACCATCCGACGTTGAGCGAGGTGGACCTTGGGCCCGAAGGCAGCTACGCCGCCGGGAAGCGGGCCGACATACGCGCGAGCTGTGCCGGGTTCAACGTACCTATCGAAATCAAGCGCGAATCGCATAGCGATCTCTGGCACGCAATGCATGGTCAACTCATCGGTCAATACACAACCGACCCGTCCACCGAAGGTTTCGGCATCTACCTCGTGCTGTGGTTCGGCGGCGAGAAAATGCCGACGCCTCCGTCAGGGCGGCGACCAGGGAATCCCGACGAACTGCGGGCGATGCTCGAAGCGCGCCTCGACGCTAACGAATCCCGCAAAATCTCTGCTCGGGTCCTTGACGTCACGAAGCCGGGCAGTTGAAGACTGGGTCGTGCCCCTCAGTCACCGACAGGCCCGCTCAGCGCCGGCATCTCTTGGTCGATGATGCGCGCCCACTTCCTGATCGGTAGGATCATCGACATAGGGGTCTTATCGGTTCCGTAGTTCGGCCGATGTGCGCGTCGAAGTGAACTGATCTTGCCGACAAGGCTCTCGATGTCTTTCTGCGAGAACACCGGTTCCAAGTCGTCACGCCCAATGGACGGGATTCCGTTCGTCGCGCCCGTGCCTCCGAGGGCGACGAGGTAGGCGAAGAATTCGTACAGGTACTCGCCAGCCTTTGAGGGCGCTTCGCGTTTCCGCGTGGGGTAGCGCTGTGAGGGTCCGGGCTGGATAGGGAGGGATCCCCCAGAATCGGAGGTGTCGAGACCCCGATTCGGGAGGATCCCCGTGGCTGTTGACCTTACGCGTGCGTTGTTGCTGATCGTGGGTCTGGGCCCGCATGTCGCGGTGCTCGATGTGCGGGGCCGCCGCGGCGGCCCGCTCGAAGTCGAGATAGCGCTGATGGACCGGCCGTGCTGTGGGGGCTGCGGCGGGCCGGTGTGGGCTCACGGGACAAGCCGGGTGGGTCTGGCTGATCTGCCGGCGTTCGGGCGGCCGGTGAAGCTGGTGTGGCGCAAGCGCCGCTGGCTGTGCCCCCATCAGGGCTGCGCGGTGCGCACGTTCACCGATCAGGAGCCTCAGATCGCGCCGCCGAGGGGGCGCATGACCAGCCGCGCTGCTCGCTGGGCGACCCGCGGGGCGGGCGCGGGACGCGCGATCAAAGAGATCGCAGCCGAGCTGGGCTGCAACTGGCACACCGCGATGGCAGCGGTGCATCGCTGGGGCCGAGCGCTGCTCGAAGCCGACGCCTCGCGCATCGACGGGGTGACTGCGTTGGGTCTCGATGAGATCTTGATGTTCCGCCGCGGCCGGTACCGCGAACAGCAGTGGGGCACCACCATCGTGGACGCCCGCAAGGGCCGGCTGCTCGACATAGTCGCTGGTCGCAGCGCCGAAGGCGCCACGAGATGGATCCAGGGCCGCACGTCGTTGTGGCGGCGGCGGGTGCGGTGGGCGGTCATGGACCTGTCGGGGCCCTATCGCAAGGCGTTCACCGATTCGCTGCCCAAAGCGATCCAGGTCGCCGACCCGTTCCATGTCGTCAAGCTCGCCAACAGCACCATCGACGACGTCCGCCGACGCGTCCAGAACGAGACAACCGGCGGACGCGGCACCAAAGGCGACCCGCTGTATCGGATACGGCGCCTGCTGCTCAAGGCCCACGAACGCGTCACCGAACGCGGCGAGGCGAAGCTGCGCGGCCTGCTCGCAGCCGGCGACCCCCACGGCGAGGTCCGCGACGCCTGGCACGCCAAGGAGACCCTCCGGATGACCTACCGCATCCCAAATCGCAAGGTCGCGCTCGAAGCCCTCGACGAGCTGTCCCGCGACCTGCGAGACGACACGTACTCGCCGGAGCTGAACAAGCTCGGCCGCACGCTTCGCACCTGGCGCACCCCGATCACGAACTGGCACCGCTCACGGGTCACGAACGGGCCGACCGAGGCAGCCAACAATCTGGCCAAGCTGATCAAGCGAGTGTCGTTCGGGATCACCAACTTCGACCACTACCGCACCCGCGTGCTGCTGTACGCCGGCAAACCCGACTGGAGCCTGCTCGACACCCTCACCCCACGCTAAAGCGCGAAGAGCC